>Ga0307446_1000522_pt1 | contig 13151 bp, 15 predicted proteins | sample SalMarSW160320MG_FD_202141 | JGI IMG/M metagenome (GOLD analysis project Ga0307446, IMG submission 202141) | Salt marsh sediment microbial communities from the Plum Island Ecosystem LTER, Massachusetts, United States - SW1603-20 | ecosystem: Environmental > Aquatic > Marine > Intertidal zone >... | reverse complement strand
ACGATCGTCGTGCCAACCCACTCCAGGGATCCCGGAAAATATTTTAAAAGCTGGAAAAGGAAGAGGAAATACCACTCCGGGCGCGGAACGTAGTTGGCATCATTCGGGTCGGCCGGGGGCTCAGCCTTGACTCCGATGAAGGTCGCCAGCCCCACCAGCAGTAGGAAAATTGCGAAGGACACGATCATGTCCTTGTAGATAATGTCAGGGAAGAACTTCACCCCGTGCTGCTTGGCGGCTTCGTAGCGTTCCTTGTAGCGTTGCTTTGGATCGGATTCCACGGCGCCGCTCCTATTCGTCCTCGGAAGGGAGATGGCTGATCCCAAGGCGGATGACGAGATAAATATGAACCCCGATGATGCCGAACAATGCGGCCGGCAGCATCCAGATATGGGCGCTGAAGAAACGCACCAGTGTCAGCGTAGACAGGTCGGTGCCGCCCCGCAGCGCCTCATTGATAAAGGGTCCAATGAAGGGAATCGTCTCGGTGATCGAGGTGCCAACGGTCGTCGCCCAGTAGGCTCGCTGGTTCCAGGGCAGCAGGTAGCCCGTGAAACCCATGCCGAGTGTAATCAGCAGCAGGAAGACGCCGGTAAGCCAGGTCACCTCGCGCGGGTATTTATAAGCGCCGTAGAAGAATGTCCGCAGCATGTGTGCGACAATAACGATCACCATCAATGTCGCTCCCCAGTGGTGGATGCCGCGTATCAGCCAGCCGAAGGCGACGTCGTTCATGATGTAGTTAATGCTGTCGTATGCTTGATCGGGATGGGGGACATAGTACGCAGTGAGGAAGATGCCGGTTGCAGCCTGCACAACAGCCAGGAAGAGCGTTGCACTGCCCAGCGTGAAGGCCCAGTTGACTTTCGGGACCTTTCGATCGAGGGTCGTCTTATAGATGCCCGTTAATCCCAGGCGTTCGTCAAGCCAGGTTAGAATTCGAGCGGTCACGTCATGCCTCCACTAGGTGGATGTACAGCGTCCCTTCTTCTACTCTATATTCGAAGCGATCCAGGGGGCGCGGCGGAGGGCCCGAGACGATCGCCCCGTCCTTAGCAAAACGGCCATCGTGACATGGGCAAACATATTCGTTCTGATCGTCCTTCCAGGAGACGCGACAACTGAGGTGGGTGCAGACGTTCGAGAAGACATCAAAGCTATTGTCTGGCCGACGGACCGCGTACACACCGTGGCTGTTCGCTGTACGCTCCCAGCCGACTTGCTTGGTGCGCGTGAACGAAAACAAGAGTGGCTCACCCACCACCAGATTCTCGGTCAGGCCCAGGGGCACCCACTCATCTTTCGATGAGGCGCCACCCTTCAGACCGGGAGAAAGCAGGTAGCCGATCGCCGGCAACCCAACGACAGCGGCGATGATGCCCCCCAGAATCCCCACCACGCCGGTGACGAAACTCCGGCGGGAGAGCCCGTGTTCGGGACCCGCATGCGCCATGTGTACCTCCAGAATGCGCGCAGGGGGGCGACGTTGGCCGCCCCCACCTCGCCCCTCAACTCGCGTATCGAATATTCTACCCTGCTTAAACTCGAATCAAAAGTGACCAACTTCACCCGTAGGCCGAGCCAGATGTTCGGCCTTCCACCACGGTCTGGCGGAGAGGAAGGTTCGCCGGGAATACAACGATGGTCGGCGCTGTTTCGCGAATTGCGGCTGCCTGTATAATTTACCCTGCGGGCGGGTAGCCCGTGGTAGGACTACCTCGGGAGGCGTTATGGAACTCAGCAGAAGGGTAAGTGTCGTCTCGGGCCTGCGCTACCGCGGCCGGGCTGGAATGCTGACCTGGCTGTTGCACCGCATCACAGGCCTCGGGATCCTGCTCTTCGTTGGAACCCACGTGATCGTGTCGTTCTTTGGGCAGCAGTTCGGCGACGACCTGGCCTTCGCCATCAATGCGGTGTACGAGTCGTGGGCCTTCCAGATCTTCGTCTACTTCTCGGTACTCTTTCATGCGCTGAACGGCACCCGTCTGGCTCTGATGGACCTCTTCCCGGCCTTGATCAGCTTTCAACGCGAGATGATCTGGCTGCAGTGGTTGATCTTCATCCCCGTTTATAGTCTGCCGGTTTATGTGATGGTTCAGACCGCTCTGAGCGGCGCGTGATGAGGAGGTTTCCAATGCGATCAGTGCGACCCACCCGCTCCGCTGGCTCCTTTGAATACGGCATGTGGCTTTTCACCCGCATCTCGGGCTTGGCGTTACTGCTCTTCGGCGCCATCAGCATCGGGATCGGTTTCCTGCTGGGCGGGCGGCAATACCTGAGTATGCCGGCCATGTTCCGCTGGATGTTCTTCCCCAACCCCAATCATGTCGTGAACAGCGACATTCCAGACGTTTCACTCGGCTGGTCGAACGCGTTCTGGCAGATCTACAGCATGCTGATGATCTTCCTGGCGACCGTCCACGGCTTTAATGGCTTGCGCATGGTGCTGGAAGACTACACCGAACGGCCGCTGCTTATCGCCTTCTTGCGCGGGCTGACCATGCTGCTGCTCGTGGCGGGAATCATCGTTGCGATCTACGTCATCCTGGCCTCTTGAGCCCGGAAACCACGGAGAGTGAGCTCGATGCAACATCAATATGAAGTGGTCATTGTGGGAGGCGGCGGGGCGGGCTTGATGGCCGCTCTAAACGCCTCGAAAAGTGCGAAAACGGCTGTACTCAGCAAGCTCTATCCTGTTCGTTCGCATACCGGTGCCGCACAGGGCGGCGTAGGAGCAGCGCTGGGGAGCGAAGAAGAAGACCGTCCTGAGTGGCACACCTACGACACCGTAAAGGGCAGTGACTATCTCGGCGACCAGGACGCGATTGAATTCATGTGCGAACAGGCAGTGCACACCGTCTATGAACTCGAGCACATGGGGCTGCCGTTCAACAGGACGGCAGAGGGCAAGATCGCCCAGCGCCCGTTCGGTGGGCATACCAACAACGAGACCGGCAAACCGGTCCGGCGGGCATGCTACGCTGCCGATCGAACCGGACACATGATCCTGCAGACACTCTACCAGCAGTGCATTAAAAACCAGGTCAAGTTCTTTGACGAGTTCCAGGTGCTGGACCTTTTGATCCACGACGGCCGGGCGTGCGGCGTGATCGCCGTCGAGCTTTCCACCGGCGAGCTGCACACGTTTCACGCTAAGGCTGTGATCATTGCTACCGGCGGTTGGGGACGTGTGTGGGAGATTACCTCCAATGCTCACTCTTACACCGGCGATGGAGTGGCGGTCACGCTGCGGCGCGGGATACCGGCGGAGGACATGGAGTTCTTCCAGTTTCACCCAACCGGGATCTTCCGCATGGGCATCCTGATCACGGAAGGGGTGCGCGGCGAAGGCGGCGTGCTGATCAACAGCGAAGGGGAGCGCTTCATGGAGCGCTACGCCCCGTCGGTGAAAGACCTGGCCTCGCGTGACGTTGTCAGCCGCGCCATGTATCTCGAAATGCGCGAGGGGCGCGGCATCAACGGCAAACGTTACCTCTATCTCGATGTCCGCCCCGAAACGGTCAATAAGTATGCCAAGGTCGATGGCCGAACCTGGCCCGATGGATCTCCCTACCAGGTGACCGGGGCCGATATCCTCTCCAAGCTGCCAGATATCGTCGATTTCTGCCGGACGTACATGGGAGTCGATCCTGTGACACAGCCGATGCCGGTCCAACCTACGGCTCACTACGGCATGGGCGGTATTCCGACCACGCAGTACGGGGAAGTGGTGGTTGACGAAAAGAACACCATCATGCCCGGCTTGTTCGCCGCCGGCGAGACGGCCTGCGTTTCGGTGCACGGTGCCAACCGGCTGGGCACGAATTCACTGCTCGACATCATTGTCTTCGGCAAGCACTCCGGCGAGAGAGCGGCCGAATTTGCTGTACAGAACGAGTACGTGCCATTACCTGACGATCCCCAGGGTTTTGTGCTCGAGCAGCTGGACCGGCTGCGTAATGCGGACGGCAGCGAGATCGCGGCTGACCTGCGGCGCGAAATGCAAGAAGTGATGTTCGCCGATGTGGGCGTCTTCCGCACAGAGGAAGGCATGACGGAGGCGTTCAAGAAGGTGAGCGAGCTGAAGGAACGCTACCAGAACGTACGAGCTCACGATTCGACACGCACCTTCAACACGGACATCCTCGAGGCCTGGGAGTTGGGCTGCCTGCTCGATATTGCCCAGGTAACAGCCAAAGCTGCACTGGAGCGCAAGGAGAGCCGCGGGGCGCACGCGCGCGAGGACTATCCCAAACGGGATGATGAAAACTGGCTCAAACATTCGCTGGCCTACATGGATAAAAAGGGCGTGACGTTGAAGTACAAGCCGGTGACCATGACCCACTTTGAGCCGAAGAAGCGAGTGTACTAGGAGAGGTATGATGGAGGTCAAACTTCGCATTCTGCGCTACAACCCAGAGGTTGACAAGAAAGCCCATTACGAGAACTACGTTGTCGAGGCAGAAGAAAACGACCAGATCCTCGATTTGCTCAACCGCGTCAAGTGGTACCAGGATGGAACCCTCTCCTACCGCCGCTCCTGTGCCCATGGTGTCTGCGGCTCGGACGCCATGCGCATCAACGGCGTCAACCGGCTGGCCTGCAAGGTGCTCGTGCGCGATGTGGGCCGCAAGATTACCGTTGAGCCTATTCTCGGCCTGCCGGTGCTCAAAGATTTGATCGTCGACCTGGAGCCGTTCTTCGATCATTACCGTTCCGTGATGCCGTACTTTGTGAACGACGAACCGGCGCCAGCCGGAGAACGCCCACAGACCCCTGAACAGCGGGCGCGCTTCGACGACACCACCAAGTGCATCCTGTGCGCGGCCTGCACGACCTCCTGCCCTTCGTTCTGGGCCAGCGGACAATATGTCGGCCCGGCGGCGGTCGTTCAGGCGCACCGCTTCATCTTCGACAGCCGCGATCGGGCCGCCGCCGATCGCCTGGCGCTGCTCAACGATCGGACGGGAGTCTGGCGCTGCCACGATATCTTCAACTGCACCGATGCCTGCCCACGCGAAATTGAGGTGACCAAGGCGTTGGGTGAAGTGAAGATGGCCATTGCAACCGGCCGCGTCGAGTAGCGAAAGCGGGATCGGGCGATCTTGCCCGCCTCAAACCGTGGTGGCGTATGGACCTGACCGGGATTTTTGATAGACCACCGCGCATCCTGATCGCCGACGACGATTGGCTCAATCGGGACTTGCTCAAGACATATTTGGTCAGCTCCGGCTGCGAGGCCGTCACCGCACCCGACGGGCGCACGGCCCTGGAGCTGGCGCTGCAGAACCCTCCTGATCTGGCGCTGGTCGATGTGCAGATGCCGCGCATGGACGGACTGGCACTCTGCAAGACCCTCAAAGCCAACCCGGCCACGCGCTTCGTCCCGATCGTGATCGTAACCGCCTTAGACAGCGAAGATGAAAAATTAAAGGCGATCGATGCCGGGGCCGACGACTTCGTCACCAAACCCTACAGTTCAGTCGTCCTGCTGACGCGCGTGCGCTCGCTGCTGCGGCTGAAACGACTGCATGACGAAGTCGAATCGCGCAATCGCCTTTTACGACAGGTGCTGGACCGCTTCCTGGCAGAAGACGTTACCGACATCATTCTCACCGATCCCGAGCGCTACCTCAAGCTGGGAGGTGACATCCGCCAGGTGACCGTGCTCTTTGCCGACATTCGCGGCTTTACGCGCTTCACCGAAGAGCACACCGCCGAGCACGTGATCGAGACCCTCAACCGCATCTACCAGGCCTTGAGCAAGGTGGTCTTCGAACACCACGGCACGTTCGATAAGTACCTCGGTGATGGCTTAATGGCTTTCTATGGTGCGCCGGTGACAACCGAGCATGATGCTATGCGAGCGATCGAAACCTCGATCGAGATGCAGCGCCTTTTTAAAGAACTGCGCGAGAACTCGGGGGAGGAACTTGAAGGACTTGGGCTGGGAATCGGATTACATTCGGGCGAGGCGGTTGTCGGCAATATCGGCTCAGAGAAGGTCATGGATTACACCGTGATCGGTGACGTGGTGAATGTTGCAAAGCGGCTGCAGGAACAGGCCGGCGGGGGGCAGATCTTGCTCAGTAAGAATACCTACGAGCTGGCGCATAAGGAGGTCGAGGCCGAACCACTGGAGCCGATTCAGGTCATCGGCCGGCGTGAGCCGATCCCGGCCTATTTGATCCAGGTTTCCGGGGCATGAGTGGGGAGTGCTATAATTTCGGCGAAGCCCCAGTAGCTCAAATGGATAGAGCAAGGCTCTCCTAAAGCCTAGGTTGTGCGTTCAAATCGCGCCTGGGGCACAAGAAGCGCCTCCCGGAAGGGAGGCGCTTTCATCAAACAGATGATCTTCGAGTTTTTTGGATTTCGTTCCCGCAGTAGAGTTTCCCTTACAGTTCGGTCTGGTAAATGCGGTACCGGCGCAGAGGCGAGGCATTCAGCTTGCAGATAGCATTATTCATCGGCACGTTGTCTTCCAGCACGTAATTGATCTCGAGCCAGACATCGGGCGAATAAAGCGTTTCATAGAGCTTTCGGTAGATCAGGCTGTCGATGCCCTTGCCGTGATACTCGGGCAGCACGCCCAGCGCGAACATCCGGTAGCTGTGCAGCCGGGGCAATCCGTAGAGCAGCTTGATCCACCCGAAGGGCAGCAGGCGGCCGTTCAGCCCTTTCAGCAGCCGGTTGATATCCGGAATTGCGATGGCGAAGCCGATTGGATTTCCGGCCGAATCCTGGGCGATCAGCACGCCCTTTGGCTGGATGACCGGCTTGAGATCGCGCGCCATCGCCCGCGCCTCGGTTTCTGTAACTGGAGCATAGCCCCAGTTGTCGATCAAGCTGCGATTGGAAAGCTCGATGATCGTCTGTACCTCCTGATTGTAGTGGCGCATATCCACCTGGCGCACCGTGACACCATAGCGCCGGGCGACCGCCTCGGTCAGTGTCAGAATACGCTCGGGGATGCGGTAGCCAGCGGAGGCTGAGACCGAATAGCAGAGCAGGTCCTTGATCTTGCGCAGGCCGAAGCGCTCCATCTGTTCGGCGTAGTACGGGGGATTGTAGGGAGCCATGATCGTCGGCGGAGGAGAGAAACCCTCGACCACCAGCCCCCACTCCTGGGAGACGAAGGTCCAAGGGCCGCGCATGCTGCGCATGCCGCGCGCCCGCAGCCATTCGGCGGCGGTTTCGAGCAGCCTGCGTGAGGCTTTGGGGTTGAGAGGGCATTCATAGTAGCCAAACAAGCCAACCGGCTCATTCCAGAAATCAAGCGCCAGGCGATCGGTAAAGGCCGCAACTCGCCCGACGCTTTGCCCGTTGTCTTGAAGCAAAAATAGTTCGTAGTCGCAGTGGTCGAGCAGCGGGTTCCGTTTCGAGTCGAACTGGCCCTGCTGTTCGCTGCGCAGCGGTGGTATCCAGAGCGGGTCATCGCGGTAGAGCTGGTACGGTAGGTTGATAAACTGCTTTAGATCAGCTTTTGACTCGACCCGCTTAATTTGCATTTCTCGCTCCTGAAGGGGGAGCCGACGGATCATCAAACACGATTCTTTTCCAGCCGGAGCTCGCCTGAGCAACCATTGGGTTCTTGTACTCGCGCGTGAATATGATCCAACAGGAATGGCGAAGCCGCAACCCGCAAGAACGACCCGGAGTAGAACGTCACATGCTGATCGGAAGACTTCTAAAGCGGGCTTCCCCTGAAATGCCGGAGACCTACAGCTTCCTGGCCCGGGTGGCGCAGTAGGAGGGCATATAGTCAGCGAGAGGGTCGTTGCTGCGGTAATCTTCGTAGAAACCGACCAATATAAACCCTGCCTCCAACTGGCCGCCGATCTGCAATTCAAGCGTGTGGCTGAATTCAAATGGTGAGTTCTCGCCGTGCAGCGCGACACGCTCCTTTTCACTCAGGCTCTCGGTGTCTGAATAAGGCAGTGAATAGACGACTTTAAAGGTGCCCAATTCGGCCAGCTGGGGATCGAAGCTATAATCGACCGGGTTAACGAAGCCAGCCAGCAATTCGCCGCCCGGGCGCAGCACGCGGTGTGCTTCGTTCCATACCGGGCGCGGGTCGGGGATGAAGCAGTTCGAGACCGGGTGGAAGATCAGGTCGAATTCACCCGGGGAGAACTCCGAAAGATCACGCATATCGCCCAGAACCGTGCGGATGGCGAGTCCTTCCCGCTCGGCGACCAGCTGGTCCATTGCCAGCTGCCCGGGAGAGTTGTCGAATACCGTGACCTGAGCGCCGGACGCCGCCAGGATCGGACCCTGCTGTCCGCCCCCTGATGCCAGGCAGAGCACCTTCGCCCCGTGCAGCTCGGGGAACCACGAGCGGGGGACCGGCCTGGTCTCAGTCAGGTGAACCTGCCACTCACCTCGCCGCGCAGCTTCAATCAGCTCGTGCTCCACGGGCACCGTCCAGCGGTTGCCTTGCTCGACCATCCGATCCCATGCTGCCCGGTTATGTGCTGCAGGATTCGCTCTCATTGTCGGTTCCACCTGTCTGATATGCAGTATACAAGGATCCCAATCGAATCGATGGTCCAAGGGATCTTTAAGGGGTTTATTGATTGCTACCAGCGCCGACCGAAGCCCGGGTTGAGCGACTGGTAGCTGGCAAAGGCCAGGTAGCCGAATAGCAGCCCGACGTAGATGCTGCCCATGAAGACGATCCCGATCAGCGCCAGCAGCGCACCGGTCACGACCGAGACCCAGAGTGCGGTGGTCGAGCCATTAACCGGGTCGAAGCTGACCAGGACGCGTTGGGCGATGCTCCCCCCGTCGAGCGGGAAGACCGGCATCAAGTTGATCAAGCCCCAGAAGATGTTCACCCACAGCAGGCTGTTGAGGGCGAAATGGATGTAGTTTGAGCCTCCCGGCAGGACGACGGTCGGGAAGGGGATCACGCTCAGCAAGCGGCCCATGATAACCTGGCCCCCGAAGAGCGATACGAGTGCGAGCACGATCCCGGCGAAGAGAAACCCCGCCAGCGCCCCGGCGGCCGAGACGAAGATCTCCGCCGCGGGGCCGCTCGCCCGAGTGGCCATTCGGCCGCCCCAGGGCGAGGACTCGGGGATCGTCAGCCCCCCGAAAACGTAGAGCACGATACGCGCGTAGCTGCCCGTGGTGCGCATCGCCAGCGCGTGCCCGAGCTCATGGATCAGGATCGAGACGAAGACGATCGCAATCCAGAGGGCAATCAGAAGCAGGTTTCGAACCGATCCGCCGAGCAAAAATCCCATCAACCAGAAAAGCGGATGGATCCGCACCGGGATTCCGAACAGGCTGAACGTAAGATCAAAGCGAGTGGGGGCAGGTTCCGTGGCGAACATCAAGACTCCTTCGGCGCCGGGTGATGGGTGGTCATGTAACCCACGGTAGAGAAGCTCCACGGAATTGTACTGGATCGCAGGCAAGCCAGAGGACGTAAAAGTCCGTTATGGATGGTTCTCACCCGGGGGGTTCCAAACGACAAGTGTAAGGAAAGATTGTGACAAATATCACTGACGGGGTGGGCCGGGGAGATATATTTCATATCAAGAATATTAAATTCAGTGATAATGGCGGATGCAATGGAAAGTGAAAAATTCAGTGCGGACCTGCTTAAAGCCCTGGCACATCCGGCCCGGCCGGGAATCCTGAACGTGCTGAGGGAAGACGGCGATTGCTTAGTCTGCCACCTCGAGAACAGGCTGGGCTTGCGGCAGGCCTATCTATCCCTGCAGCTGGCCCGGTTGCGCGTGGCCGGGCTGGTCGAAGACCGCCGTGAAGGACTGAACGAGTTCTACGTCATCGCCCACCCCGAGCTCGATCCGCTGCTCGAAACGATCCAAAGCAGCGACATAGTGTCGCTGCCTTTAGCAGTCTACTTCCTGTTGATGTTTGTGCTCTCGTTCAGTCTTTCCCGCTGGCGCGGTTTCAGTTACGAGATCAGTACGCCTCAGTCATTTATGGCCGCCAGCAACAACTTCGAACTGGCGATTGCCGTCGCCGTCGGGTCCTTCGGCATCGCTTCCCAGGAAGCGTTGGCAACCGTGATCGGTCCATTGATCGAAGTCCCGATATTGATCGGCTTGGGGTATGTGGCGCTCTGGATTCGGAAGCGTTTCTACCAGCCGGAGTGGACTGAAGGGAGCGAAAGGATCTAGGTAGACGCATGAAGAACATTGATAAACTCCCTCGGGACGAACAGGCTGAGCCGGGCACGGGAGGCGGTCCATGCTGCGTAGACCCCTTCGCCGAGCTGCCGCCCGAGCAACGTCCTGCCCCGGAGAGAAAAAATACTGGCCTGAGAAAGACAACCTGTCCCGAGTGCGGTCTGGTCTACTGGACCAACCGTCCTACGGAGGTGTGCATCCACTGCTCATCGTAACTGCGGCATAAAAAAAACAGACGACCGGCGAACCCGCCGGTCGTTTTTTCCTTATCCGTCTGGTGGGATTTTACTTCTTGCCGCCGAAAAGTCCGCCAAGCAGGCTAGCGCCCAGGTTGATCACCTCTTCGGTGACATCACCGTCGCCGTCCAAGTCCAGAAGTTGGGTCAGACCGGAGGTCGACTTCTCAACCGTGTCACGTTCCTGCTGCAGTACCTGCGAGACACCCTGCGCATCGAGCGACTTCTTCTGCCGAATCTGACCCAGCGCGCCCATTACGATCGGAGCCAGCATGGCGAATAGTTGGGCCGCTGCCTGCGGATCGAGCCCGGTGCCCTTGCTGACGCTCTTTTCAACCCCGCTCTGCTTCTCACCGAACAAGTGACCGAGAATCGCCATACCGTCCTCGATCGTCGATTGCTGGCTGACCTTCTCGCCCAGGTTCTCGAGAATACTGCCGTCGTGATCGCGCTGCAGCGCGTTGGTCAGCGACTGGGCGCCGTCCGACGAAGAGGCGTTGCGGTTGAGCGCGCCGATAATCACCGGCAGTGCCAGCCCGATGGCGCGCTGTGCCTGGGCTTCATCGACGCCAAGCTTGTCGCTGATTTTTGACACTGTGTCGCCGCTGAGCTGCGAGATGATGAGTTGAAGAACTGAATCCATAGAATGCACTCCTCTTTGGGCAGTATGCCGGATGTAGTGTTTGGGCTGAATTAACAAAAGTGTATCATACACGTCGGGCGTTCCCGGCGAGATTCGAGCCGGGAAAAAGGCGGAGCTGGTGAGCGAAAAGACGAACGCGATGCGCGTGCTTGACCGTGAGCAGATCGCCTACCGCGTGCAAGCCTACGAACTCGAAGAAGACCGCTTGCTCGCAGACCATGCGGCGAGTGCGCTCGGCATGGCTCCCGAGCAGATCTTCAAGACGCTGGTGGCGGTCGGCGACCGCAGTGGCCCGCTGCTCGTGCTGGTCCCGGCCGGGACGGAGGTCAACCTACGCCTCCTGGCTCAAGCTATAGGTGACAAGAAGGCAGAGATGGCACCACAGCGTGATTTGTTCGCTCTGACCGGCTACGAACGCGGCGCGGTCACCCCGCTGGCGATAGCCAGGAATTACCCGATCTGGATTGATGAAACGGTCGAGCTGTGGGACGAAGTCGGGATCAGCGCCGGAGCGCCCGGTCTCGAGATCCTGCTCGCGCCTCAGGATTTGCTGCGCGTAACAGAGGCGCAGAGGGCAGACATCGCCCGCTCACGATGAATCTATTTGGTGAAGGTCATCCCGCGCCGGGCGTGCGAGCGCCCATCCAGAAGCGGGGCCAGGAACCGCCGCTGTTGCGCAGCGCCAGCAGCGCATACAGGCTGGCAGCGAAGAATCCAAGAACCATCACCAACGCGATCCAGAGCAGCGCGCGCCGCCAGCTTGTCTCGCGATAGGCAATCCAGCCTGAAAAGAGCGCAAATCCTACATACAGATCGACGAGCGAGACGATCCCCCACGGCATCGAGAGCAAAGTCGATCCTTCATCCGCAAAATCTCCTGCGATAAAAGCGTACGTAAGAACCAGGCCCATCGCGATTAGGCCAAGGACAGTCAACACTGTTGCGTTTCGCAAGCGATCCTCCCAGCACACCCAGTTCGGCTAACGGAGCTCATTGATGAAAGGAATTTGACCGGACAATGATGAACCTGTCAAGTGCTTAGATTGGACAAAGCCAACTCGGCCGATCGAAGACGGCTACCGCGTACGCCCCGTAGGTGCCGTCGGACCAGAGACGATACCCGAAACCGATCTCGGTGCAGCTGGCTTTGAGGATGTTCTCGCGATGCCGGGTTTTACCCATCCAGGCGCTGACGATGGAGGCGGCGCCCCCTCCCGGCGTAGATGTTCTCGCCGACGGCGCTGTAGCCGCAGCCCTGGGCAGCGACCGTAGCGAGACTGTACCAAAAACCCCGTTCCAGGTGAACGGGGTTCTTCGATGGTGAAGCGACAAGTTTAGCAGACGATCAGCTATCCTCGAGATATTTGTTGAGATCCCGGGAACGCATCATCAGCGTATTTGGCTCCGAAAATTTGCGTGAGGTCAGGTCGAGCGATCGCATTAAAGCCGGCACGACGTCCTTTAACGATCCAAAGATCTTATGGATCGGGGTGCGTGAGCCGAAGGCGATGCTCAGCGCTACCTCGCGGTTGAGGTGCAGCACCAGCTGCTGCAGATCCGAACCGGCCATCAACGTGTAGCGCCACTTGCCGAACGGAAGTTCGTCCTGAGCCCGCTCCCCCATGCGCATGATGTGCGCGCTGGCGGCAATAACCGGGTCAAGATCAACCTGTAGGTTCTCAGGGTAGTTCGCCAGGATCAGGCCATCGTAATCGAGTAAGACTGACCAGCGAAAATCGGAGCCTGGTATATCCAGCAGCCGCAGCGCGTCAACCAGCGCAGTCACGCGCGGATCGACGGCCTGAGCAGATTCCGTACCGCTGTTTGGATACATCGCGCTCCCTATAGAAATCGCTATCATGCGGATTGACCCTATTTTGGCATAAAACACCCTGAATGGACATTACGATAGCTTTACAGATCGAGTCCAATAGCTTATAGAATGGGTGGCACAAATCACGAGCTTTCTTGGTTGAACCAGGATGTATCAAGCACAATTCCGGTTCTACGCTGACTTGAACTATTTTTTACCTCCCGGGCAAAGGCAGACCCTGGTCAAGTATGCATTCCACGGAAGACCAGCGATCAAGGACGCCATCGAAGCGCTTG
>Ga0307446_1000520_pt1 | contig 13167 bp, 10 predicted proteins | sample SalMarSW160320MG_FD_202141 | JGI IMG/M metagenome (GOLD analysis project Ga0307446, IMG submission 202141) | Salt marsh sediment microbial communities from the Plum Island Ecosystem LTER, Massachusetts, United States - SW1603-20 | ecosystem: Environmental > Aquatic > Marine > Intertidal zone >... | reverse complement strand
CACCGGGTGAATAGGACTTCGTGACCGGTTCAACTGCCGCGCGCGCGGCCTCACGATTCCGCTGCGTGGCTTCCTCGTTGGGAAGCGAATTTGCAGCGACAAAGGGCGGGACAATCATTTCAACCAACTGGGCTTGAGGCTCAAGCAGCGAAATGCTGACGAGCGCGGGGACGGTCCTGCGGGCTTCCTCCAGACGGCCAGGGCGAATCTCGCTCCGCATGACTTGTTCCAGGACTGCGATCGTTTCGTTCTTTACATTTTGCCAATTTGAGTCTGACAAATCGAGCATGCTGGCGAATTGCTCAGGGGTGAGCGGGAGGTTGGCCATGTTGGCCAAATCGTTAAGTTTCTGGCTCCGGCTGGCAAAAGTATCCGCTCGGACTGAATCGATATAACTAAGAGCTGCCTGCAGGCTGTCAAGCTGTTCACGAGCCACCTGGTTGTCTGGTGTGTCGTAGACCTGGGCGACATTGTCGGCAGCAGCAGTCTGGGCTCGTTCGGTCAGGAGATCGCTTAAATAGGAAAGTGCATAGGGGGCTAAGATGTCTTGTGGGGCAACATCATTGAGTTCCAGCCCAAAACTTTGATTTTGACCGTTGATGGGGATCGAGATTGTGACGATCGTACCGACGATGCCCAGGAGCAGGATGAGCCACAGGCGAGCCGCCCACCAAGCCTGCTGCAGGCGTTGCGTCGGGCTGAGGGTGGTTGTGGATGTATCTTCCATTCAATGGCGCTTATGAGCCGAGCAGGTCACGTACGATTTGACTGGCGGCCTTGCCATCTGCGCGGCCCTGCACCTTGGGCATGAGCTCCTTCATCACTCGGCCTATATCTCCCGGAGAGCTAGCCTCGACTTGATCGATTACCTCCTGAGCCAGCTGTTTCAATTCGGCTTCTGTCAGGGGTTCCGGCAGGTAGGTCAGGAGCACATCAATCTCGGCCTGGCTGGCTTCGGCTAAATCATCCCGTTTGTACTGTCTCGCTTCGTCGACACTTTCAATTCGGGTCTTGACTTCCTTTTGGATGATGCCCAATAGTTCTGGTTCGTCAAGCTGCCGCCGGGCTTCGACCTCGGCGAGTTTGAGATTGGATAGGAGCATGCGCAATGTACGTTTCCGAAGCTCATCACCCGCGCGCATTGCATCCTTCAAGTCCGCTTCGAGTTGTTCTCTTGTGATCATAAACTCATTATACCCATGGAAATGAAAAGCCGGAACCGTTAGTTTCGCATAGCCACATTACGAGCCAATTCATCATACGGTCCAATCGTTCTTTCGCTTGTCCGTTATGTCCATGATTGCTGAGTCAACGGACCAGTCCTTAACTGGTGAGGCATAGCTGCTTACTGTGGTAATTTGTCCGAAAAGACCGTCATCGATCATCGAAACCAGCCTGACTTGATCGACAGCATTGCGGTGGGGCGTTGGTGAGAAAGCTTGGACATGAATTCGATTTGGACTCCAGCCATTAATTCGCCAGCCGCCGTGAACCTGGACCGCGCCTCCTTCCCACAGTACATCAACCTCGCTGCCAATCTGCCTCCTGCGAAAGGATTCACCACTTTCTGCAAGAACTTCCCGCATTCGCGCATTCCTCACTTTGATGAGGGAAGGGTGCGCTTGATCGGGATAGTCGGCTGCGCGTGTTCCAGACCGGGGAGAGAAGCTGAAAACGTGCCCTCCTGAGAATCGAAGTTCGCGGACAAAACGGAGACTCTCGCGAAACTCGCGCTCGCCCTCCCCTGGAAAACCGACAAGAATGTCCGTCGTCACTGCCAGATCCGGGATCGCCTCTCTTGCCTGTCGAATCAAATTCCTGTACCCATCCGGGTCAGTCCTGCGGTTCATTCGCCGTAAAATCGTGGCTGAACCCGATTGGAGTGGTAAATGAAGATGCGGGCAAAGTCGACTGTCCTGCCATAGAGCGAAGAATTCTGGCGTCAGGTTCCAGGGTTCAAGTGAGGATAACCTCAGCCGTGGAACGGGTTTTTCATTGAGAATTGCCTGGACAAGATCGCCCAGGTGCTTCTTAGGCTGCAGATCAAGACCCCAGGCACCAAGCTGAACCCCCGTGAGGACGACTTCCTTCACTCCCTGTTCCAGCGCCGCTTGAACCTGGTCCAAGAGCTGTTGTATTGTGGAACTTTGGCTCTTACCGCGGGCTAATGTTGCCACACAGAACGTGCAGCGGTTATCACACCCATCCTGGGCTTTAATGAACGCCCGCGTGCGGAGTTTTGCGCCCTGCACTCGCCCGGCATATGTCAAGTGGCGAGATCCAATGCCACGTTCCGAACCGAGGAGTGTCTCAATCAGGCTTTCTTTGTTCTGGTTGCTGCTAACATGGGTGACATGGATTAATTTTGCAGCTTCTTTGGGTTGAAGTGTCGCCCAACACCCGGTAAGAACAATCTGTTTTGCTCCCGCTCTCGCTGCACGCCGGCTGACCTGGCGGGACTGCTTGACCGCGGAGCCAGTCACCGCACAGGTATTGATAATTGCTATATCTGCTTGCTGGGGCAGGTGGACGACCTCATGGCCAGCGGCGGCAATCTCGTGCGCGAAGCGATCGATTTCACTCTGGTTGACCCGGCAGCCGACACTGTCAAGGTAGATCCTCAAAGGCTTGGAAGGGGAAGTCTTGCCAGTGGATTGGTTCATGGTTGCACAACGGAAAGATTGTCGAATTCGATCGTAACATCCCCCTCATCGTAGGTCCCAACCAGGAGTCCAACGTCGCCTGCAACGACCTGCTCGGTCTCGGCGGCAGCAACTTCAAGGCCATTGATCTGCAGACCGAGATCCTGCTTGTTGCAGGTGGTAGTGATGGTGAGCAAGGATTGGATATCAGGGATGGCATTCGTTGGCAAGAGCGATTCATCCGTCAGAAGCTGGCGCTCGCCGTCGATATAACGTCCGATACCGGCAAAGCCGTCGCTCGAGACCAGGAAGAATATGAAATTGTCGGCGTTTTGATAGCGGCAGATTGTTCCGAAGAGATTGTTAGAGCTGCCCTGGATGGCGCGTGCTTCGACCGTTATGCGCACGTCCTGCAAATCGACGCCCGGCAAGGACCAAACCATGGTTTGATTTGTGAAGACCCGCATACGGTACGCTCCATCGACGTACTCCGCCTCATAGGTTTCATCTCTGTATCGGTCCCAGCCGCTGGATGGAAGCGAGAAATCATCCTGAAAGAGGACATTGCCCGGCGCGACGGACGGTTGGAGCCAGGTACAGGCTGCCAGGATCAGCACGAATCCCGTAAATAAAAGACACGCCTGCAGAAAGCGGATCAGCTTAGAGTGCCAGATATGCATGCGCTGGATTGTAGCACGGCGGGATGGTGAGATGACAGCCTATCGACTTACCGCAGCACATTTTCAATCCCGCGCTGGGCAAGGTCGCCGGCTGAGCTATCCGGGTCAAGCTGTTCGGCAGCCCGGAAAGCCGCCAGCCCGGATTGTGCATCGCCTTGATGAATGCGCAGCAGTCCCAGGTGGTATTGGGTTTGGGCACGCCCAGGTTGGAGCCGAACCGCCCGAAGAAGCAGGCGTTCTGCCAGGAGCAGATCCCCCTGCAGTAGGTGCGCGTAGCCAAGGGTGTCGAGAGCGACCGGATCGTTCTTCGATAGCGTGACAGCGTTGCGGGCTGCCGGTATGCCGAGTTCCGATATCTTAACTTCATATGCGAGGGAGAATTGGGCTAACAAACGCCAGAAACGTGAATCGGTTGGAGCAAGTTGGGTGGCTCTTAGGTAGGCTGCCTCCGCCAAATCGAGCGAGCCATTCGCGGCATAGATTGAGGCTAACTCAGCGGCAATTCCTGGATTCCCTGCATCAAGACTGGTGGCGATCTCCAATTCCCGGATCGCACGCACCAGATTTCCTGACGCCAGGTAATGTTCCCCCAGGAAAACATGCGGCAGCGCGGCATTCGGAGCAGCCTGGGCTGCCTGGTTTAGTTCTGCCAGTCCATTGAGCCCCTGTTGTTCGCGTGCCAGTCCCAGGTATGCGCGAGCCTCGGTATAGTCCGGATCCAGCGTAACGGCTTGTTGAAATGCGAGCGCGGCAAAGCGCCATTCTCCCGACCGGGCAAAAATCTGGCCAATTTGTGCCAGCGCATACGCAGGTTCCGATGCGTTTTCCTCCGAGTCCAGAATGTCTAGAAGTTCGAGGGCTTGGTCTGCGCCTGCCTCATCTCGAAGGATGATTTCACGCAGCTTGTCCACCGCTTGCTCTGGATCTACGATGGATTGTAAAAAAGCCTGCTTCCTCTGCCATTCACCGGTTGATAGGCCGGCCGCCTCAACCGCTGAAAGTACGTATTGAAGGTTCTCGTAACTCGATCCGTCATCATATTGAGCTGCAAAGCGTTCCAGATCAGTCCGGGCGGCAGGGCATCTCTCCAGCAGTCCATCCCATCCACCGACAGGTGCTTCAAGGAATTGCAGATTGGTCCGGTCTTCCAGGCAGTTAGCCTCATTCGTCATCCGAATTTCCTGCGGCAAGTCTGCCAGATAGGCTTTTGCCTGCTGGGGCTGGTTGATGAGCAGTGCCAGTTGAGCACCTTCGAGAGATAAGGATCTTAGTTGAGGTTGGATCGTTAATGCTTTTTGAAGGTGATCAAGAGCGGCTTCAATATGCCCCGAAGCCGCTGCGGTTTCTGTTTGGTGAATTGGGCCAACAATCAGGTGAGGAACTGGTCCCGGCATCGTGGCCAGCAGGAACATGAATATGGACAGCAGCAGCAACCAGCGGCGCTGCAGGATTTCCAGCAAGGTTTCCAAGGTCTATCCTCGCCGCCATTATAGCGTCAGCCTCGATAGAGCGAGAGCATGACCACCCGGATGTGAAGCGCTTAATCATCTCTTCCACCTCCTTCTGGTTGTCTGCTTGTATCGGACAAACTATAATCGTGTCAACTTTCACGGGAGGTCTTTGAATGGATTTTGGTCTCTCTCAAGAGCATGAGATGGTACGGAGGATGGTTCGCGACTTTGCGGCAAAAGAGGTTTATCCGGGCATCAAAGAAGCTGATCGAAATCAGGAAATGGATCCGCAAGTGCTGCCGCGAATGGGCGAACTGGGGATCCTGGGTATCTGCATTCCCGTTCGATACGGTGGCCAGGGGATGGATTACTTATCACTGGGTCTCGTTTGTGAAGAATTAGAGGCCGTCGATACTACCCTGCGCGTTGTGATGTCGGTACATACAGGCCTGGCCAGCATGACGCTGCTACAGTGGGGATCTGAAGATCAGAAGCGGCGCTTCCTGACCCCGCTGGCAAAAGGTGAGCTGATCGGCTGCGGCGCGTTCTCTGAGCCCGGGGCTGGCTCTGACTTTTCGCATATTTCCGCTGCCGGGAAGCGCAAGGGCGATTCCTACGTTCTTAACGGCGAGAAGATGTGGATTTCGCTGGCTACCAAGGCCGATCTGGCGATGGTCACCGTTCGCACCAACCCGGAAATCGAGAAAGCCAGCGCAGGCTTGACGACGTTTGTCGTTGAGCTGGACCGACCTGGCATCACACGTGGTGACATTCATGGCAAGCTTGGCGTACGAGCCGGCTCAACAGGATGGATCTCTTTTCAGGATGTGGAGGTCCCACTTGAAAATCGGGTTGGGGAGGAAGGGGAGGGATTTAAGGTCACGATGTCGGCTTTTGACTCGGGCCGGTATACAGTCGCCGCTGGCGCGACAGGCTTGATCCGGGCTGCGCTTGAAGCCAGCCTGGCCTACGCCCGTGAGCGGAATGCCTTTGGTAGACCGATCAGCGACCATCAGCTGATACGGCAAAAACTCGCCACAATGCGCCGGGAGTATGAGATCGCCCGCCTGCTTTATCTGCAAGCCGGATGGCTGAAAAATGCGGGGGAGCGAAATACGCTTGAGACTTCATTCGCCAAGCATTTTGCGACAGATGCCTCCTTTCGGGCTGCATCGGAGGCAATCCAGATTCACGGTGCCTATGGCTTCAGTGATGAATATGATGTCGAGCGTTATATGCGTAATGCACGCGGCGCGATGATTTACGAAGGCAGCAATGAAATCCAGACCCTGATCCAGGCCGAGTATGCCCTGAAGGAGCGGCAGGATAAGCCGCTGAGAATGGAGATGCCTGCATACGATGCCGAGATTTGGCAAGCAGGATAATGTGGATCCGCTAATCGAATCTGTATCAGCCTCACCGGTTGATACACCACTGCAGCAAAGGAGGACCCATTGAAAATCGTCGTCTGTGTCAAGCAAACCCCGGATACGGCCGCGACCGTTACCGTCGAAAACGGGGTCGTGTCATGGGGGGACGCCCCATTGGTCATCAACCCATGGGATGAGTACGCTGTGGAAGAAGCCCTGCGCATCAAAGAACAGCAGGGGGGAACAGTGGCAGCGATCAGCCTGGGGCCTGAGGATGCCCGGGAAGCATTGAAACATGCCCTGGCGATGGGTTGTGATGAAGCCGTGCTGATCAGCGACCCATCCCTGGCGGGGCTTGATTCGCTCGGCGTCTCGGCTGTCCTCGCAGCAGGGGTCGGCAAAGTGGGTGACGTTGACCTGGTCTGTTTCGGACGGGCATCGGTCGACAACGACACGGGAATCATGGGTTCCCAGGTTGCCCGCCGGCTGGGCTGGCCAGCGCTAACGCTGGTTTCGAAAGTGGTCTCGATCGATGGTAGCTCCAAGACAATCGAAGTTGAGCGCATGCTTGAGGAAGGACGCCAGCAGGTTTCGTCCACCCTTCCAGCGGTGCTCAGCGTTGTCAAGGAGATCAATGAACCCCGCTATCCCTCTTTCATGGGAATTCGGAAAGCCTCCAAGGCAGAAATTCCGGTCTGGACTGCTTCCGATCTGGGGATCGGGGAGGTGCCCAGCCCGGCGCTTGCCTGGCCTGAGATCTATGCCCCGGCCAAGGTCGAAACGAAATGCGAGTTCATCGAAGGCGATTCGGCCGAAGCGATTGCAGCCAAGCTTGCTGACCGCTTGCTGGAAGAGAAGGTGATCTGATGACAAACGATATTCTGGTATACATCGATCACTTCAAAGGTGATCCACTGCCTGCATCCTGGGAGGCCGTAGGAGCGGCGCGAAAGTTAGCCGCGGATCTTGGTGGTTCAGTAGTAGCCGTTGTGCTCGGCGCAAGCGTCTCGGATTTAGCCGCTGCGGCCATTGCTCACGGGGCAGACGGAGCGCGCATCGTCGAGGATCCACTCCTCGCAGAATTCCGCCCTGAACCTTATGCCGACGCGCTGAAGACGATTGCCGCCAACGCCGAGCTGCTGATCTTTCCATCTTCCGGCCGGACGCGCGAGCTCGCGGCAATGGTGGCCGTCGACCTCGAAACCGGGGTCGCTCCAGATGTGATTGAGCTCGAAGTAATAGATGGGCAGGTCATCGCCACACGCCCTATTTATGCTGGCAAGCTGCTGAGCAAGATCGTTGCGAGGGATAAAAGGCCTCTTATCTTAGCTCTGCGCAGCCGTGCATTTCCCAAGTTGGACGCCGACGCTTCCCGCTCAGGCGATATCGTTACGGTCGAGCCGGAAATTAACGCTCCCAAGACGGAAGTCAAAGGTTACTCAGACGCCGAGGTTGGGGTCAGCCTGACGGACGCGGCGGTCATCGTCTCGGGAGGGCGCGGAATATCCAACAACCCCAAGCTCTCGCCGCCGGCCGAGATCACGGACGAGAAGGAGATCGAAGTCTGGAAGGCTCAGCAGGGCTTTAAGCTGATCGAAGCTCTTGCGAGCGTGCTTGGCGGGGCGGTTGGTGCAAGCCGGGCCGCAGTCGACGCGGGCTACATTCCTTACGCTCACCAGGTAGGACAGACGGGTAAAGTCGTATCGCCAGACTTGTATATTGCCTGCGGGATATCGGGCGCGATCCAGCACCTGGCAGGGATGCGCACCTCGAAGACCATCGTTGCCATCAACAAGGATGGCGATGCCCCAATCTTCAAGCTGGCTCGCTTTGGAGTGGTTGGTGACCTGCACGAAGTCGTGCCAGCACTGACCGAGGCTTTCAAGGAACGTCTTCAAGGATAAGCCAGGGTTAATAGAAAATTGATCTCGATCGGCTGCACGGTCTGGCCATAATGGACCGTGCAGCTTTTCGATTTTTAAGACCCGCCGTTGAAAGCCACCTCTGCTACAATGAGTTACTGACTTGCTCATCTGACTAGGGAGACGGCAATGGCTCCGAGTGGTGCATTTACCTTTGTACTTCATTCGCATCTGCCCTATGCCCGCCAGGCCGGGAGATGGCCACACGGCGAGGAATGGCTGCACGAAGCAGCAGCCGAGACTTACATCCCGCTTTTAGATGCCCTTAACCGCCTGCGGGCAGACCGGGTCCCGGCCAAGCTGACCCTCACATTAACTCCTGTTCTTTTAGAGCAGTTAGCAGATGCCGATGTCCAGAAGAACTTTGAAACCTATCTCATCGATCGCATCACAGCAGCAAAACAGGACCTCAAGCGCTTCGCGGAAGAAGATTTTGAGCAGCAGCGGGCGCTCGCAAGGTTCTATCTCGATTGGTACGAACATACGTTGAAACAGTTTAAGGAGACTTACGCCGGGAATCTCGTTCCAGCGTTTAAAAAACTGCAAGATGACGGTCTAATTGAAATCGTTACCTGCGCTGCAACCCATGGATATCTTCCGCTGCTCGATCGGGATGAATCGATCAACTTGCAGCTGAAAACAGCAGTCGAAAACTACCACCGTCATTTTAAACGCTACCCACGGGCGATCTGGTTGCCCGAATGCGCCTACCGGCCAGCTTATGTGACCGAATCGGGGCGGGTGCGGCCTGGGCTCGAACATTGGCTCGCCCTGCAGGATCTGCGCTTATTCTTCGCTGAAACCCACATGATCGAAGGTGGTCGACCAGTCGGTGTCGCCGCCGGAGAGGCAATCGGACCGTATGGGGCGGTCATCCGGCGCTACCTGGTTCCCTTCAGCGATGTCCAACCTGAGAAGCACGCGACAACATACCAGCCGTACTATGTCAGCGGAACGGATGTCGCTGTCATCGGTAGGAACAACAAGACCGGCCTGCAGGTCTGGAGTGCCGATTGGGGATATCCGGGGGATTTTGATTACCGGGAATTTCACAAGAAGGATGGCGTTTCAGGCCTGCAGTACTGGCGCGTGACTGGCGCCGGAGTAGACCTGGGCCAGAAGGAACTCTACCATCCCAAGTGGGCTGCGGGAAAGGTGGAATCCCATGCTGAACACTTTGCGAACCTGGTTGAAGCCGAGCTTGAAAATTACCAGCATCAGCATGGAGGTCCCGGCATTATCTCGGCAAATTATGACACCGAGCTTTTCGGTCATTGGTGGTTCGAAGGTGTTTCCTGGTTGGAGGCTGTTCTGCGCCACCTGGCAGCGAATGACAAGGTTGAGCTCGTAACTGCTTCCGAGTATATCGAAGAACATCCTCCGGAGATCGCCCTGAACCTTCCAGAAGGGTCCTGGGGCGCGGGCGGGACCCATTTTGTGTGGAACAACGCCGATACACAATGGATGTGGCCTGTGATCCACGCTGCAGAGAAGCGCATGGCAGAGGTGGTCGCACAGAATCGCAAGGCTGCCGGCGCAACCGAGCTTGTGCTCAACCAGGCCGCTCGCGAGCTGCTCCTGCTTCAATCCTCGGATTGGCCTTTCCTGGTAACGACCGGGCAGGCTCGAGAGTATGCTATCGAGCGCTTTCGCGGCCACGTCGATCGCTTTGAGCTGCTGCTTGATTCGCTTGAAACACCGCATATAGCTGATGTTGAGGCGATCTGGGAGAAAGATAAGCTCTTCCCGGAAATTGATTTCAGGTGGTTCCAGGCTTGAAAATTCTATTTCTCGCAGCTGAGGCAACCCCATTAGCAAAGGTAGGTGGCCTGGCCGATGTTGCGGGTGAACTTCCGCGTGAACTCGTCCGGCGAGGTTTCGATGTCCGGTTGGCGATGCCGATGCATGCAACCATCGATCGTTCGGCGTATCCATTCCTCGAATTGTGTCGGTTTCCGGTTGGACGTTCTGGCTTCGAAATCGAAGCGGTAATTTACAAACTCGAGCTGGAGGGGGTCCAGCTCTGGTTGATTGATGGCGAACCAGTGCGGGTGGTGCCCGCAGTTTACGGCCAACCAGCACAGGACGGCGAGAAATATGTATTCTGTGCCAAGGCAGCGTTGTTGGCTTGCGAGGTCTGCAGTTGGCAGCCCGAGATCCTGCATGCGAACGACTGGCATGCAGCCGCTGCGATAAACTTCCTGGACCGGTGGCGAGAAGAGAGCTCAACCTGGTCAGGTGTCCGAAGCCTGCTTACGATCCACAACCTGGCGTACATGGGGAGTGAAAATGCAAGAGCCGCCTATCAGGTTCCCCAAAGCCACAATCCTGCGCTTCCGGATTGGGGCACGAACCTCCCGCTTCCCTCTGGAATTGCCACTGCCGATTGGGTAAGCACGGTCAGTCCAAGCTACGCGCAGGAAATCCAGACCGCAGAATACGGCTGCGGCCTCGAGCAATTGCTCGCGGCGCGTGCCGATCGGCTGCTGGGCATCCTGAACGGCATCGATACCGAGGTTTGGAATCCCACAACCGACGGCACGCTTGATCAGAGTTTTTCCATGGAGACAATTGAAATCCGACAGGAGAATACTTTCGGCCTGCAGCGTGAGTTAGGTCTCCCGCTGGACGGTTCTCCGCTGATAGGCATGATTACCAGGCTTGATCATCAAAAAGGCGTTGACCTGGCGCTCCAGGCACTGGATCAGATCGCCGGAGAGGCGTGGCAGTTTGTCTTGCTCGGGACCGGTGATCAGGCGCTTGAGGTTCTGGCGAATGAATTTGTCGAGCGCTATCACCTGCGTGCCAGGGTCTTGCTGCGCTTTGACGCCTCAATCGCTCGCAGATTGTATGCGAGCTGCGATATGCTCCTGATCCCTTCCCGTTATGAACCATGCGGATTAGCCCAGCTTATCGGGATGCGTTACGGTGCGGTTCCGGTCGTGCGTGGAACCGGCGGCCTGAAGGATTCGGTTCCTGATGTTGATCAAGAATCCAATGGAACTGGCTTTGTGTTTGATGCTGCCGACGTTCATGATCTGGTCGCGTGTCTCCTGCGCGCGCTGCGTGTGTTCCAGGATAAGAATCGCTGGCGCAAGATCCAGGTGGAGGGTATGAGCCGCGACCACTCTTGGAAGCGGACGGCCGATGACTATTCTGGCCTATACCAGAAGCTGCGCGATGGCGAAAGATAACCTCCCGATCGAATCGGTCATCCAGGAGCGACGCGGCGGCTTGCTCCTGCATCCAACTTCGTTGCCCGGCCCTTATGGCTGTGGGACCCTTGGGAAGGCGGCCGAGCGCTGGCTGGACTGGCTTGAGGCCGCGGGTATGCGCGTCTGGCAGTTCCTGCCGCTGGGACCGACCGGCTATGGAGATTCCCCGTACCAGAGCTTTTCCGCGTTCGCTGGAAATTCCAATCTTATCGATCTTGAACAACTCCTTCAGCAGGGAATCCTGGAACCAGACGACCTTCAGCCAATTCCAGAGTGGACGGCGAATATCGATTACGGGCAATTTTTGGCATGGAAATGGCCAATCTTACAACTTGCTGCGCAACGGTACTTGGAGCGTGTCGATCAATCGACGCGCGCAGAGTTTAAGAATTTTACGGATGAACAGAAGTACTGGCTTAAGGATTTTGCATTGTTCATGAGCTTGAAAGAGGCCAATGACGGGCGGGCCTGGACTGAATGGGATAAAGGTTTTGCGCACCGTGTGCCAGAGGCGATGGATAATGCGCGTGAGCGATTTTCGGATAGGGTCGAGCACGAACAGGTGCTCCAGTTTATCTTTCACCGACAGTGGGCTAAGATCCGCCATCGGGCGCAGCAGCTCGGAATCACCCTTGTCGGGGATATGCCTATTTTTGTTGCACATGATTCGGCGGAGGTCTGGTCGCATCCCGAGCTCTTCCGTCTTGGACCGGACAGCATGCCAGACGTGGTCGCGGGGGTCCCGCCTGATTATTTTTCGAGCACAGGCCAGCGATGGGGAAACCCACTTTACCGTTGGGACGAAATGGAGCGCACGGACTATGACTGGTGGGAGCGCCGATTAAGAGCGGCTCTCGAACTATCCGATGTCGTGCGCCTCGACCATTTCCGGGGATTTTCGGCCTACTGGGAAATCCCGGCCGAGGACGACACTGCGGTCTCCGGTCACTGGGTAAAGGGCCCGGGGGAAAGGTTGCTGGGGCGGCTGTTGGAGGCGCTTGGCAGGCTACCCCTTCTAGCTGAAGACCTGGGTGTGATCACGCCCGATGTCGAGGCTCTGCGTGAATCCTTAAACTTGCCCGGGATGAAGGTACTGCAGTTTGGACTGGAGGGTGCCCCGGACAATCCTTATCTCCCGCACAATTATTCAGAGAATTGCGTCGCCTATACCGGTACTCATGATAACGATACCAGCGTGGGGTGGTACAAGAACAGCAGCGAAGGGACGCGAGATTTTTGCCGCCGCTATCTGGCCAGCAACGGCGAACACATCGCACAGGATATGATGCGCGCCATCTGGTCTTCATCGGCTGGGTGGGCTATCGCCCCGATGCAGGACGTTCTTGAACTGGGTTCAGAAGCGCGTATGAACGCCCCTGGCTCTACCGTGAACAATTGGAGCTGGCGGCTGCCTGAACCTGCACTGACCGATGACCTCGCGGCGAGCCTGTTCGATTTGAATTGGATTTATGGACGAACGGCATCCGAACCTCATCAACTCTGACACTCTGAGCACCGGCAAGAACCATTTATCCGTTCCTCGCTGGCCGGCAGGTACCGATGCAGCCGATCGGTCGTGCTGGATCTGCGGGGGAAGAACCATTTACCTGCAGTGCAAGATTATTTGTGTGAATTGTGGGTTCACCCGTGACTGCTCTGATCCTTGAAATTAGAAGCATCGACGAGTTTGAGTAAGTTTCATGGTAATACCCGAAATTCAAGGAGGCCTGGATGCTGCTGGGAGTGATCAGCGACACGCATGACAATGTCTGGAAGATCGAGGCGGCGATCCCGCATCTACAAGAGGCAGGAGCAATTCTGCACTGTGGCGACCTGTGTTCACCTTTCGTGATCAAACGTCTCGGTGCCGGGTTGGGTGATCAGCCG
>Ga0307446_1000517_pt1 | contig 13178 bp, 18 predicted proteins | sample SalMarSW160320MG_FD_202141 | JGI IMG/M metagenome (GOLD analysis project Ga0307446, IMG submission 202141) | Salt marsh sediment microbial communities from the Plum Island Ecosystem LTER, Massachusetts, United States - SW1603-20 | ecosystem: Environmental > Aquatic > Marine > Intertidal zone >... | reverse complement strand
ATACTTTTTTGCGACCTCTTAATTTTTCATCAACAAATCTTGTTTCTTGCGCTAATATTCTTTTACCAAGTGTAGTGCTGTAGAATTGAACATATTTTTTTATTTCGTTTTCTTTTGTCATACTACATTGTTTTCATCAATTATTTCTCTAAATGTCGAATCATATCAATAAGAATAAAACGGTGACAAGGATATTTTCCGCAGTAGCAGTAGAGAAATACATCCTTTTTTTTAGCTAGTTCTTTTATCTTTTTTAATTTGTCAATCACGTCAGGTTTGGATTCAATTTCTTTTCTATATCGTTTCTCAAAATCTATTTGTTGCCATGCTCTGTTTCTTGCATCTGGTTCAGTCATCCCTTTTTTCATCAATGCACTTTTCGTCTCATTTAATTCTTTTAACAACGTTTCCGATGGAGAAAACACACTTGGGTATCCAACCGCTATTTTGATTGCGTTTTTAGATAGAGTTTTAAGCTTTGCGACATACGATTCTTTTAACATAGTTTCCACAGGGGCGTTTTATTTATTCTTAGAGATTACCTCTGCAAATCAGTGCGTTTATTCATTCTGTAGTATATCATCACTTACCCGTAATTCAAGAGCGGTATGAAAATTTACATATGCGGTGATATTTTTCCAAGTAACATTTCTTTTGGCATCGCACCTATAATATTATCTACTAAACTCCCATTTTTAAACACGAGAAGTGTAGGAATACTCATTATCCCATATTTTGCAGATGTTGCTCGGTTTTCATCAACATTGAGTTTCCCAAAAACGATTTTTCCTTGCATCTCTTTTGCTAGTTCTTCGATTATTGGTCCTACCATCATGCATGGTCCGCACCATGGCGCCCAACAGTCTACCACTATCAGGGGATATTTATTGACTATTGAATCTATATCAACATCGTTTATATGTAATGGTGTATCTGGTATATTTTTTTCCATGTTCTTTTTTCCTCCGTTTATATATTGTTTTTTTAGTCGTTCCATTTTTCTTTTTCTTATTTCCTGTAGACCATCCATTGTTTCTTGTAATATTTGAGGCACTATATAACGTTTGTGTAAAAAATATGCACAACCATTAAAAGGAATGAAAAGATAACAAATACAGAAAATGAAATTCATAATCTCTAAAAACAACCTCAGCTGCGACAATATCATTCAATGCATATTTGACTTAAATAAACTAGACTTAAAAGTCTATAAAACGCTAAAAGAAGAAATAGGAGAGATAAGGGCAGATGAACTAGCAAAAAAACTCGTCAAAGACAGAAGTACTGTATACAGATCTTTACAGAAACTTACTTGCTGCAGATTATGTATCAAAGAAACAAGAACCATAGATAAAGGAGGATATTACCATACATATACATGTAGCGATTTAAGTAAAATAAAAAAAGAAATAGAAAGACATATAGATAGTTGGTATAAAAAAATGAAAAACACAGTTAAAGACCTCGAGTAAATGCAATTTTCATACTTTTTTTAAGAGGCCATCAATAGTATCTTTGATATCACCAATCGATTTCAAACCAATAACACTATTAATTTTTTTACCGTAACTGAAAAACACCAAGTGCGGAATCCCCATAATTTTATACTTTTTAGCAATTTCCGGATTCCCTTGGGTATCAAGTTTTCCAAATGCTACCTTTCCTTTATAAATCTTTGATAATCGTCTCAATCGCGGTGCCATTGCTCTGCATGGAGCACACCATGAAGCCCAGAAATCTACAATTGATAATGGATATTTTGTTATAAATTCTTTAATATTTTTTCCTTCCAGAGTCACAACATAATCAGGCCACTGAATATCAGAAAGAGCTTGTTTATCAGATATCTTTCTTTTTTTATTGAAATCAAAAATTCCTAGTAAGACCATGTTTTTAACTTCTCTTTTTTATGTTATTTTTTATGTGATGCACATAGAGAGAAACGAATCAGGCGGAGCTTACTTCAGCACGCTGAACACACCGAAGGAAATTTTGTTTGAGATACCATGAAAATTGGCAATTATTTATCTACCAATTCTTCAACTTCTTCTTTTCCCTCTTTCAATGCTTTTTCTTGTTCGTTATCTTCCATCAACAAAAGAGTTTGGAATTCACCAATATGCGCTTTTTCCTCTTTGGCTATGTCCAAGAGTACTGCCTTAATGTGCTCTTTTTTAGTTAATGCTGCCATTTGTTCATACAAGTTTATTGCGTCTAACTCAGCGATTATTCCCGCTCTTAGGATTTCTTTGTCTATATCCTCTGCTTCTATTTTCTCAATATTTATAGGTATTCTTGATAACATTTATTCTCTCCTCTTCTTTTGTGACGAATTTTCATTATTTTTCTTTTTTCCTTTATGGTTTTAAAATATTCTTCATTTTTACATTTCTTGTTTTCTGAATCCCAGAAATCTTTATAAAAATATTTCATTTTTAGCAGAATTCTCCCCTAATTCTTTGATCTTTTTTGTAAACTCTGTAGCAACTCTCGCATATTTAGATCCTTCTGATGCAGAAACCCATGACAGACGGAGACGATCTGACTCTAAGCCACAACCTTCAATAACCTTTTTTAACATCATAAATCGTCGACGAGTATAGTAATTCCCCTCTTGATAATGGCAATCTCCTGGATGACATCCTGCTACAAGAACACCATCTGCTCCATTTAGAAACGCCCTTAAAATTAACAGGGGATCAACTCGACTTGAGCACATCACCCGAATAGGAAGGATGGACGAGGGATATTGTGATCTGCTTGTCCCTGCTAGATCAGCTCCTGCATACGAACACCAATTACAGAGAAAAGCAAGTATCTTTGGCATAAATGTTTCATCTTTTTTCATACATATTCCTCTATTCTTCGATTTCAGTAAATTCCTCTTCTTCATACGTAAGGAGAGGAATCTTCTCCTCAATATTTTTTCCAGGGATGTACTCAAATATTTGTTGAATAGATTCGCCTACTTTTTTAAATATAATCGATAGTGGTATATCAACAGGACAGACATCTTCGCATGAGCCACATCCAACGCATGAGATGCCCATGTGTGCCAATCGTCCAAGGTGATAATATATCGTGCCTGGTGGGACTTTTAGTCCCCCTCTCCGTTTAAGCTCTGATTCATACGTTGATGGTTTATATTCGGAATCGGAAGAATCAAACTCACATAATTTGCAATAACATATTGGACAGACCGTACTGCATCCATGGCAACCAATACATCTACCGAAAATTTCTATTAATCCGTCTAATCCTTTCATTTTTGTATTTATTTCATTAAAAAGTTTTTTCTTTGCTGCGTCTCGTTTGTCATAAAATTTTTTAAGCGTCTCTTTATCAAGTTCTCGCTCTAAAAATTCTCCTTTCATCTCTTTAGCAAGTTCCTCTCCTTTTTTTGTGTTAAGAATCAAGACACATTCTTTGTCTAAATTATTGTGACCTATTAGATCAACAGTTATGTCTGCAGTGTACGGAGTAAATTCTGTACACCCTGTGCAAGCAGGTCGTAAATTTTCATTCATTTCTCCTTTTTTGACTGCATCCCAATATTGGGAGAGATTCTTTTCTATAGTTTCCTCTGCAACTATTTTCAGTGGATAAACACCACCGCACGTTGAACTGATGATATAGATATTTTCAAGACTTCCCTGTTCCCGTTTAATAAGCTCTATAAATGCTCGTAGCTCACATGGTTTAACTATAGCAACAATTGGTTCAGTTGTGCTTCCATTCAAAGTAAAACGTGATAAAAGGGTACCTGCATTCGTTGGCATTAACGGGTAAAAAGGTACCGCATCGTTGAGCTCATCTGATGTTGTAATAAGCGAATACGCTACAGACCCCTTTTGATTGATCTTCTTTAAGGTGAAAACACCTTTAACGTTCCCTTTTTCTAAAAGAAATTTTACAAATTCACGGACACCTTGTTCGGTATTTTTTGTTAATTTAAGTGCTTTAGTCATGGGCATCCTCTACTTCATGAAGTTCGTCTTTTTTATAGGTTTTTAGGGGAAGAGGCTCGCCTGAGCTTCTGCCAGCAACATAATCAAATAACCCCTGAGTTTCATCAGCAACCATACTGAATATCTGAGCAACCGGGATAGACATCGGGCATGCATCTTCACAAGAACCGCAGGACACACATGACAGACTCATATGCATCATTCTCCCCATGTGGAAAAGAGTCGTATCTGGTAAGAATCGAATGCTTCCTTTCTCTTTTGCTCTCCGGAGATACTCTCCAGAGGGATGTTTTACTTTGTCAGAATCAAAATAACATAAACGACAATAACAGACGGGGCAGACCCGCATGCAGTTATGACAATTGATGCACTGGCTGAATGTATCAAGAAGATTGTCGAGGTGACCGATCTTGGTTTTTAAATCTTTATGTGTTTTCTTTCTTTTTTTCTGTTTTTCTTCTGCATTTTCCTTAACTTTAATCTGCCAACTATCAATATTGCCGTTTAACGGTATATCGAGTTTCTCCAGGGTATCCTTTCCTTTTTTACTATTTGAAATAATAAAAAACGCATCTTTTTTTGTTCCAAGCGTTCCTATGTGAAGATCCCCGGCGATCATACTTGATTTATCACATATCTGGCATACCGGCCTCATTATAGTGTCATCCCAACTTTTTGTGGCGTTCTCAAATAGTTTTATTGCTTTCTCAGGCTCACGGATGAAATCTAAGATGGGCATCACACCCGGACAATCGATACTGATAAGAGTCATATTTTCTACATGTACTTGATCAAGTTTTGTCAGTTCAATGGTTGCCCGTATCTCACAAGGTCGCATAACAGCAGCGATCTTCATAGTTCCGTTTCCGAGGCGGGTTACACTAGAAACTGCTTTAGCGCCCTGAACTGACATAATTGGTGGAAGAGCAACAGCATTATTAAGAAGAGATTTATCTTTTATTAAGACATAAGAAAATGAATCACCAGCGGGGACTCGCATAGGGATTAGAACTGCATCAAACACACCTTGATCCATTCCCTTTTTTAGGAGATTCCTAATCGAATCTTGTATTGTTGTTTTAATAGAGAGGACCGCACCTTTTTTTTCAGAGGAAGCCGCAGGTTTAATCATTGTATTGCCGCCTTTAGTTCTTGATAAATTTGATTAAAGGTGAAATGTTTAAGAGTGATCGCACCAGAAGGACATGCAGCAACGCAATTTCCACATCCTCTGCATATCACCTCATTAACAACAGATACCTTTTTCGTCTCATTAAAAGTGATAGCGCCATAGGAACACACATCGAGACATGTTTTACATCCGATACAAAAAGATTCAGAGATAAACGAAACTTTCACTTCAGGTTCAATTTTTTTACCGGGAATGAGAGATGAAAGAATTTTACCAGTAACTGCTTCTGCTTGAATGATTGTATCAGGGATACTTTTTGGGCCCTGAGAACACCCTGCAATAAATACGCCCTGTGACGATGTTGATACGGGACCTAACTTTTCATGCTCCTCAGCAAAAAAACCTCCATCACCCAGAGAAATACCAGTAAATTCTGCAAGTCTTGCGGTATCAGCTGTTGGTTCTAAAGCAGGTGAGAGAATAACCATATCAACGTCATAATTGTTTTTACCGCTTTTTTCGTCATTATAGGTAATAGTTAGGTGTTCTCCTTTTTTCGCAATCTCAATATTTTTAGCTCGAATAAAATCGATATTTTTTCCCTGAGTTTGTTCATAAAATTTCTGGTGTGTTTTACCAGGGATACATAAATCAGAGTAAAAATTGAACACCTTTATATCAGGGATTTTATCTTTGAGATACCGAGCAAATTTAAGAGAGTACATACAACATATTTCTGAGCAATATCCTTTTTCAGTTCTACCGACACAATGGATAATAGCAACAGATTTTGGAGTTTTATTATTTTTAAGAACAATTTCCCCGGATAAATTCATCTTTTCGAATTCTAAAGCGGTAAGCACATTATCGAATTTTCCGTATCCATAGCAAGTAGTCTTATTGGGGTTAAAAAGAGTAGAACCCGTGGCGAAAACCACTGCACCAACATTAAAACTAACACTATCCTTTTCGTTAGTATTTTTTTTCACCTTTATCTCAAAATTACCAAAGAAACCAAGGATATCTTCAACTTCACTATCTGTAAAAATCTTAATATTATTGGTCTTATTTATTGTTTCAATTTTTTGTTGGATACTTATTGAACACGGGTGCATTTCTGGATATGTTTTTTCAAAATTTTTAATTAACCCACCGAGGGATGCGGTTTTTTCAACGAGGTAAATTTTTCTATCAGAATGTGCAAGCTGCAAACTTGTTTCGATACCAGCTATACCTCCTCCGACTATTAATACATCAGGGTTGCTTTCCATCTCCTTCTTTTCTAGAGGAGAATGACAACGTACTCGACCAATAGCAGCTTTCGTTAAACGTATAGCTTTTTTTGTAGCCTCTTCTTTGTCAGCTGTAATCCATACACATTGCTCGCGGATATTAGCAAGTTGGAATAAATAAGGGTTAATACCTGCATTTTCACATACTTCCATAAATGTGAGTTGATGGTCTCGTGGGGAACACGCAGCTATAATAAGATGCGTTAAACCATACCTTTTGATCTGTTCGGTAAGGTATTTTTTACCATCTTCTGAACAGAGGAGTTTATATCGTTCAACAACAACGATATCATTAAGAAATCGAACTGCCTCGATAACTTTATCGATATCAATTTTTTCAGAGATATTCGGTCCGCATTCACAAATGTAAACTCCTATTTTTCTGTTCATCTACGTCGTCCCTTTTTAATATGTTGAGAGTATTTTTCCTACCGAAGCGGCTGCTTGAGAGACCGATTCCTGAATGTTTTTTGGTCCCTGGGAGCATCCAACGATAAAAACACCAGGTTTTGATGTCACAACAGAAGAAACATTTTGATTTTCTTCTTTGAAAAACCCATACTCATCAATTGTTACCCCTAAGATTTTTGCTAGCTTTGAAGCATCACCGTTCGGCACGATAGCTGGCGCAAGAATTACCATATCTACGGTGGTACTGTTTTTTTTACCACGCTCGTCATTATATTTTATGACGATTCCTTGGCCTTGTTTTGTAATCTCTATGTCGCTAGCACGAATCAACTTTGTTCCCGTTTCTCTTATTTTTTCATAGAATTTCTGATGTGATTTACCAGGAATACACAAATCCGTATAAAATTCAGAAATCTTGATTTCAGGTATTTTCAATGTCAGATAATGATTGAACTTCAATGAATACATACAGCAAACCGATGAACAATATCCTTTAATATTTCGACCAACACAATGGATAAGAGCTGCAGATTTTGGAGTTTTTCCATTCTTTAGAAGTATCTTTCCTTCAGTGGGACCGTTTGATGCATACAGTCTTTCAAACTCAAAAGCGGTATACACATCGTCGATTTTTCCATATCCATACTGAGGAGTCTGTCTACTATCAAATGTGGTGTATCCAGTGGCTACAATAATTGCTCCAATAGTAAGCGTGATTTGCTCGTCTTTTTGATTGAAATCTATAGCCTCGAACATGCAGACTTCTTGACAAGCATGACAGTCTTTTCCATTGAAACGAAGGCAATGCTCAGTGTCGATCATAGGAACATTTGGAAGCGCACCAGCACATGGAACGTATATTGCTTTTCTTTCGCTAAGACCTTCTTCAAACTCATTTTTTAAACGAACGGGACATGGTTCAAAACAGGCATTACATCCAATACAATTTTTCATATCAACATATCTAGCCTTTTGGTGAATCTTAACAATAAAATTTCCAAATGAACCTTGAACATCTTCAACTTCTGCGAGTGTCAGAAGATTAATGTTTTTATCCTGTAGTAATTCTTGTTGTATTGGAGCTACCATGCACGTAGAGCATTCCATATTAGAGAATACGTCTTCAAACTTTATTGTAGTGCCACCAGTATATGACGTCTTTTCAACGAGATGCACTTTTCTATCAGACTTAGAAAGCATTAAGCTAGCTTCAATGCCGGCTATGCCCGCTCCAATAACCAAAATATCTGAATTGCTTTGTGTGTCTTTCATATATTCATCTTCGGTTCATAATGACGTCTTTTTCTTCATTGGGTTTTGTCCCATCTTTTTTATTTTCTCATTGAATTCGTTAACGACCTCTGCAAATCTTTGTCCCTCTGATGCAGAGACCCATGAAAGACGGAGACGATCTGACTCTAAACCAAGGCCCTCAACAACCTTTTTTAATACTGCAAACCGTCTACGAGCATAATAGTTACCTTCATTATAATGACAATCTCCTGGGTGACAGCCTGCAATTAACACGCCATCAGCACCTTGGAGGAACGCAGTGAGAACAAGAACGGGATCAACTCTACTAGAGCACATCACACGGATTGGTGTAAGAGAAGAAGGTACTTTCAACTTACTCGTCCCCGCTAAGTCTGCCCCGGCATAGGAACACCAATTACAAAGGAAACCCACGATCCGTGGTTCGAATTGTTCTGCCATGAATGGTACCTAAAATTTTGTTTTTTGTTAATATGCGACTAAAATTGTATTTGGGCTTTGAACTTCCCACCGCCTTCATCCGCGCACACAAGTAGTGTCTTATTTGTTTTTGTACACCAGGCTTTGATATCACCTGGAAATGAGTGACAATCTGCTAATACTTCAAGAATATCTCCTTGTTTTAGTTCTCTTGCTTTAATTGCTACTTTTAATATTGGCTGCGGACATTTCAAACCCAATGTATCAAGGGTATGTGTTGACATATATTCTATCGCCTCCTTAAAATTTAAAATGAAAATGTTATTTGGGCATCACTGATATCCGCCATAAATTTGGTTGCTCCAACAATTTCTATGTCGTCTCTGAATTCTTCTTTTTTCATATCTTTTGCTTCTAAAGCAAGTTCACAGAGAAGGATTCTTCCACCAAGGGACTGCACCCCTTCTACCAGTTCGGCCATATCCGGATAACCTTTTGCTTTTATTTTCTCAAGTTCTCCTTTTCGTAGCGCTGGTGCAGCACCGGGGGTAAAAAATAATATAACTTCATCACCGGAAGCTGCTGCACTCGAGGCCAATACAAAAGTCGGGTAGAGATTCTTGTTTTCTGCTCCATTACATACGATAGCTACTTTTTTGCTCATAATAAAACCTCCTGATGAGGCAATATACAGAGTGTATATAATTCTTATGGTTTTTTGTTTATTTAGAATATAAATCATTTAAAAATTATTTCATTTTGAAATATTTAAATATTCATATTGCATAAAGGCTGCGATGAAGAATCTTGACGAAATAGATAAAAAAATTATAATAATGATCAATGACAATTGGGAACAGGGAACCACAAAAATGGGAAAAAAATTAGGCATATCCCATACAGCAGTAAGATCAAGACTTAAACGTCTTCAAAGAGATATGCTAAAAGTAAATTGCAGCATAGATATTGAAAAGCTGGGTCTAAAAATGTTTTTCATTTGCTTAGAAGCAAGATTTAAGAGCAGGGTTATAAATCATGTAAAAAATTGTCCTAAAATAATTTGTTACTTCAACACATATGGAGAATATAATTTTGTAATGCTTGCAGTTGCAGAAAACACAGATACTATGGAATCAATGATAGAACAGTGTTTTTCATTTAATTTTACCAATATCACAAAATACAATGTCATGCCTATTGCTACTTCTTCCTCGTCCTGCCAGCATATAAGATTTTTCACAGAAGATGAAAAAAATAATATGAAATGCGATTTTAAAACAAATTGCCCTAGCTGTAAATCTTACAAAGAAAATAGATGCGTTGGATGTCCTTTGCATAAAGGGTATAGAGGAATACTGTAAGAGTAACAGAACTGTGATTTAACACTAATAAATATTGAAAATTATTATGAAAAACACCACCAATTCTTGTCCACCGAAGAACCATATAACCTATATTTTTTAATTATTTGTTGCGGCAGTGAATACTAAAGGTCTTACACTGTTGCTTCAGGTCCCGCAGTATTTTCAGTGGTAACTATAAGAAATCAACATCTTCTAAAATTTAAAATATGGCCCTGTTCAAGATGATTATCATGCATTAATGTTTTATTGAGCATTCTTTTAAAAACAAAACCTGCAGGTTCTATCTCCTCTTTAACATCATCAAGTTCCATATTCATATCCTCCTGATGATGTTTCGGGTACACTGAAAGAAGAGCATTTGGTTTTGAGACCCGATGCATTTCAGTAAGCAACTCCTTTCTATTGCCTACTAAATGTATTACATCATAAAGCAAGACGACATTAACGGATTCCTCTTTTAGAGGCACTTTTATTCCCTCTAATACATCTATTCTTTCAATATTCTTCAACCCCATCGTTTCAGATTTCTGTATCAATTCATCCAAAGACTCCTTGTTTTTATCAATAGCATAGACCCGTCCTTGCTCTCCAACTATCTTTGCTGCTGGAATGGCATAATGACCCTTCCCACAACCAAAATCTATAACAGAATCATTCGGTTCAATACCAATATCTATCAAAAAAATCTCACCCATTTGATCAAACCATTTCTTTATGTAATTCATGTTCATACCTTTACCTAGATTTCAATCACCTTTCCTACACCACATTCAGTATACGACTGTGGATAGAGCTCTTTTATCTCTCGTTTGTGCTGAGTACAATGACATGGGCAAATAAAATCAAATTTTTCTAAAATTGAAAAATTATTAAAGCCATGAAAACCACCAACCAAACCTATGATATCACCATATTGCTTTGCAACATTAAGAATTTCTTCGACACCTGGATGCGAACAACCAACAAGAACATACCAACCTTTTTTACCTTTGAGAACCAGCGACTGTTCATCTACTGAACCCTTAAGTCCACCCGTAGTATACACTCCTTCTGTGATCTGTCGAGAATCCTCAGCAAATATGAGATGCATGTTTTCACTAGGACTTTGCTTTGCTAATCGATAAAGGTCAGCTTCACCAACCAAAGGTGCGAGCGCTTTTAATCCTCCATTATGATCCGAGTGCTCGTGCGATATAACTATTTTACTAATGATTTTGGAATCTATGCCAAGCTTCTCTATGTTACCAAGCAAAATATTACCTCTAGCTCCGGTATCAAAAAGAATAGTTGCTCCCCCTTTTTCAAGTAAACAAGCAAATCCCCAATCAGATCGTAAACCAAATCCTTGGGTGAATATTTCATTATCATACACTATCGTCAGTTTCATTGGGGAATTTTTCCTGCATTTATTTTCTTTTTTGATACTGTTCAACGGTTTTATGTAAGGTTTTAACCGCAAGAAGGGCACAATGAGAATGCTCCTTCGGTAGCCCATCTAACTTGTTAATTAAATCCTTCTGAGTAATATCAATAGCTTCAAAGGGTGTTTTTCCTTTTATTATCTTAGTGAGCATATTTCCACAAGCAATCGAGCCACCGCAACCATCTGTCCAAAAACGAGCATCACTAATTATTCCATTTTCTATCTTGAGGGTTATTTTCATGGTATCACCACAAGGACCCTTGATCACTCCAACTGCATCTGGATGCTCAAGAACCCCAAAATTGATAGGATTACGATACTCTCTGATCACTACTTTTGAATATATTTTTTCTTCGTCAAGTTCAATTTTCTTTTGAATTTTTTTTACCATATTTTCTAGACTATCTTCAGCCATAATGCTACAGCACCTTCTGTATCCTATTCCACATTTCATGGATCTCATGGGATAACTCTGCATCTGAAAACTCTATAACACTTTGTTCCTTAATCATTGCCTTAGTCATCATATTATCATAAGGGAGTTTCCCCACGAGCGGTATATTATTCGTTTTACAATATTTTTCAATTATTTTTGTGTTCTCAGGGTTGATAGTATATTTATTGATGCAAACGGTTGACGGGATGTTAAAATGGTGGGCAACCTCTTGTATTCTTTCTAGATCATGGATTGCTGAAAGTGTTGGTTCTGTGACAATCAATACAAGATCAACACCTGTTATTGAAGCGATAACTGGGCATCCGATACCGGGCGGGCCGTCAATAAGAATCAAATCTTTTTGTTTTTCCTCAGCAAGATGTTTCGCATTATTTCTCACAACAGTAACAAGTTTCCCTGAAGCCTCTTCTGCGGTATTTAACATCGCATGAGCCATTGGACCAAATCGTGTTTTAGAAAGATACGCAAAACCTGAATCCCTGTCAACCATTCTGATAGCATGAACAGGGCAAATATATGCACAAACGCCACATCCTTCACAAGACCCTTGGATTAGATTAATGTCTTTATCAATGGCATCAAACCTGCAAGAATCATAGCATTTTTTACAGTCAGTACATGTATCCTTGTCAATTTGTGCAATCTTTGAACCATGGAACACGATAGTTTTTTTAATCTCAGGTTTAAGTATAAGATGAAGATCAGCAGCATCAACATCACAATCAGCAAGAACTGCATTCTTTGCAAGAGAGGCAAACGCGGCAGTAATCGATGTTTTTCCTGTTCCACCTTTTCCACTAATAACCGTAAGCTGTTTCAATGTGCCACCTCGTTTTGGAGTCTCTGAAAAAGATTTTGAAACCTTATACACCATTCAGGTAATTCTTTTACAAATGGAATGCCCTTTGAATAAAGATAAGCAATCTTTTCATTATGAGGAATTTTCATAAGAACAGGGATTTTTTCATGCTGGCAATAGCATTCAACTCTGTTATCACCAGAGCCATCGCGATTGATGATTACTCCAAAAGGAATAGATAAATGTCTTACAACATCAACAGCAATCTTAAGATCATGGAGTCCAAAGGGAGTCGGTTCAGTCACAAGAAGACAATAATCTGAGCGGCGTATTGTTTCGATCACTGGACAGGAGGTACCTGGTGGCGCATCTAAAATAACGTCTTTTGTTGTATCGATTTTTTTCTTCAGAGATCGAAGAAGAGGAACAGCCATAGCTTCACCAATGTTTAAAACACCCTGATAAAAATCAACGACACCACGGGTTCCATGGTCAATGGTTCCAATGACTCGTTTCTTCCAAGTGATTGCATCTCTTGGGCATACCAGAGCGCATCCTCCACAGGAATGGCATAACTCTGGAAAAATAAGGACTTTCTTTGGCACTACTGCAAGAGCGTGATACATACAAAAATCAGCAC
>Ga0307446_1000515_pt1 | contig 13220 bp, 9 predicted proteins | sample SalMarSW160320MG_FD_202141 | JGI IMG/M metagenome (GOLD analysis project Ga0307446, IMG submission 202141) | Salt marsh sediment microbial communities from the Plum Island Ecosystem LTER, Massachusetts, United States - SW1603-20 | ecosystem: Environmental > Aquatic > Marine > Intertidal zone >... | reverse complement strand
AAGATGACCTCTGCCACTTTATGTCCTCCGAGACTGATCAGGTCCTCGGTCTGCTTCCAGAGTTTATGAAAAGGCAGGGATTCGTAATTGCGCTGCTTCCGTTCGTCTATTCTGACCAAGCAGTAATCATATCTTCTGAACGCTTCGTGTGACTCCCGGGTGCCGATACAAAGGCGATGGTCTTCAATCCAAAGGTCCTTCTGCTTGACATCTTTCTCGGGACAGTTGATGTATGCTAAATAACACTCCTTAAATTCTCTGGGATCTCCCTCTCTGTTGGTGAAGGAATCCCTGGTCCCCAGCCTGAACTTCGTGCCATCTATGTTCAGGAGTGAGGAGAGGCTGTCTTTCAATTTCCGGGCGACACTCAGATATGTGGAAAAGCCACCCACGTCCACAACACTGACCACATTCCCCAGAAATTCGAAAAGCTTCTCTGATACATCACTCGTCCTGGCCCCATACAGCGCCACAAACAAATCCACGTCATCACCCATGTAGGGCAGGGGACCTGCTACCCTGCTGTTCCGGTATTCCACATGATCCTCCCCCACCTGCCGTTCAACGGGCCCTAAGATATGCCTGGTCACCAGGAAGGGAATGGCTTCCCTCTTTGCTTCAGTGGTTTCATGATCGTGTAAGACTTCAGTCAGCACGACAACGAAGGGAATATACTGGGCCCAATATTCTCGCTTATCCCGAAGAAACATTTCCGATAGTCTAACTTCAAAGTAGCTTTCCTTTGGCTTTACAACGTTGGCCGTGATTCTCTCGTCAAGCACCTGATCATCTGGTATTCGACAATAGAATGTGGGATCGTAAGTCGATCGTCTTATTTTCTCAAGGAAATCTTTTAAAAGCAGCATGGCGATTACCTCCCGATTCTATAAACGCTGAAACTCCGATAGCGACCATATCCTTTTAGCTGAGATCGTCCCGAATCTGCATAATCAGGACCGGGGCAGCCCATATGATTTCATTGTAGTATAGGTCGTGCATGTCCTGCCGGGTATGAAGAAAGGCATATTCTAAAGAGTAGCATTTCAACAAATTCTCATAAAATATTTGAGCATGTTCTAGGGCAAGATCATCCTTTATATCCCACCGAAAACCGAGGGCGGATGGAATGCCGTAGCTTGCAAGTTCGTAGAGAAAATCCGCTTCAGAACTGTGGCAGCTGCTCAGATAGACAAACCCTGTCTTGGCAGCTCTCAACCAGGCACTGAATTTCTCGCTGCTGACCAGTTTTGGCTTCCTTTCGCCGGGGAAGACGAAGTATCCTTTTCCTCTGTGGAAGGAATGTCCGGCATAATGGACGATATGCCATGGACCCTTTTTGGTAAGCCACTCCTCTACGAGCTCTGCAGTACAAATCTCATTTTTTCCGGGGAGTGTCATGACGTTACCAATTATTTCTTTGCCGGGCAGGCAGTTTTCCAGGAATTTGGCCTCATTTTCGACGTTTTCAAGTGGTCCCAGTTCCTTACCGAGACGTTCTATATAATAATCGGTATCGAGATTGGACTTTATGATGAGGCAATTATATGGGGCACGGACATCACCCTGAAAAAGAGGGGGCTGGTACACTGTTACTGCATGGTCGGTCCAAAGGTCCCGATAGATAGGGGACTTGAGCATCCAGTAATCCCACTTGTCATCGTCTTTCCGCTCGGCGAGAGCTTCTAAAATGACAGGATGCGCACTTCTCTTTACCTTGAAGCGTATTCTGAATTTCTCTGGGCCTCCAGCCATGGTCATCAGAGGAGAATATCGCTCCATAAAATTGGCATTTCGTAGCAGGATTTCTCCAAGCTCTTCGCCGATATCCTGAAGGACCCCTTCCCATTGGGGATGCTTGTCCTTCAGTTCCGGCATCAGCTTGGACCATTTTATAAGCTTTTCGACCTTTCTCGAATCGACCTCGATCGTTACAGGCTTAGCGTCTACTGGATCCCCACCCACTACCTTGAATGTTACATCCCACAGTTCTTTTCCCTTTTTATCCGCCGCTACCGAGATATCCAGGTTTACTGCTTTGATTTTCTTTAGAGGCGGGGCGTTTTCAGGTCCGAACTCTAGGAAGAACTTGGAGCGCTTGATCAACTCATCTTTCCAGTCTTTGCCTTTCTGTGACAAATCAAGGACGTAGCAGTTAGACGACAGGTCATTGGCTTTAGACAACACGTCCCCCATCGGTGAAGGAACGAAAAGCACACTGGGGATTCTCGAACCACGTGCATCAAGGGAATGTAAGAAGTCAAGACCATGCTTTTCTTTAGCATCGGTGCTGCTGCTGTTTACGGGGATATTGATATGAGTGATGATCAAGTTGTAATTGGGATCTCTCAGAATTTTTTGTTGAGCATCTTCGGCGCTGGACTCCAGTTCTATACCTGCACCAAGCTGCTGAAACAGCTCAAATGTTACCTCTGGTGCAAGGTCATCTCTAGAGCCAAAAACGGTCATAATTCGTTTTCGCATATCATTCATCCTGTGTAATGGGCAGTTGTATACGCAAGGTCATGGTGTCACCCTCTATCTTTGGATCGAAAAGTTTCCCTTTGTGTTGCTCGATAAAGCGTTTCATCAAGGCCTTCCCAGTAGCCATTTCCAGCAAAGTTTTGGAAATGCGATAGGTCCTCTCCAGGTCGTCGGGTTTCTCTTGGGGTTGGAGCGGGAAATAACCGCTGATCTCTGATACCAATTGGTCATTTTCCTTCCATGTCTTCCATCGGATTCTCCTGTTTTCCGGTAGGAACCGCAACAAATATGACAGAATACTCTGGAAACAAAAATACAACTGGTAGATCTCTCCCCGCAGCAACGGTAAAGGTTCAACGAATTCTTCAAGGATTTGATCCCGATCCTTCTCCGGTATATCGCTAAGGACCTTATCCACAACTTCCTTGATGTCCAGCAAGAATTTTTTTACAGGCTCGTCCCCTCCTTCTCCACTGTAGAGAACGAGACGATCAAACGTTAAATCAACCCGTTTCAGCTGTTTTATAATCTTATCGATCATATCACCATCGACGCCTATCTCTTCCTTCAGCCTGTGCAGCCAGGTAAAAACCAGTGAAAGAGGCGTCTTCGTCTGGGTAGCGATTTCATAGTACATTTTTTCAAGATACTCCAAGTGCTCTGTGCGTTTTGCCAGGGCAAGGTCTTTTGCGATCAGTATCTTACCAGCAAGCCATTTTGGAAGCTCGGATATGGACAGAAGCACCTCCACCGTATCCCCGTCCGCATGACGGAGCAGTATCTTCTGATTGGGCAGCGGGCCTGCCCAAAGCAGGTTGGCCCCTTTCTCTTTATCGGGGAAAAAATCCAGCACGTCTCGACCCTCCAGTTCTTGATTCGAATACCCCAACAGGTTCGCCCATGCCGGATTCGCCTTTGCAACCTTTCCTTTCCCGTCAGTGGTCAAAATACCGTCCGAGGCATTTTTTAACAGCGCTTTGAGAAAATGCTGGGTTCTTGCCCTTGACATTAAGCCCTTCAGCTCTCTTGCAATCTCACTCAGAGCCGTCTTGTTCTCTTCAGAGAAGGCATTCTGATGGGAGTCCTCAATGTTTAAGAGCCAGCGCACGTGGCCAGATATGGTGATAGGCAGGCAAAGCTCCGACTTCGTCCCTTTAAGGGCTCTGACGCACACGTCCTTGAATTCCTCGCTGTTCACATTGGGAACACATACCAAATCACCGATTGCCATGACCCGCCCCAGGATCCCTTCGCTTACTTTCTGGCTAAAGCCAGAACCCAGTTTGAAGGATTCTGAGCTGGCGAATTCCTCTTCAAGCATAATCTCTTTTGAGTTCTCGTCCACTCTGAACAGAGAAACATTATCCCACTCGTAGTGCTCTCCTATCTTCTTGACCATCAACCGGGCAACCGAATCGAAGTTGTTGGAGACAGAAGACAACTCACTCAAGAGTCTGAGCCTGAACATCAATTCCTCCCTGTCCTGATAGTAGAGTACCATGTGCACGGCGGAGTCTAGAGGCAAAGCAGACAGCACCTTCTTATCCTGGCTTTTGAATGCGTCTTTCAGCTCTGAAAACAGGGTGATGGATGCCGTCACATTTCCACCCTTTAATACGGGATAAAAAATGAAAGATTGGACTCCTGTTTCGCGGAGCTTGTTAAATTCAGGATCCTCTCTTAGGTCTTTCCACCCCTCCTGCGAAAGGAATTCATCCATTTTGCCAAACACGGGTATTTTCTGATTCAAAAAGTTCCGGGTCGCCTCTGATAATTCCCACCATCGTCTGCTCCATTTTAATTTACCCGTCTGAGGGTAGTGAATGAGCTCACGAGAGTGCAGTCCATCATCGCTATATCGAGTAAAAATAGCCAGTTTATAGGAAACCAACTGTCGGACCTCTCGTGCCACCTTCTCCAACAGGATCTTCCAGTCCCGCTTTTTTTCTATGTGGCGGTGAATGGCCGCCACGGTTTCCTCCAACTCCATACTGCGGATGATGGCCATCGTACCGGTAGGTTTTCCATTAAGGTCGGTTTCTGGTGCGGCGGATATCAATACAGGAACCCTGGTCTTATCCGGCCTAATGATTTCCACTCTATACTCGTCGCTTAACCCCTGCTTTCGCCTTTCCAGGCCTTTTTCAACTTCAGACCAAGCTTCACCCTGGCCCAATATTTCCTGGATCGTTTTGCCCTTCCAGTCCTGGACCCCCACTATCCTGAGGAATTCTTCATTGGCATAGGTTATTTCCCCTGAAAGACTCGCCTTGAGTATCCCCAGGGTTAACCGGTCAAAAACCCGTAACATCTCTCGTTCGTTCATTGTGATATCGGTGACACAGGCGTAGGCTCCGCGCGATCTTCCGCTTATTACTATGGGAGCGATCTCCGTACCTACCGGTATGGCTTTCCCAGCATCTTTGCCCCGTAATTGCAATTTGCGCATTGCAGGCCGTTGCTCAGGTGAACCGTAGCCAATACTTCGGATAAATTCTTTTTCGTCTTGGTTCCTGAAAAAGCTTTCCAGTTTCTCCCCCTCGATATCCGTTTTGCCCAAGAGTTCTTTCATCCTTTGGTTGAGGCTGATAATCCTGCCGTCGCTGTCCAGTTGGCAAAATCCTCTTCCCCCGCTTTCAATGGCATATTCATAGATATCCGATGTTTCGCTGAGTAATATATCGAGAAGCTGAAAAGATTTCCTGTGGATCAAGGAAGCCGCGTCTAAAACTTCAATTTTCTCCAATTCATCGCGGTCTCTGAGGTATTCCAGAATGGCACTTTGCAAACAGAAGATTTCGAGAAAGAAGTCCGAGAAAAAGTATGCCTGCAATCTGATCTTCTTGAGAAAACCGACGACGTCCTCTCTCCTAATCGCACTTTCACTCCTGAGAAACTGTGAGAAAAAGGACAATAATTCAGTGCCATCTCCCGCTCCTTCCAACCGTTTCCACTCTTCAAATGCTTCATCTCCCCATCGTTGATTCAGCGCCCCGTACCAGCATCGGCGGATTTCTTTTTCCCCGCCTTCAAGCAGGGTTGCCAATTTTTCGGCTAAGGTAACCGCCTCGACTTGGCTATTTTCCGTCATTAACATCACCCCCTGGAGCGGCCGTGCCGCCTATTCTATAAGATTAAGAACGGAGAAGTGTAGACTCTCATTTATCCTCACTGGCCGAGGGTCGGAATCTACCGGTCTCATAATAGTATGTATGACTGTTATAATATAATGTTTTTGTTGATACGAGAGACCAAAACATATAAAAAGATTACCGTCCCCCTTATCTAATTGAATTGATAAGAATTCCCTTTTCAAGAGCGAAATAAGTAAAAATTTAAAGTTGTGTGCCAAAACATGATGAATACCACCAAAGACGATTAGAAACACCCATTACACTTCGAACATCCTTGTCCCATACATTGGTTTAAATCATCGTTGTAATTTCGGCCCGGAGTAGTTTTGAACTTTATCTGGATAATGAGAATAGTAGAGATAGAAGTAGATATATTTAATTATATTGCAACAGGCATGCCAAAGATTAACCTGTTGATATCACTTATATTTTATTTTTTGAGCATATTGGAGTGCACAGTTTTCTGTGCAGTGTGCACAAGTTTCTGTGCAAAAGAGAGCGATCAGGGATGTCGGGTACTTCCATTGGATTATTATTTGATCTGTTCCAATAGCCTTCTCTGAAGTTGCCTACACAGACAAACTTGACAATATTGCTGAGGACTTTTAAAAAGTATTTGAAATAAATCTGTTAACGGATTAACCTAACAAAGGAGCGCTTATGAAAACCAAGCAAGATATTATCGGTGATGTTCGAAGTTTTATGAAAAGCAGAGTGGTCCTTTCCGCCGCTGAACTGGATTTCTTCTCAAAGCTGGACGGTAATTTTGCCTCCGCCGAAGACCTGGCGGATCTACTTGGCCTGGATAAAAAAGCAACCACACGACTCCTCGACTGTCTGGTCACCTACGATCTTCTCAAAAAAGAAAAGAACCGTTATCGCACAACTGAAAAAGGATCGTATCTTTCATCCCAAAATCCGGAATCTGTTCTCCCCATGATAAATCATATGAATACCATCTGGGATAATTGGAGCCGCCTGACGGACATTATCAAAAAAGGGTCCAGTCCAATTTTTAGACCTGTTGTGGATTCGGAACACAAGGAAGACAGAAACGCCTTTATCGGTGCAATGCATGTTGCAGCAAAGCGTATTTCAAAGAAAATAGCCGAGGCCTACGATTTAAGCCCCTTTAAAAAACTTCTTGATATCGGAGGCGGATCCGGCGCTTACACCATGGCTTTTTTGAAAGAAAATCCGCGACTCAATGCCGTTATTTTTGATCTTGAAAGCGTTATACCCATAACAAAAGAAAAAATCGTTGAGAACGATTTACATCACAGAGTCCATTTTGTGACAGGGGATTTTTACAAGGATGACCTTCCCGTTGGATGCGATCTTGCGCTGCTGTCAGCCATTATCCACCAGAATAGCCCTCAGCAGAATTTGGAGCTCTACAGAAAGATTTACCATGCCCTCGATCCCGGCGGTACACTGATTATTCGGGATCATATCATGGATGAATCTCGCACAAATCCGCCGGCCGGTGCTCTCTTTGCGCTGAACATGCTTGTAAACACCCCGGCCGGGGACACTTACACCTTTGAGGAAGTCAAAGACACTCTGGAAACAGCCGGTTTCATGGAAGTAAACCTCGTTCTTTCGGGTAAAGAGATGGATTGTCTTGTGCAAGCAACAAAACCGAATAAAAAATAACTCCGTGAAAAACAATGAATGAAATAAAGAACCCTCAGTCAACGTCAGAAAGTCCGGGGTCTATTAAGGTTTGCATTATTTTATCCGGGAAATTGCTGACGACTCCATCTATCCCCAATTCGCATAACAGTGGCAACTCATCTGCGTCATCAACGGTCCAAACGATAACGCCACAACCTTCCGAGCGAACTTCCTGTATCTGTTGTTCATCCAATGACCCGATGCCCAACCCGAGATAATTGCATTGAGAGTCGCGAACAATATTTCTTGTACTCACTGGAACACCTTCCATGAGAGCTATTGTTTTAACTGTGGGGTCTGTCTGTTTTAACTTCAAGATGCTTCGGTGATAAAATGAACCGATAAGGCAACTCGAAATATCAAAATATTTGCATAGTGTTTTTAGGATGGCCGATTCAATGCCGGCACTCTTTATTTCAACATAGAGTCCAACATTGCTTTTTGCGACCAAATCGCAAACCTCTTCAAAGCTTGGAATCTTTTGTCTATTAGAAAGATTTGCTTTTTCTGTTAATTCGAGAAAGGTATAGTCCCGAACATATCCATGCAGCCCTGTCAAGCGGCGCAGAGTTCGGTCGTGGAAAACCACAAGTCGCCTGTCCCTGGTGGACTGTACATCTATTTCTATATAGTCTACCCCCATCCCTATTGCGCAACTTATGGACTCAATTGTATTTTCGGGTGCGTGCCCTGCCGCACCTCTATGACCGATAACCAACATAAATAGTTCTACTCCTTACCTATAAACTTGCTGCACAAGATTCCGGAAATATCCAAAGCGGCTCTGACAACCTTAAAATATATGTTTGATTATGGTCTCGTCGTTATCGTATCGAAAATACTGATAAGGAGAACGTGCGCCTTCAATATGCTCCCCCCCCATTAATTAGTGCCCATCCTGCCGCTACTTCATCTTTGACCTTAGCTTGATCTTTTCACCAGCAACCATGAAGTTGCCGCTTCCAAGATGATGAATCGTCCGCGGGTTTTTCACCGTGGGGTCGATCCATGCCTTGATAACTTCAAGAACAAATAAGCAATATTTGTTCACCATCCCTGTATCGGCCACCCGGCACTCGAGATTTGCGAAGCACTCCTCGATCAGAGGTGCACCCACTTGATCAGCAGTCTTGGGCGTGAGGCAAAACGTCTCGAACTTGTCTATGTTCGCACCCGACGAATTGCCGCAACCCACGACCTTTTCAGCTATCTCCACTGTGGGAATGTTAATGACACATTCGTTGGTTGCCTTCAACAGGCCGAAGGAATGGTTGCGATTGCTGATGACGCAACCCACTAGCGGCGGCTCAAACTCGATCATGGTGTGCCACGACATGGTCATGATGTTTGGGCGCCCATCGCGGGCGGTCGTGACCATGACGACAGGACCCGGCTCTAGCAAGCCATAGACCTTGGACAAAGGAAAGGATTTTCTGGCCATGTTGGTATTACCTTTCGACAGCAATTGACATCGACATTCGTCACTCCAAAAGCCTCGTACAAGCGATCAGATTGAAACTTATATTTTTTGGGCCTCCCCGAAGTCCCCGCATTTCTACCTAAATGGATTGTTTACATTTACTGGAACAGTTCACGATATGCCGCTCTTTTTTCCTTACTCCATTTTGGACAGTAGGCCGGCTTACCCTGCATAACCAGTTGCAGACACGCATCACATTTGGGACTGCATTTTAGGATGGATCGATCATCTCCTTTTTTAGCCTTTTTCGGCCATTCCGGATCAACCCACAACATACGGGCCAATCCGATAAGATCCGCACTTTTTTTCTGCAAAACAGACTCCGCCTTTGCCGGAGTTGAAATTCGTCCTGCCGCAATAACAGGGACCCCCACCGCCTTTTTCACAGTTGCGGCCAAGGATACCATGTAACCGGGTCTTTTGGCCTTTTTAATGATTTCCGGAAGAAAAAAAGATTCATAAGTCCCGCCCATGGTCGATATATAGGCAACTCCCTCTTTCTCCAAACCTTTGGCCAGTACCATGGATTCTTTTGCCTTAAGACCGTCCGGAAGCCACTCATCCACCAGAAAGCGATACCCGACCGGAAAATTTCCTACAGCATCTTTTACACGTTTTAAAACTTCCAGAGGAAATTTGATACGATGTTCAATCGGCCCACCGTAGGCGTCGGTCCGCTGATTGGTCCTTGGTGATACAAACTGGGCAAGGAGGTAGCCGGTCCCTCCATGAAGCTCTACCAAATCAAATCCTGCCTTTTTAACTCTTAAAGCAGCATTGGCGAACTGTTTCCCAATGGTTGTCATCTCCCTTTTGGTGAGCGCCCGAGGAGGTTTGCCGAACGCCGGAACAACTGATGGTGCCACCGGTTCTGAAACATGAGCAAACCGTCCTGCGTGATTAATCTGAAGACCGGCCAGGCTCTTTTCATTTTTTATGGTATTGGCAAGCGCTTCAAGGCCGTTTAAGTATCGATTGTGGTCACATCTTATGGTTCGAGGTGATCCGCTCCCATTCGGCGTTATACTTGCATTTTCGACCATAATCATTGCTGCCCCGCTTTTAGCCATTTTTTTGTAATGGTAAAGCAACAGCGGCGATATCCTCCCACCTAAAGCGGCATAGCCCAGATATAACGGTGCCATGGTAATACGATTTTTCAATCTCAGACCATTCAGTTTTAAAGGTTTGAAAAGGTTTTCGTAAGCCGGCATTTTCATTTCTCCTCTCTTTAAAAACAACCGCATTCACTTTCGTGTCAAAGCCCGAATTGTGAATTAAGTTTTTCAAATTGGGTTTTCACTTTTTTATCACTTATCATCTTCTCTTTAAATACTTTCACACTATGACTGACAGCCGAGTTACTTATATTGAAAACACGTCCCAACTGTTCATTGGTCATCAATCCTTTATTCCAAAGCAAATAAACGAGCAAATCACGCTTGTGTTTATCTATACCACGCAATCGTTTTGCCTGAACGCATTTGTCAAGATCGACTTGAACGACTTTAGCAGATTCTTTTAATACATCATCTAATTTGATATCCTTTGCCAATTGCTTTTGCTGAGGCAAAGCATTATGAGGAATATCCGGCAAAAACTGCGTTCGAATTTTATCTACAAATTTTTTAGCACCTAAAATCATGCCATGGTGAATATCCTCTAGAAGACGCTTCTCTTCCTCTGCATATTTTTGAACCTTTTCCCGATATTGCTTATGTTTATCAGCGCCTTTAAAATATGATAAAATCACTTTAGTGGATAACCAGTCCGGGCCTTTCTTGGCATAGGCATAAATAGGATAGCTGCTCCATTTATAGTCGATCAAACGTCTTACGATTCCAGCTCTTAATGGATTTCGATGGATATAACAGGAAAGTTGCATCAGGTATGCATCATTTTGAACCAGAATGCTTTTATAACGCCCTTGGAACAAATGACCTTTTTTAAAGTTTCGGTTATTGAATCTTCGGGTATAGGTGGTGCCAAACCATTGCATTGCCTTTTTTAAATTGGCCCGGTTGGTTCTTACCAAAAGATGATAATGATTGGACATTAAAACATAGGCAAAAATATCTATTTCAAAACGTTCCGACATCTCCGAAATCGTTTCTAAAAACAAATTTAGGTCATCGTCGTTTAAATAAATATCCTGTCCGTCATTTCCCCGGGACATCAAATGATATAATGCCCCTTCATATTCAATTCGCCATGCTCTGCCCATATGGATTCTACTAAATCATAGCGACTTAATTGTCAAACATTAATTCATAATTCAAGCTTTGACCCCATTCAGATTTTAATTTTTGTCCCGCAGCCGGATGCCGTTTTTTTCAAGGGTAATCAGCCTTTTTTTGTACAGGTTGCCGATGGCCTTCTTGAATGCTTTTTTGCTGACGCCAAAAATGTCGGCGATTGCACCGGGCCGACTTTTATCGGTGATGGCCATAAACCCGCCCTGTTGCCGTAATTTGTCCATAATTTTTCAGCATAGAACATCAATGGCTTTGTAGCCGGGCTTTTGCAGACAAAGGTCTATTTTTTCATCGTCACGCACTTTCTTGATATAGCCGTCAATTTCCTGTCCGGTTTTCAGCGGCTGAAATACTTCGTTTTCATACAGGATGCCCTTGTGGCTGCCGTTGATGACGGCGACGAATCCCATCTCCGTTCGATGGGAGATGAGCAGCGTCACTTTCTGACCCTCATGCAAACCCACCTTGTTTTTTTCCGCCCTGCTTTTTTTATGTTCAATTATTGCCATTATGTTTCCTTTCGGGTGGGTTGACGGATCCATAAGATGACCGACAACGAGAAAAAGGATCTCAACCAACTTTGGTGGTTCCGTGCAAGCGATCATTAAAAAAGGCATCCCCCGTTTCACAGGAGATGCCTTCAGTTGCCATAAAAAGCAGGTTAGGCTACGGTCACATTGGCAGCAGACGGGCCTTTTGCCCCTTGCTCAATCTCAAACGTGACGCTGTCACCTTCATTGAGAGACTTGAAGCCGTCCGCATTGATTGCGTTGTGATGCACAAACACATCCGGTCCGTTTTCCTGCTCGATGAATCCATAACCTTTGCTGTCATTGAACCACTTAACTGTTCCATTCGTCATAATATCATCCTCCTTTCAAATAATTTCAACGTTACAAACTGAAGGATGATAGCGTTTAATAAACGGATATTCCCACAGAAATAAACCCTCCCGCCAATTACCGGCGAGATTTAATTGATTCCCTATGATAAGCACCTTATATGCAATAGCAAGCTAAATATTTATCTGGCCAGACTCTTTCTTTAGGACATACCCCGCCATTCCTACCATGAATCGCACCAAGCCGTAACTTAGCCAGCTCGCCAGACGCAGCCGGATGGACTGGGTTCTCCAATGATCCTGGAGTATCCGCCGCGCCCCCATTTTGATAGCCTTCTCCAGGCTATGCTTTAATTTTTTGGCAAAGTTCTCATCGTTAACAACGACATTTGCCTCGAGAGCAAGCAGCAGACTGAAAGGGTCAAGATTTGAGGAACCCACCGTAGCCCAATGTTCATCAATCACAGCAACTTTGGCGTGCAGAAAGCTCTTGTGGTATTCATAGATCTCTATCCCTGCATCGAGGAAACTGCCATATAGGGCATTCGAGGCATAATGCAGCAATGGATATTCCACCCTTCCTTGCAACAGCAAAATCACCCGGACACCGCGCCCGACTGCATCCAAAAGCGCATGACGAAACTTCAATCCGGGCAGAAAGTAAGCATTTGCAAGAATGATTTCGAATTGTGCCTGTTCAATCGCCTGCAGATAGGCATCTTCAATATCGCGGCGATGGCGGATGTTGTCCCGTACCACAAAAGCTGAGCGCATACGGCCTCTGGATTCGGTTGAAGGAGCTTGTCTGTCGTCGTCCCGGCCCCAGCCAGGACGAAAGCGGAACCTGGCCACTCGCGACCACACCCGGCGGGTAGAAGCATGAATTTCTCCCACCAGCGGCCCTTCCACACTTACAGCGTAGTCATAACGAGGCGATGTTTGACCAGGCATATCCATATCATCGATAATATTAATGCCTCCGACAAATGCAATCTTCTGATCCACAACTACAATTTTCCGGTGCAAGCGACGCAACCTTCGGCGCCGCAGCGACCAGGGCGATATCTTGGGCCGGAACTTTAGTACCCTTACGCCAGACGCTTTAAGGTAATCGACCATGGTTTTCGGCAAACTATTCGAACCGAATCCATCGATCAGCATGTGGGTTTTTACGCCGCGCAAGGCCGCCCGCCTGAGCGCTTCCGCAATGCGTCGTCCGGTATTGTCATTCTTGAAAATATAGCTTTCCAGATAAATTTCATGCGCTGCCCGGTCCAGCGCCGCTTCGATCGCCGGAAAATAAGCTTCGCCGTTTTGCAACAGGGTAATATGATTGTTTGGAATAATGCGGG
>Ga0307446_1000513_pt1 | contig 13256 bp, 10 predicted proteins | sample SalMarSW160320MG_FD_202141 | JGI IMG/M metagenome (GOLD analysis project Ga0307446, IMG submission 202141) | Salt marsh sediment microbial communities from the Plum Island Ecosystem LTER, Massachusetts, United States - SW1603-20 | ecosystem: Environmental > Aquatic > Marine > Intertidal zone >... | reverse complement strand
AGAAGCGCGACATCGGCTATGGCTGCGTGCGCATGCAGAAGCCGAAGGGGCTTGCCGAGCTGTTGCTTGCCGAGGAGAAGGATTGGCCGGCAAGCAAGGTCGAGGTGCTGTGGGACAAGGGCACCGACAACCGCGTGGAGCTGGAGAATGGGCCGCCGGTCCACACGACCTATTTCACGGCCGTGGTTGACGACGCAGGCAAGGTCGCGACGTTTGGCGACCTCTACGGGATCGACCGTAAGATGGCGATCGCGTTGTTCGGCGATGCCAAGGGGTTTCCGAAGCCGCCGCCGGAGCCTGAGCACCGCAACAGAAGTGTCGCCTCCACGCCCGCCAGTCACTCCAGCGGGAGCGGCGGCTTTGCGCACGCGGTCGGCTTCCTCGACGATTAGACACGCTTCGGCGCCGGCTTGCGCTAGGTCGTGCTCCAATAGGGCTTGGCACGCAGGCGCTCGAGCCAGGCGCCGATGTTCTTGTAAGGCGACAGGTCGATGTCGAGATAGTCGGGGCCGCGGTCCAGCCGCGCGCCGATGACGAAGTCGGCAATGCTGAGCGGGCCGATGACAAACTCGCGTCCCTCGAGCTGGCGGTCCAGCACCGGCAGGAACCGCGCAAGGCGGGCGCGAGCGTCAGCCATGATGCCAGGATCGTTGCCGTCTTTCTTCAGCACCTTGGGCTTGATGATGCGCTCCCAGAACAGCGCCTCCATCGCGGCTTCTACACCGCCCACCCACCAGAACAGCCATTGATCCACCTGTGCCTGGTCTTGAAGGCTCGCGCCGTTCAAGCCCCGCTCGGGGTGTTTTGCGGCGAGGTATTTCAGGATGGCAGGGGATTCCCAGAGCGTGAAGTCGTCCTCCACGAGGGTGGGGATGCGGCCATTGGGATTCAGGGCGAGGTAGTCGGGCCCGCGCGTCTCGCCGATCCGCGGGTCGCGGGCGACCAGCTCGAGGGGGATGCCGAGCTCGGCTGCCAGCAAGCGCACTTTGCGGGCATGAGGCGACTCCGGCATGTCGTAGAGGGTGATGGTCATGGTTCGCGCCCTTTGTTGGGAGAAGCAGGGGGGTGTTTTAAGCGTACATCGCAGCAGGCGTATAAATTTGGTGCGAACGTTAACGCTGGGTCGCGGCCCGAACGTGGCGTTTGAGCTAGTTTTCAAACCTCTCCGGGGCTGCTATCCGATAGGTCGAGCCCCTCATAAGGGCGCAATTTCGCCCTCTCCCACGGCTAGAAGTCCGGTCTCCCTCGTCGTCGTACTGTCACGAAGCCTGGGCAACACCCTTAACGGTCATGATCAAACGCTTCATCATCGCCGCCGTCATCATCGGCCTGTTCCTCGCCGGGGTCGGGTGGTTCAACCTCATCTTCAAGCCGAAGATGATCGCCGACTTCGTGGCCAAGATGGCCCCGCCCGCCGCTACGGTGACGGCGGAGCCGGCGAAGCTCGAGAGCTGGACGGACCGCGTGCACTCGGTGGGCACGCTGCTCGCCATCCAGGGGGTCGATGTGGCGCCCGAGGTGGGCGGCATCGTCAGCGACTACTCCTTCGACAGCGGCCAGGACGTGAAGAAGGGCGAAAAGCTCGTCCAGCTCGACATCTCGGTCGAGGAGGCGGACCTCAAGGACAACAAGGCGAAGCTGAAAGAGGCGGAGCTGAACCTGGAACGCCAATCGAGTCTCTTGAAGCGGCAGGTGACCTCGCAAGCGACGCTGGATACGGCGACTGCGAATCGCGACTCCGCACAGGCGGCCGTCCAGCGGATCGAGGCGCTGATCGCGCAGAAGACCATCACCGCGCCGTTCTCCGGGCAACTCGGCTTAAGGCGCGTCGAGAAGGGGCAGTATGTCTCGCCCGGCCAGGCGCTCGTCTGGCTCCAGGCGCTCGATCCGATCTGGATCGATTTCCCGGTGCCCGAAGGCGAGGTGGCGGACTTCAAGGTCGGCGCCAAGATCGAGCTGACGGTCGATACATATGATGACCAGGTCTTCGACGGCGAGGTCGAGGCGTTCGACGCCCGCCTCAATCAGGACAGCCGTACGCTCATGGTGCGCGGCAGGCTCAAGAACCCGGATCGCAAGCTGCTGCCCGGCATGTTCGCGCAAGTGTCCGTGCTTGCCGGCGCGCCGAAGAAGCTGGTGACGGTACCGCGCACGGCGGTGACCTATAGCCTCTACGGCGACAGCGTTTGGGTGCTGAAAGAGGGAACGGCGCCGGAGACGCCGACCGCATCTGCCGACGCGGGCGCGGCCGTGGCTGCCGAAGCACCGCCGCAAGAGCCTGCGCTCACGGTCGAGCGCCGCTTCGTGCATGTCGGGCCGACCCAAGAGGGCCGGGTCGCGATCCTCGACGGCGTGAAGGCCGGGGAGCAGGTGGTTACCAGCGGTCAGCTGAAATTGCATCCTGGCGCCGCGGTGAAGATCGACAACGCCGATGCTTTGAAGCCGCCGGCGGAGATGCCGAAGCAGTAGGCGCGCATGCACTTCACCGATCTCTTCATCAAAAGGCCGGTGCTGGCCTCCGTCGTGAGCCTGCTGATCCTGCTCGTCGGCGCGCAGGCCGGGTTCAAGCTGCCGATCCGGCAGTATCCCGAGCTGTCCAATACGACGATCACGATCATCACGACCTATCCCGGCGCCAATGCCGATCTCATTCAGGGCTTCATCACCGTGCCGATCCAGCAGGCGGTGGCGAGCGCCGAGGGCATCGATACGCTGACGGCGTCATCGACGCAGAATGTCAGCACGGTCACGCTCAATCTTAAGCTCGACGCCGATCCGGACCGCGCCATGACGGACGTGCTGTCGAAGCTCGCCCAGGTGAAGAGCATCCTGCCGCGCGAGGCGAACGATTCCATCGTCACCAAGAAGACGGGCGAGGGCTATGCGCTGCTCTATCTCTCCTTCAACTCGAAGGTGATGAGCTCGTCGCAGATCAGCGATTATCTCCAGCGCGTGGTGCAGCCGAAGCTGCAGACCATCAACGGGGTTGCCCAAGCGGAGATGCTCGGCGGCCAGGTGTTCTCCATGCGCATCTGGCTCGATCCCGACCGCATGGCGGCGCTCGGGGTGACGCCACTCGATGTGCGCAAGGCCCTGGCGGACAACAACTTTACCTCGGCGCCGGGCCAGGTGAAGGGCGACTTCATCCAGACCAATATCGACGCCAAGACGTCGCTCAGCGATCCCGACGCCTTCGGGCGGCTCGTCGTCTTGGCCCGCGGCGACTCCTTGGTCCGGCTGAGCGAGGTCGCCGACATCGAGCTTGGACCCGAGAACGCGGATTCGTCGTCGGTGTTCGACGGGCTCAAGGCCGTGTTCATCGGCATCTACGCCACGCCCACGGCCAATCCGCTGACCGTGATCAACGACGTGCGCAAGGCGTTTCCGGAGATCCAGAGCGAGTTGCCGCCTGGGCTCGATGCGGCCATTGCCTATGACGCCACCAACTTCATCCGTGCCTCGCTGTGGGAGGTGCTGAAGACGCTGGGTGAGGCGGCGATCATCGTGATCGTGGTGATCTTCCTGTTCCTGGGCAATCTCAGGTCGACGCTGGTGCCCATCGTCACCATTCCGCTGTCGCTGGTCGGCGTGCTCGCCTTGCTTCTGGCGCTCGGTTACTCGATCAATCTGATGACGCTGCTCGCGCTCGTGCTCGCCATCGGGCTCGTGGTGGACGACGCCATCGTCGTGGTGGAGAACATCTACCGTCATATCGAGGAGGGGAAGCGCCCGTTCCAGGCGGCGCTGCTCGGCGCGCGGGAGATCGTCTATCCCGTCATCGCCATGACCATCACGCTCGCGGCCGTGTTCGCGCCCATCGCATTCGTGTCGGGGCTGACCGGCGCGCTGTTCCGGGAGTTCGCCTTTACGCTGGCCGGCGCGGTGATCGTGTCGGGCATCATCGCGCTGACGCTGTCGCCGATGATGTGCTCCAAGCTGCTCAAGTCTCAGGCGGGCGGCGCCGGCCCTGGCGGCCTCACGGCTTGGCTCGACCGCAGGTTCGAAAGCCTGAAGAACCGCTATCAACGGCGCTTGCACGGCACGCTCAACTATCGCCCCGTCACCGTTCTGGTGCTGGTCGGCGTGATGGCGGCGACCGGGCTCCTCTACATGACGACCCAGCGCGAGCTCGCGCCGGAGGAGGATCAGGGCATCCTCTTCACCCTGGTGAAGACGCCGCAATACGCGAACCTCGACTATCTGGAGGATGCCACCCAACAGCTCTACAAGGCCTATAGCAGCGTGCCGGAGAAGGACCACGTGTTCACCATCAACGGCATGGGCAACGTGCATCAAGGCTTCTCCGGCCTCCTGTTGAAGCCTTGGGGCGAGCGGAATCGCAATCAGAAGCAGGTGCTGCAAGAGCTCTCGCCGCGCATCAGCAAGCTGGCGACGGCGCAGGCGCTGTCCTTCTCGCCGCCCTCCCTGCCGGGCTCGGTCGGCGGGCCGCCGATCCAGTTCGTCATCACCACGACCCACGACTTCGAGCAGCTCGCCGACGTGCTCTCAGGCGTAGAGAAGGCGGCGAAAGCAAGCGGCATGTTCATCTTCACGGACTCGGATCTGCGCTTCGAGACGCCGCAGGTCGAGATCCATATCGATCACGACAAGGCGAACCGGCTCGGCATCACCATGGCTGATGTCGGCAACTCGCTGGCCACGCTGCTCGGCGGCAACTACGTGAACCTGTTCGATCTCTACGGGCGGAGCTACCGCGTCATTCCGCAAGTGCCGCGCGAGTTCAGGGATACGGACGATTGGCTGACCCGGTATCAGATACGTACGAGCGCGGGCGGTCTGGTGCCGCTCTCCAACGTCGCGTCGGTGAAGAGAGTGGTGCAGCCCAATTCGCTCACCAACTTCCAGCAGCTCAACTCGGCGACGCTGACGGCGGTACCGTTCCCGGGACGCACGGTGGGCGAGGCGATCGACTTCCTGAAGAAGCAGGCCGAGAGCTTCCCCGAAGGGTTCACCTATGACTGGCAAGGGGAGAGCCGCCAGTTCGTGCAGGAGGGCAATACGCTCGTCTACACGTTCATCTTCGCGCTGGTCATCATCTATCTCGTGCTTGCCGCGCAGTACGAGAGCTTCCGCGATCCGTTTATCATTCTGATCGCGTTGCCGACGTCGATCTTCGGTGCGCTGCTGCCGATGAACGCGGGGCTCGCCACCATCAACATCTATACCCAGATCGGGCTGGTCTGCCTGATCGGACTCATCGCCAAGCACGGCATTCTGATGGTGGACTTCGCCAACAAGCTCCAGGAGCACGAAGGCTATTCCCGCGCCGATGCGATCGAGCATGCGGCGGCCATTCGCTTGCGGCCGATCCTGATGACCACGGCGGCGACGGTCGTGGCCATGATCCCGCTCCTCATCGCCGCCGGCGCAGGTGCCGCGGCGCGCTTCAATATCGGCGTGGTGATCGCCGCCGGCATGACCATCGGCACGCTGTTCACCCTGTTCGTGACGCCGACGATCTACACCTATCTCGCGCGCGACCATCAAAAGGCCAAGGCACGGCTAGAGGCCGAGGCCGCCAAGTCCGGCGAGGGCGCGCCGCCGCCCGAGAAGACGCCGACCGCGGAAGAGATGGCGGAGCTCGATGCGGAAGCGGAGGCCGGCGTGCAGTTCCCGGCCGACGAGGAGGAGCCGGAGCCTGTCCAGGAGGCCAAGAGTGCCGCTGTGGCGGAGGAGACTAAGCCCGCCTCAACACCGGCCAAGAAGCGCTCACGTAAGCCCCGGGGGCGCCGGAACGGGCGGAAAGACCTGCCGGACGCGGCGGAATAGGCGGCCTGAAAGCGCTGCTGGCTGGTTTACTCGCTCCCGGCTTCCCACTAGAAAGCCTGAGCAAAAACGGGCTGGGGACCGAATGTTCAAGAAGCTTCTGATCGCCAATCGAGGCGAAATCGCCTGCCGCATCATCCGAACCGCAAAGCGGCTCGGGATCGAGACCGTTGCCGTCTATTCGGAAGCCGACCGCGACGCGCTGCATGTGGACATGGCAGACGAGGCGGTGGCGATCGGGCCGGCCGCAGCCGCCCAGTCCTATCTGGTCATGGACAAGATCATCGATGCCGCCAAGGCCACGGGCGCGGAAGCCATCCATCCGGGCTACGGGTTCCTGTCGGAGAATGCCGCTTTCGCCAAACGGCTGAAGGACGAGGGCATCGTGTTCGTCGGGCCGAACCCGGGTGCCATCGAGGCCATGGGCGACAAGATCGAGTCCAAGAAGCTCGCGGCCAAGGCGAAGGTCTCCACGGTGCCTGGCTATCTCGGTGTGATCGAGGACGCCAAGGAGGCGACCAAGATCGCCGACGACATCGGCTATCCGGTGATGATCAAGGCTTCGGCGGGTGGCGGCGGCAAAGGCATGCGCATCGCCTACAGCCAGAAAGAGGTGGCCGAAGGTTTCGCCTCTTCGCAGTCGGAGGCGAAGTCGAGCTTCGGCGACGACCGCGTGTTCATCGAGAAATATATCGAGGAGCCGCGCCACATCGAGATCCAGGTGCTGGGCGACAAGCACGGCAACGTCATTCATCTCGGCGAGCGCGAATGCTCGATCCAGCGGCGTAACCAGAAGGTCATCGAAGAGGCGCCGAGCCCGTTCCTCGACGCCAAGACGCGCGAGGCGATGGGTGAGCAGGCCGTGGCGCTGGCCAAGGCCGTTGCCTACGACTCCGCCGGCACGGTCGAGTTCATCGTCGACAAGGACCGCAATTTCTACTTCCTGGAGATGAACACGCGCCTCCAGGTGGAGCACCCGGTAACCGAGCTCGTCACCGGTCTCGATCTCGTCGAGGAGATGCTGAAAGTCGCTGCCGGCGAGAAGCTCGCCATCAAGCAGAAGGACGTGAAGCTCAAAGGGTCCGCCATCGAATCCCGCATCTACGCCGAGGATCCGGTGCGCAACTTCATGCCTTCGACCGGGCGGCTTGTCCGCTTCCGCCCGCCGGAGCTCGGCACTGTCGACGGCATCACCACGCGCCTCGACACGGGCGTGGAGGAGGGCGGCGAGATTTCGGTCTATTACGACCCGATGATCGCCAAGCTGATCACCCACGCGCCGAAGCGCATCGAAGCCATCGAGGAGATGGGCCGCGCGCTCGACGCCTTCGCCATTGACGGCTTCCGCCATAACGTCCCGTTCCTCGCCGTGCTCATGCGCAATGAGCGGTGGCGGGAAGGACGACTCTCCACCAAGTTTATCGCCGAGGAGTTTCCGGACGGCTTCCACCCGCCTGTGCCGCAAGGCGCGGTGCGCGATGCTTTGGTCGCGGTGGCGGCCAGCATCGATCACCTCTCTAACAATCGGCGGCGCCTGATTACGCAGCAAATGATCGGCGAGCCGGTTCGGTTCTGCGAGGTGCGCATGGTCGAGCTCGGCGATGAGCACATCCGGGTGACCGTCGAGGGGCGCGACTACCCGTTGACCGTGAAGCTCGGCGGGAAGGGAACCGGTGAGAAGGCGCGGGCGGTTGAGGTCAATTCGTCCTGGTGGTTCGGGGATCCCGTCTGGGAGGGGACGATCGACGGCGAGCCGACGGCCGTGCAGGTGCGTTCGATCGTGAACGGCGTGCATCTCACCTATCAGGGCGTCGAGGCGCCGGCGCGGGTATTCACTGAGCGCGAGGCGGAGCTCTTGTCGCTCATGCCGGTCAAGGAGAAGCCGGACACCTCGAAGCTGCTGCTGTGTCCGATGCCGGGTCTCATCGTGTCGCTCGCCGTGGAGGAGGGCCAGGACGTGGCCGCCGGCGATACGCTATGCGTCGTCGAGGCGATGAAGATGGAGAACGTGCTCAAGGCCGAGCGCGACGGCACGGTCTCCAAGATCCTCGCCAAGCCCGGCGACAGTCTCAATGTCGACGCCATCATTCTGGAATTCGCGTAAGGGCGTAAATTGAAGACCGTGACGGTCAGGGTCGAAGGCTTCGTGCAGGGCGTGTTCTATCGCGCCTGGACGGAGCAGACGGCGCGCAGGCTCGGCCTCGACGGCTGGGTGCGCAATCGGCGCGACGGCAGCGTCGAGGCGGTGTTCTCAGGCCCCGAGGGCCAAGTCGACGAGATGCTGCGGCGCTGCGCCGACGGTCCGCCGGACGCTGACGTGACAAACGTCGTCGTCACTGCCGAGGGCGGCACGACACCGCCCGGCTTCAAGGTGCTTCCGACTCACTAGCAGTCACGTTGCCGAACGTCGCCTCGAAGGCGGCGCGAAGACATTCGTCGACCCGTGCCATGTCTGTCTCGGCGCGAAGCGTTTCGAGGCTCGTCACCTCCGTGTCGTGGAGACCGCACGGCACGATGCCCGAGAAGTGCGTCAGGTCGGGGGTCACGTTGAGGCTGACCCCGTGCAGCGTCACCCAGCGGCGCACGCGCACGCCGATGGAGGCGATCTTGGCGCCGCCGACGAAGATGCCGACCGCGCCGGGCTGCCGCTCGCCTGCGACGCCGAGGCGGGCGAGGGCGGCGATCAGCCAATCTTCGAGGCCGGTCACGTAAGCCCTGACGTCACGGCCGCGGGGGGTGAGATCGAGCATCACATAGGCCACACGCTGGCCGGGGCCATGATAGGTGAAGCGGCCGCCGCGGCCGGTCCGGAACACGGGGAACCGCCCCGGATCAAGGAGCTCGTTCTCGGTGGCGCTGGTGCCGGCGGTGTAGAGAGGCGGGTGCTCCAGGAGCCAGACACAGTCCGGCGCCGCGCCGTCCGCGATCGCCGCAACGCGGGCCTCCATGGCCGCAAGCGTTGTCTCGTAGGGAACGGGGGCAGGGCTCACGAACCACTCCACGGGGGCGGAGGGGGCGTCCAGAAGCGGTTTCGGAGCGGCTTTCAGCATGGCCCGGATATCCTAGGGCAAACCTTGCACCCCTGGGACAGGTTTGGTAAGGCAGCGGGCCCCGCGCAATGCTTGCCGATGGGGTGGCCTATCGCCATATCCGGGGCAGCAGGCCTCGGGGTTTCATGCGGTCGTGGCGGAATTGGTAGACGCGCAGCGTTGAGGTCGCTGTGGGGTAACTCCCGTGGAAGTTCGAGTCTTCTCGACCGCACCATCTCTCTCTTCGTCTCTCGCGCCCTCCAGGCGCCGGGTGGGGCTGGACATCCTCGAAAATGGGGTGTGAAAGCACCGGATGCCTTGGCGTCCAGGTCCATTTTTGGGCTGGAAATTCCACCACAACAAGGGTCTATTGGCCGCCAGGCCGCGACGTTAGTCGCAAGGACCGGAGGCGGCTCGGCGGGGGACGCGTGAGCGCGTTGCCGAGGCTTCCGGGCAAGCGGCCTATCCAGCTTGACGTTACAAACCCAGCGATTGGACGGGCGATGCAGGACGCCGCAAGCGAGGTTCAACTGCGCGACGAGGAAGGCGGAATCCGGTCCGATTTCCTCCATGCGGTCGTTGACGCGCTTGACGTGGACGATGCAGCCAAGGCGCGTGCCCTTACGCTTCCGCTGCACGAGGCCGACCTCGCTGACCTGATCGAACTGCTGCGCCCGGACGATCGGGCGCGCCTCATCGAGACTCTTGGGGACGACTTCAAGGCCGCGGCCTTGCCCGAGCTCGACGAGACTGTGCGCGACCAGGTGCTGGAGGATATGCCGGCGGCGCAGGTCGCCGAGGTCCTGCAGCAGCTCGATTCGGACGAGGCCGTCTATCTGCTCGAGGACCTCGATGAGGAAGAGCAGAAGGACATCCTCGCCAAGCTGCCCTATTTCGAGCGCATCGCGCTCCAGCGGAGCCTCGAATACCCGGAAGACTCCGCCGGCCGCATCATGCAGACCGATCTCATCGCCGTGCCGCCGTTCTGGTCGGTGGGGCAGACGATCGATTATATGCGCGAGGCGGCAGACCTTCCCGACCGGTTCTACGAGATCTTCGTGGTGGACCCCGCCTATCACCTGATCGGCTCGGTGGCGCTCAACCGGCTGTTGCGCTCCAAACGGCCGACGACGATCGAGTCCATTACCGACGAGGAAATCCGCCCCATTCCGGTCGAGTCCGACCAGGAGGAAGTGGCGCGGCAGTTCGAGCGCTACAACCTGACCTCGGCGCCGGTGGTCGATCAGGACAAGCGGCTGGTCGGCGTCATCACTGCCGACGACGTGGTCGAGGTCGTCCAGGAAGAGGCGTCGGAAGACATCTTGCGGATGGGTGGTGTCGGCGGCGAATCCGTTAGCGACACGGTGTGGGAGACGACGCGGCTCCGGTTCGCCTGGCTGCTCACCAATCTCGGCACCGCCATCCTCGCCTCCTACGTGATCAGCCTGTTCGAGGCGACCATCGAGCAGATGGTGGCGCTCGCCGTCCTGATGCCGATCGTGGCGTCGATGGGCGGCAATGCCGGGACGCAGACCATGACCGTCGCGGTGCGGGCGCTCGCCACGCAGGACCTTGGGCCCGTCAACGCGGTGCGGGTCATCCTGCGCGAGTCCGCCGTCGGCCTGCTCAACGGGTTTCTGTTCGCCGTCATCATGGCGGCGATCGCCTATTTCTGGTTCGGCAGCGACCAGCTCGGGCTCGTGATCGGGGTCGCCATGGTCGTCAATCTGTTCGCGGCGGCGCTGGCCGGCATCCTCATTCCGCTCGGCTTGGAGGCGCTCGACCTCGACCCCGCGGTTGCGTCGGGTGTGTTCGTCACCACGGTCACAGACGTGGTGGGCTTCTTCGCCTTCCTCGGGCTTGCCGCTTTGTGGTTAGCTTAGGGGCGCGAGGGGGCTCCGATGTTCTTCTATCTGGCCAAAGCCGTGTGGTTCGTGCTGCAGCCGTCCACGCTGATCGCGCTCCTCATCGGCTATGGGGCCATTCTGATCTGGACCGGCTGGGCGCGGTGGGGGCGGCGCTTCGTCACCATCGGCGCGATCCTTCTGCTCATCGTCGGCCTGTCGCCGCTCGGCAACGCTTTGATCCTGCCCCTGGAGAACCGCTTCCCCAGGGCCGATCTCAGCGCGCCGCCGCCGCCCACCGGCATCATCATTCTCGGCGGCGCGGAGAACCGTCTCGTGGGCAGCGCGCGCCACGCGCCGACCCTCAACGAAGCGGGCGAGCGCCTGTTGGAAGGCGCGATGCTTGCCCACCGGTTCCCGGAGGCCAAGGTCGCGTTTTCGGGGGGCGATGCCGGCATTCTCTATAAGTCCGACAGCGAGGCGGACGGGGCGGCGGCGATTCTGACCAAGCTTGGCATCGCCCGCGACCGCCTGATCCTCGAAGCAAACGCCCGGGATACCTATGAGAACGCGGTCTTCCTCAAGAAGGAGCTGGCGGCGAAGGGCGAGCTCGGCCCGTCGAAGCGCTGGCTTCTGATCACCTCGGCCTATCACATGCCACGCGCCATGGGCGCCTTCCGCAAGGCGGGGCTGGACGTCGAGCCGTGGCCGGTGGACTACCGCACGCGCGGGTCTGCCGACCTCACGCGGCCGTTCGACAAGGTCTCGGAAGGTTTGCGGCGGGTGGACGTGGCTGCCCGCGAATGGGTCGGGCTTCTCGCCTATTGGCTTACGGGCCGGACGGACGCGCTGTTCCCGGGCCGCGACCCGGCTAACCCGTCTCGACTCGGCAGCCCGCCAGAAGGCCTGAGTCGATCCAGCCTCTGAGATAGGTCGCGGCGCGGAGCTCGGCCTCGTCCTCGCCGGCGAAGGTCGCCACCATTTCGCACAGCACGCCGAAGCGGACGCCCCTGGCTGCTTCGGCCCACATCATGGCCTCTTCGGCCGGAAGCGGCCGGAACCGCGCCATCAAGTCCTGCCGCCAGACGAGAAGAGCTTGCGGCTCGGGAAGGCGCACGGGCGCGGGCGGTGCCGTCTCGTCTTTGAGCGCCGACCAGATCTCGGCGGCGTTGGTGTCGAAGGCGAGGCGAATCGCCGTGGGGTGCGGCTGAAAGGTGAGATAAGGCCAGTCCTCGGCCGGGATCGCCGCCACCGCGTCAATGTTGAGCGGCGCGGCGTCAGGACCGTCGAAGGCATCGGCCAGCGCCTTCTCGAGCGCGGCAATCTCGGTGACTTCGCGATGATTGGCGAAAGGCGCGGTCTCCCGCGCGAAGTCGGGGAAGTGGCGCCCGAACCAGCGCACGTTCCTCTGATCCGAAGGGTTTGCATCGATATAGGCCTTCACCAGCTGGGCGAAGCCGGCGTCACCGAGATAGGCATGGGTTTGCTCGTAGTCCTCGCCCAGAATCTCGGCGAGCCGCGCAACATAGGCGTTGCGGTAGACGCCGAACAGCACGGTCCGCTTCTCCCGGGCGCTGTCGTTGACCTCGCCCAGAATGGCGTCGTCGCCGGCGAGGATGCCGGCTTGAAAGCTCTCTTGAAGCTCTTTGAGGCTCGTCATTCCGCTGCCGTGAGCTGAGCGCCTTCTTGCACCTCGCGGGCGATGTTGCGGGCGATGTCGAGCTCCGCGACCACCTCGGCGAGCGGCGGGATGTTGTCGTCGCGCTCGATCATGGTGGACACCGGGCCGAAATGGGTGACCGCCTCGCGGTAGAAGTCCCACACCTCGTCGCAGACCGGATGGTCGTGGGTGTCGATGATGTGGCTCTCCTCGTGGCTATGTCCGGCCACGTGGAACTGGACCACGCGGTCGCGCGGCACGCCGTGCAGGAACTCGTCGGTGGAGAAGCCGTGATTGAAGGCGCTCACATAGACGTTGTTGACGTCGAACAGGAGCCAGCAATCGGCGCGGTTCGCCACCTCGGTGACGAACTCCCACTCGGTCATCTCCGACTGGCCGAAGCTAACGTAGCTCGACACGTTCTCCAGCGTCAGCCGGCGGCCGAGGAAATCTTGGACCTGGCTCACGCGGTCGACCACGTGGTCGAGGGCCTCTTGGGTGTAGGGGACGGGCAGGAGGTCGTGCAGGTTCACGCCGTGCACGCCGGTCCAGCACAGATGGTCCGAGATCCATCTCGGGTTGACCCGCTCGGCCAGCGTTTTCAGCGCGCCGAGATAGTCCATGTCGAGAGGGGCGGTGGAGGCGATGGACAGCGACACGCCATGCATCACGATGGGGTAGCGCTCGCGGATCTGATCGAGGATGCGGAGCGGTTGGCCGCCGGGAATCATGTAGTTTTCGGAGATCACCTCGAACCAGTCGATGGCGGGAGAGCCGCTCAGGATCTCCTCGTAATGCTGAGGTCTGAGACCGAGGCCGAAGCCGAGATATGGCGGCTTTGTCGTGTTCATGGCGTGCTCCTCACCTAATGTTGGCGAGGCCGGCCGCGAGGCACGGCCGGCCTCGGTTCCGTCTGGGTCTAGCCGTTCTCGAACT
>Ga0307446_1000510_pt1 | contig 13274 bp, 14 predicted proteins | sample SalMarSW160320MG_FD_202141 | JGI IMG/M metagenome (GOLD analysis project Ga0307446, IMG submission 202141) | Salt marsh sediment microbial communities from the Plum Island Ecosystem LTER, Massachusetts, United States - SW1603-20 | ecosystem: Environmental > Aquatic > Marine > Intertidal zone >... | reverse complement strand
CGAGCCGTTCCAAGTAGTCGACTAGTTGCGGGCTGCCCCAGTTGCGATTGCGGGACAGCCGCATCACCTGCCAGTCCGGCCCGTTGAGGGGGAGCGGGACGCCGCCGGCAAGGCACCCCTTGGAGTAGAAGCCGATCGCCCGTGCCGTGAGCGGGGCAGGACCCGGGACGGATGAGAACAGCACTCTGGCCCCCGGCAACTTGGTCGACTTCGGTTCCGGGGGCTTGGCAGGCTTCCGCTCCGGCAGTTCGACGGCCGCCGTCTCCGCGGACTCGTCAACCGCCGGGGCGAGCTTCGTCTGCGCGGCGGCCACGCCATCGCAAGCCAGCAAGACTGTGAGGCTCAGGATTAGCCTTCGCATTGGCCCTCAACCCGTTTTCCCCAAGACTAGCACGAATGCCAGAGCCAATTGGAGCTTCTTGCCCTTATGATTGCTTTCGGCGTGCACCAGATCGGCGCGTTCAGGAGATATTCAGCCGTCAGCCCTTAGGCTGGGCCACGTTTTGAGTAAGGAGCCACCGGCTGTCGGCACGCATCCGGGGGCGGGCACCGCCGAACCTGAGGGAGGATGATCATGAGACGTTGTCTATTTCTCGCCGCGCTCTTCAGTGTGGCGCTGGCTTTGCCTAGCGCGGCCTTCGCCGGCGTCGTCGCCCAGATCAGCCTCGGAAGCCAGCGCATGCATGTCTATGTGAACGGCAAGCCGACCTACACCTGGAAGGTCTCCACGGCGCGGCGCGGCTACCGCACGCCTACCGGCACCTACAAGCCGCAAGTGCTTGCCCGCCACCACTACTCAACCCTCTATCACGGCTCGCCGATGCCCTACTCGATCTTCTTCTACAAGGGCTACGCCATCCACGGCTCCTACGAGACCAAATATCTCGGCAGGCCCGCGTCGCATGGTTGCGTGCGGCTGCACCCCTCGAACGCCGCCAAGCTCTACTCGCTGGTGAAGCAGTACGGCGCCGGCAACACCACGATCAGGATCACGCAATAGGAGAACGAGATGGGCCTTCTGAAATGGGCACTCATCGCGCTTGTGATCTCGCTGATCGCAGGCGCATTCGGCTACACCAAGCTTGAGCGTGGCGCCGCGCAGGTCGCGAAGGTCTTGTTCTTCGTCTTCCTGATCATCTTTGTGATAATCCTGATCGCGGCCATCCTCTAGCCTCCGCGCGCCGCTATTTCTCGCAGACCGTCGGCGCCGGCTTGCCAGCGAACCGATCGTCCATCCATTTGAGTGCCTGATTGACGCTGTCGCGCGCGGCGAAAGTGTGCGTCGTGCCCGGCAGCTCGACGAACATCACCCGCGTGCCTTGCTTGCACAGCACATCGCCGAATTGCTTGGTGATGGCGGGGCGCACGGTCGTATCGGCGGTCCCTTGCGCGATGAACACCGGCGCGCCGGCCGGCCTCTGGCCCGGCGAGTTGCGCTTCATGATGGATTCCCACGGCTCCGTCTTGGCCGGGTTGGCCTTTAGAAACTTCTCGTGGGTGAGCGGCTTCTCGGCCTTGTCGAGAGCCTCGAACTCCGCGACCGACTCGATGCAGTCATGGGCCATCGCTTCGTAGACGCCCGTGGCGTCGGCCTCCACCAAGGTCGAGGCCGGGTCGTGATAAAGATTCGACCATGACCAGATCGCCATGGCGGTGAGCTCTTTGCCGGTCGCGCTCGATTTGTCGGAGTCGAACAACTCGATGAGATAGGTGGCGGGCGCCGCCGCGGCGACCCCGACGAGCTCCAATTCCGGCGCGTAGGACTTGGCGAGCTCGCCCGTATAGAGCGCGGCGTGCCCGCCCTGGCTATGCCCCCAAACGACGAACCGGTTCGAGGCGCCCGATTGCGGCATGGCGTGGGCGGCGCGAACCGAGTCGAGCACGGCACGGCCCTCGCTCTCGCCGATCAGGTAGGGGTGGATGCCGGGCGCGCCGACTCCCGGATAGTCGGTGGCGACCACGACGTAGCCCTTGGCGAGCATCGACTGGAGACCCCAGATCATGCCGGCCGTGTCCGGCATCAGCGACGGCGCGCATTTCTCCACGACTCCGGAGGTCGGGTGCGCCCAGGCGATCACGTCACGTCCCCCCGCCGGCGCTTTGCCGGGGGGAATGAAGATCGCGCCGGACACCTCGATGGGCTCACCTTTGAGGCCGGTGGACCGGTAGAGAATGCGGAATGCTTGGCTGCTGGTACCGTCGCCCGCGCTCGGACCGCCGCCCTTGAGGGGCCAGACATTGAGAATGGCGCCGGGCTGGTCGGCGTGGGCCTTGGGCACGGGGCCGAGACTGAGCCCAAGCGCGACGGTGGCCGTGACAACGAGCCTCAGGCAGGACGTCACACAACGCATGTTTTCGAACCCTCTTATGGCGGCGCGGGCCGGATCATAGCCTGGGAAGCGGGCAGTTCCACAACAGCCGGGCGAGAAACGCCAGATCGACGGGGGCATTTCATTCCGCCCGCTTCCGGGGCACAATCGGCCCCGAACACGAAGAACATCTGCCCGCGGACGTCCGTGGGCCCGAAACAAACCCGGGGGATTTCGAATGCCATCAGCCGCAAGCACGCTCGACGCCTTTATCAGCCGTGTCGGCGGGGTCGCGACGCCCTTCTCCATCGAGTTGCCGGGTGGCGCGAAGCGGAACGTGGGCCAGGGTACCCCTGAGTTCCACGTGGACCTTCACAACGAGCGGGCCATCAAGGCGCTGCGCACGCTGGACGAAGGCGACATTGCCGAGGCCTATCTGCAAGGCGACATGGATATCGAAGGGGACATGCTGAAGCCGTTCGCGCTGCGTGCCTCTCTCGATGACAGCCATCCGCTGGTCGCCGCCTGGCGCTTCATCCAGCCGATGCTGTTCGGGCAGGTCTACACCAACAAGCAGGCCATCGCCTCGCACTACAATCTCGATCCGAAGTTGTTCCTGAGCTTCCTCGATCCGGTCTTTCCGGCCTACAGCCAAGGTATCTACGAGAGCGACGACGAGCCGCTGTCGAAAGCTTTGGAGAGAAAGTTCGATTGGGCCATCGAGAAGTGCGAGCTCGGGCCGGGCAAGCGGGTCCTCGAGATCGGCCCAGGCTGGGGCGCGTTCTCAGGGCATGCGCTGCAATCCGGCATCCAATACACCGGCATCACCAACTCGGAAGTCTCGCAGTCCTTCCTGCGCGACAAGCTCGCCAATTTCGGCGACCAGTTCGACATCCTGCTGACCGACTTCTACGACTTCGAGCCGACGGAGCCGTACGACGCCATCGTCATCATGGGCGTCATCGAGCATCTGCCGAACTACGAGAAGGTGCTGAGGAAGTTCTACCGCCTGTTGAGGCCGGGCGGTCTCGTGTTCCTCGACGGCAGCGCCGCGCGGAAGAAGTACGAGCTGTCCACCTTCATGGTGCGCTACATCTATCCCGGCAACCACTCCTTCCTCGTGCTCGACGACTTCCTGCACAAGATGAACAAGACGGAGTTCGAAGCCGAGGAGATCCACTCAGACCGCTGGAGCTACTACCTTACCTTCAAGCAGTGGGCGGAGAACCTCGAGGCCAACAAGGACTACGTGATTAAGACTTTCGGCGAGTTCGAGTATCGCCGCTTCCGGCTCTATCTGTGGGGCGCCACCTACGAGTTCTTCGCCCGCAATCTCGATTGCTACCGGATGATCCTGTCCAAGCCGAAAGCCGCCTAAGCAACACTTCGGCAAGAACACTAAGGCACTGTGTGCTCTCCGCGGTCCGAGATGGGCCGAGCCAAGGAGGAGACACCCATGTGCGGAAATCACGATGTTTCCAACCTGTCGCGGCGCAGCCTCATGGCGGGCGCCGGCATGCTGCTAGCGGCGAGCGCGTTTGCGCCCCGCCCAGGCCGCGCGGCCGATGACAAGCTGGCGCCGAACGCCATTCCTCCCTCGGAAGCATTTGAGCAGTTGAAGCAAGGAAACGCCCGCTACCTGGCCAACGAGCCGAAAGAGCGGGACTTCTCGGTCGGCCGTGCCGCCCGGGCCGAAGGACAAGCGCCCATCGTTGGGGTGCTCGCTTGCGCCGACAGCCGCGTCCCGCCGGAGATCATCTTCGACCAGGGCCCCGGCAAGGTCTTCGTCGTGCGGGACGCCGGCAACGTGGTCAGCAACTACGGTCTCGCGAGCCTCGAGTTTGCCGTGGCCGTTCTCAACGTGCCGCTGATCCTCGTGCTCGGCCATTCGAGCTGCGGCGCCGTGGCCGCGGCGCTTCAGTCGTCGCGCGAGCGCAAGAAGCTGCCGGGGCATTTACCCGAGCTGGTCGACGCCATCCAGCCCGCGGTGAACGAGGCGCACGGCAAGCATCCGAGCGATCTCCTCGCCGCCACCATCAGAGAGAATGTGCGTCTGGGCATGCGAGAATTGAAGTCGCGCTCGAAGATCATTGGCGATGCCGTCGCGTCCGGAAAGGTCGGCATCAAGGGCGGCGTCTACGAGCTCGCCACCGGCAAAGTCGAGATGGTGTGATCGGGGACGGGGGAACGGGATGCAAGACACGCTTCAACGCTGGCGGTCGGAGAAGACGGCCGCCTATCTCTCAGGCGCCGTGGCTGCGGCCGAGTCGGACCCGACACGCGCCAAGCTGTTCCGCGACATGGCGGCCTCGGCCGAGAAGCAGGCGGGAATCCTCGCCAAGGATCTGAAGTCGGTCCCCGCCTTCACGCCCTCTGTGCGCTCTCGGATCACGGCTGGTCTGTTGCGCGTTCTTCCGCCCAGGGCCATGCGCCATGTCCTGTCGGCCTCCAAGGTGCGCGGTGTGTCGGTCTATCGCGGTAAGGCGACGCCGTCGGGAGGAAATGGCGCTGAAGGTCATCCCTGGCCGACCTCGGCGGAGGAGGTCGGCCGCCGTCATAAGAACTATGGCAGCGGCACGCTCCGCGCCGGCGTGTTCGGCGTCAATGACGGTCTCGTCTCCAACACCTGCTTGGTCATGGGCGTCGCTGGCGCCGGAACCAGCGCCAGCGTCATCTTGCTGACGGGCGTCGCCGGTCTCCTCGCCGGAGCCTTTTCCATGGGGGCGGGCGAGTTCATCTCCATGCTGTCGCAGAAGGAGATGTTCCAATATCAGATCGGGCAAGAGAAGGACGAGCTTGAGCGCTACCCAAAAGAGGAGGCCGAGGAACTCGCACTCATCTACGCGGCACGTGGCATCCCTTTGAAGGAAGCGCGTGACCTCGCCAACCATCTCATCACAAATCCGGACCAGGCGCTCGATGCGCTGACCCGTGAGGAACTCGGCCTCAATCCCGAGGAGCTGGGTTCACCCGTCGGCGCCGCCATCTCGTCCTTTCTTACCTTTTCCGTCGGCGCCTGCCTGCCGCTGATCCCTTACGTGTTCGGTCTATCCGCCCATGGCATTCTGATCGCCTCGCTCATCTCAGGCACGGCGCTGTTTTGCGTCGGCGCCGCCTTGAGCCTGTTCTCAGGAAGGAATGCCTTTCTCGGCGGCGTGCGCATGCTGGCGATCGGTTCGGCGGCAGCGGCGGCGACCTATTACATCGGCTCCCTGTTCGACGCCGTGGTGTAGCGCAACATTGCCGCAAATCCTCTGGAGTTGAGCTACCGGCCCTTAAGCCTGGGGCGAGGCTGTGGCGCATGCTTAGTGGCGCCTTAAGCCGGCGGCCTGATGATCCTCGCCAGGTATCTTGGGAGGACACCATCATGTTTCGCCGCGCTGCGATTCTTACACTTGCCGCCTCACTCGCCTTTGCCACCACGCCGGCTTTCGCCTGCACCGGCATCAGCCTCAAAGCCCAGGACGGTGCCGCCATCAGAGGCCGCACGCTCGAGTTCGGCTTTCCGCTCAAGTCGAACGTCATCGTCGTTCCGGCCGGGAAGGAATTCTCGGCGACGCTGCCTGACGGCAGCAAGGGGCTCAGCTACAAGACCCGCTACGGCATCGTCGGCGCCAACGCCTTCAACGAGGTGGCGATCATCGACGGGCTGAACGACCAAGGCCTGTCCATTGGCCTGTTCTATTTCCCCGGCTACGCCCAATACGCGCAAGCGACCAAGGAGAACGCATCGCACGCGCTCGCGCCCCAGGACTTCGGCATGTGGGTGCTCGGCAACTTCGCCACGGTCGATGAAGTGAAGGCCGCATTGAAGGACACGGTCATGGTCGGAACACCGATGCCCGGTCTCGGCAGCGCCAAGGGTATGCCCGCCGATGCGCACTTCTTTATCCAGGACAAGTCGGGCAAGTCGATCGCGGTCGAGCCCCGCGGCGGCGTGCTCAAGGTGACCGATGCGCCGCTCGGCGTGATGACCAACGCGCCGACCTACGATTGGCACATGACCAATCTCGACAACTATCTCAATCTCACGGCCAAGGACATCAGCTCGGAGAAGCTCGGTCCCGTGACGCTGAACGCCACCGGCTCCGGCTCCGGCATGCTTGGCCTGCCCGGCGACTTCACGCCGCCGTCGCGCTTCGTCCGCGCCACCATCTTTAGCCAAGCGGCCACGCCGAATGCCGATGCCGAGGATGCCGTGCTGAGTGCCTTCCACATCCTGAACCAGTTCGACATCCCCAAAGGCTCGGTGGTCAACGCCTCCGTGGGCCAGCCCACGCCTGAGATCACCGAGTGGACCAGCGTCAACGACCTCAAGAATCTGCGCTGGTACTTCCGTACTTTCCAGGATCAATCGATCCGCATGGTCGATCTCAAAGAGGCCATCAAGGCCGCCAAGGGCGAGATCAGCACTATCGAGATGGAGAAGTCGACCCAGCCGGTCGCCGATGTGTCGACCGCGCTGAAGACCCTCAAAGAGGCGTCCAACTAGTCGGCCTGAATTGACCTGCTTTGCGGCCTCGGGGTCCTACCCGGGGCCGCTCGTCTCTTGCGGAAGATCGGGCGGGATGTGTCCCATTTAGGGACGGAAGAAAAGAAGTGCGCGCAACGTGGCGTTGAAAGCGAGACAACCGGCGTTTCGATGAATAGGATGCGGCGCCAGGGGAAAACTTCTCGGCTGCGCTCCATCATGTCTTATCACTGCCTGCCTCACACCTTCGCTTGCCTGCGGACTGCCGTGGCTGCGATCTCGCTCTCCTTGGTGCTTGTCACCTTCGCGCCGCCTGTCGTCTTCGGGCAGGACGCGCCGACCGAGGAGGCCGCGCCCGAGCAAGCGCCAACGGAGCAAGCGCCGGCCGAGCAAGCTCCAACGGAAGACGCCGCACCGGAAGAAGCTGCGCCGGAAGAAGCTGCGCCGGAGACCCCGGCCCCCGAAGAGAGCAAGGCGTGGGACATCGCCAAGCCGTGCGACAACGTCCAGCATCCCTATCAGTCCGACCTTTGCCAGCAATGGCGCGCGGCGGAGGCTGCGGAGAAGACCGCCGTGGCGTCCGAGCACACACTCGGCCTGACGCGGCTCCTGATGCTGCTCGGCGCCGTGGCGACCTTGCTTCTGATTTTGATGTTCATCCCGCTGTTCATGGCGGCGTTCGGTGCGCGGCGCGCGGCGCGCAATGCCGGCGGTGGCGGCGGTAGCGACGGCGGCATGCCCGTCGCCGATAGAGACCGCGAGGAAGAGCTGCGCGCCTATGTCGACGTCGACAAGCTCGAGTTCATCGAGACGCCCGAGTCCGAAGGCATCGTCAAGGTCAAGGTCGCCTTCCGCAACTCGGGCCAGACGCCGGCTTTCAAGATCAGAAGCGCCACCCAGGTCGGCATCCGCGACGTGGCCGACGAGGACCTGGTGCCCACCATGCCGCTGCCCGACCGGGCGAAGAGCGCGACGCGGCCGCGGCTCGGCCGCGACGCCACCATCGTGGACATCGCCCAGTGCGGCTCCACGCCGAGTCTCGCCGACCGCGTCATGAACGGCGATGCCACGATCGTCGCGTGGGGCTTCGTCGAGTACATGGACATGTTCGACCGCAAGCGGCGCACGAACTTCCAGTATCTGTGCAACGCCGGCACGCTCGACACGGGCGAGATCTTCAAGCCCATGACCCGCGGCGACGAGGAAGCCTAGGGGCGCAGGGGTTGGGGACAGCGGCCGCCCGCGCGAGAACGGCCCTCACCCTTCAACGGTTTCTTGGCGTATTCTGTGTGAGATGGTGATCCCTGGGGCTTTGGAGCCTCCAGGATCGTCCGCCGGGAGACCGCCATGCCGCCCCGTCCATCTTTGTTCTCGAACGGCACCGACAATCGCGCCGGCATCCTGCAAGGCCTGCTGATCGCGACCATCGTGATCTGCGGACTCTATTTCGGGCGCGAGGTGCTGCTGCCCCTGGCGCTCGCCATCCTCTTGAGCTTCGTGCTGACCCCGCCGCTCCTGCTGCTCCGCCGCATCAAGGTGCCGCGCGTGGCGGCCGTCGCCATCGTGGTCATCACCGCGTTTGCCATCATCGGCGGTCTCGGCTGGCTCATCTCGCGCGAGGCCACCAAGCTCGCCGCCGATCTCCCCAACTACCGCATCACCTTGTCCCAGAAGATCGCCTCGCTGCGTGAGACCACGAGCGAGTCGAAGGTGCTGGAGAAGGCGGGCGACGTCCTCACCGACCTGCAAGCCGAGCTCGAGCAGCCGGCGCCGGAACCGCAGCCCCAGCCGGAGGTCGGCGAGCCGGCGCACCAGCCCAAACGCGAGCCGGTCCCTGTCGTGATCCAGCAGCCTGAGCCGACCGGCCTCGCGCTCTATCAGCAAATCGCCGGCACGCTGCTGCCGCCGCTCGTCACCGCCGGCATCGTGCTTCTGTTCGTGGTCTTCATCCTGCTGCAGCGCGAGGATTTACGTGACCGCCTCATCAGGCTGTTCGGCGCCTCCGACCTCCAGCGCGCCACCTCGACCATGAGCGACGCGGCGACCAGGCTGAGCCGCTACTTCTTGAGCCAGGTGCTGATCAACGCGGCCTACGGCGTGTTCATCGGGCTGGCGCTGTGGGCCATCGGCATGCCGAGCCCTGTCGCTTGGGGCATCCTCGCCATGCTCATGCGCTTCGTGCCGTATGTGGGCTCGTATATCGCCGCTGCTTTCCCGGCGCTCATCGCCGCCGCCATCGATCCCGGCTGGACCACGGTGCTCATGGTCATCGGCCTGTTCGTCGCCGGCGAGATGACCATGGGCCAGGTGGTCGAGCCGCAAGTGTTCGGCCGCGGCACCGGCGTCACGCCCATCGCCGTGATCGGCTCCACCATCTTCTGGACCTGGCTGTGGGGCCCCCTCGGCCTGTTGATCGCCATGCCCATCACCGTGTGCCTCAACGTGCTCGGCCGCCATGTCGAGGGCCTTCGCTTCCTCAACGTGCTGCTCGGCGACCAACCCGCTTTGACCCCGGAGGAGAGCTTCTATCAGCGCGCCCTGATCGGCGATGCGGCGGAAGCCACCTACCAGGCCGAGCTCGCGCTGCGCGACGAGAGTCTGGAGTCCTATCTCGGCCAGGTGGCCCTCGGCGGTCTGAAGCTGGCCGAGCGCGACGCGGCGCGCGGCGCTTTAGGCCCCACACGGTCGGAGCGCATCGCCGTCACCGTCAACGAGATGCTGGAGAACCTGGCCGACTTCGCGCCGCGCCGCTGGTTCGCCAAATTCCGCAAGCCGGAGACGGAGGGCGAGGGCGCGCACCCGGAAGGACTCGCCTCGCTCGATGCGCACGCGGAGGAGGACTCCGACGAAGCCCATGTCATCGCCAAAGACGCGCTCGCCCCCGGCTGGGACGTGGAGACGCCGGTCTTGTGCATCGGCGGGCGCTCCATGCTGGACGAGGCCGCGGGCGCCATGCTCGCCGCCGTGTTGGCCAAGTGCGGGCTCGGCGCCAAGGCGTTCCCGCCGGAGGAGATCTCCGCCGGCCACATCACCACGCTCGCAGGCACCGAGGCCAAGGCCGTCTGCCTGTCTTATCTCGGCCTCGGCACCGGCCCCGCCCATATCCGCTATCTGGTGCGGCGCTTGCGGCGCATCCTGCCCAAGGGCACGCTGGTCCTCGTCGCCTATTGGTCTGACGAGCACGACAAGGCGAGCGTCAAGGATCTGCTCGAGACGGCGGAGGCCGACGCCTACGCCACCACGCTGCACGAGGCGGTGGAGATTCTGACCGAGGCCGCCAAGGGCAAGATCTTCGGCACGCTCACGGCGAAGGCGGGCTCTAAGACGGCGCCGAAAGGCAAGAAGGCCGCCGCGCCTGCGGCTTGAACGACCGTTCAACGCGCACTCTCAACTTGAAACGAGAACATCCGGCGTCTCAACCTAAGCAAGTGGCCACAACGGTTTCTCGCGCGGAGCTTGCATTCGGTCTGGATAAGGCCTACGGTCTTAGGCACTGGCACGCCGACCCTAGGCGCTGACGGTAAAGACTACCGTGCCAACTCCGTGCACGCCCCCTTTTCCGAACATTTCAGCACGTAGAGCACCATTCACGCTCGAGGCCCGCGGCTTCCCAGCCCTGCGAAGAATCGCCTGTGCTTTAAACCCCAAGAGGTATTTCATGACCGCCACCCACAATCCCCAAGCGACCGACCAAGCCCGCGCCGCCTATCGCCACATGACGGACCAGCTCGGCAATCTCGGTCTCGACACCACCGTTCCGGAGGGCGTGCGCGCCCTTGCTGAGAAGTCCGTTGAACAGACGCGCGAGGTCTACGACCGCTCTTTGGATGCTTTCGATGCATCCGTGACGACGTTCGAGAGGTCCTTCGATGCCGCCGGCCAAGGCGCGACGGCGTTCAATCGCAAGATCGTCGACATCGCCCGACGCAATGTCGATGCGAGCTTCGACTTGGCCACGAGCCTGGCGGGCGCCAAGAGCCTCGCGGACATCGTGGAGCTTCAGGCGGCCTTTTGGCGCAAGCAGTTCGGCGTATTGACGGCGCAAGCCGAAGAAGTTCGCGCGCTGTCCACGAAGGTGACCGCCGATGCGGTCGAGCCGATCAAGTCCCAAATGGCGCGTGGCGCAAACCGAGCGGCGAAGGCGCATTGAAGCCGCGCCGGAGGCTTGGCGATGCGTTCGATCCATGGTTTTGACGACGGTCCTCTTCAATGCTGACGCGGACGACCACTAAGAATGTCACGTTCCATCGGCCTTTCTACCTGAAGGGAATCGATCGGTGGTTGCCGCCCGCGGACTATCGTGTGGTAACCGACGAAGAGGTGATCGATGGCTTGTCGTTTGCAGCATACCGTCGCGTTTCGACAGTCATCTTCGTTCCGGCGGAGTCTGGATCTGCCGTCGAGATGGTAACCATCGATCCCTTGGATCTGCAGGCCGCTCAGGACCAAGACGCCGGCGCGCCCAGCGAGCAACCACCTAGATTGTTTTGAGCAACACAAGAGAGACCTTCGCGATGAGACGATTGGACGAACACGAACCATCCGGTCATAGCTTCGTCACCGGGAGTGTGGTGCACCTCAGCAAGCGCTATCCACCGCGGAAGGCGGCGCCTGGGCCATACCATGTCGTTGCGCAACTGCCTCCGCGCGATGGGCAACGCCAATACCGCATCAAAAGCGGCTGCGAGCCCTTCTACCGCACCGTCAAAGAAAATGAGCTCGAGTCGCAGTAAGAGGCAACGGCAAGTCCCGCGCCGGTGAATGAGTTTGGCCACCGCCTCAATTGAGCGAGGCACTGGTGCTACAGGTTGCCTTGGGAATCGGTAGAGACGTATTTCTCCCTAGCGATACGCTCGCAACCGATCCCCCCGACTGAGCTGTTCTGCATCGGAAGGCCCCCTTCGTTTTGGCGGGGGCCTTTTCTGTGGTGCTGCCACCATCCCTGTCAGAGAAGCGCCTCGGCAAGGCCGAGGAGACCGCGGAGGCCGACGCCTACGCCGTCACGCTGCACGAGGCGATGGAGATCCTGACCGAGGCCGCCAAGGGCAAGATCTTCGGCACGCGCACCGCGAAGGCTGCGCCTAAGCCGAAAGGCAAGAAGGCTGCAGCGCCTGCGGCTTGAGTCCCCACGGCTGATGACTACGACCCAATATTCTCGATCAGTTCAATGATGGCAGAAAGCGTCTGGGTGGTGCCGACGAGAAAGGCGATCACAGAGGCTCCCAGATTTGCAAGATAGAGCCATCCAGAAACGCTCCACCACCAATGGATTGGTTGTACGTTCAAATGTATATACGCAAAAATTCCAGACCACACCGCAAGAAAGACGCCGGACCAAAAAGCGACTAGCGCCCAGAGGACAGCGGTGTCGAAATTGATGAGGATGTCATGATGATCCTTAGCCACGGTATTCAGAAGCGCAATCAATGCAATCGCGGCCCCGCCGTTGATCGTTAATGCTGACTTGAGTGCAAACAGCAGAAAGTCATAGGACTTCAAGACCACCTCGTCGGTGGTCCGCGTCGCATCCTTCGCCACCGCATGCGGTTTTCGCGTTCGAAGTCTTCGCGTTGCCATCCAGATAAGCCCTCACGTTGTGCTCAAGGCCCCCCAAGGATTGCTACCTCTCCTTGCTCTCGTTCGATGGTGTCGAAACTTCGAAAATTTCTCCTGCCTCACCGACGGCACCACCGCCTCGGAAATATGATCTACCAACATATGATCGCCCGGTGGTCGCGTCGAAAATGGTCGTGACCGGCAAGGGCAGGGGTTTTTCTCGCAGTGCGCCCTTGGCGTCCTCACTTAGCGGCACCGAGGCTTCCTCGGCGTAGTGAGCTAGAGCATCCACTGCCCAATCCCGGAGAGCTTTGTTCTTGTCGGACTTGCTATCGCCGAGAATGCCGACAGCTATCTCGATCATTTTGATTCCGATTTCGCGCCGATGGCGGAGTCCAGCGAAGTAAATTCCCAATCAGTACTCCCCCAACCCCGGCCACTATCGCAGCCACAGCGCTTATGTATGCTGAAAATACATCCATAATTGCCCTCCCGCGCACCACGAAGCCTAGCATAGTGAGCGCGTGGCCTGCCCGCCGAAGTTAGAGCGTCTTCGCCACCCTGCGCCGATGCGCGCCTGGACGGGGCGGCGCCGGTCGACTAAGTCCAAGCCATGACCGAGACCCCTGCCGCTTCCGACTGGGCCGCCGCGCGCGGCGACAGATGGTGCGCCCAGCTTTCATCGATGGAGGCGACGCTGGCGCCGATCGACGCGCCGCTGATCAAGGCGCTCGCGCTCGATGCGCCCTATCGCATCGCCGACATTGGTTGCGGCGGCGGCGGGACCACATTGGAGATCGCGCGCCGCGCACAACATGGAAGCGAAGTGCACGGCTTCGACATCTCGCCAACTCTGGTCGAGGCGGCGCGCGGCCGCGCGGATGGCGACCGCGCCGTCGCCTTCATGCTGGCCGACGTCGGCACGGCGCCGCCGCCGG
>Ga0307446_1000505_pt1 | contig 13352 bp, 8 predicted proteins | sample SalMarSW160320MG_FD_202141 | JGI IMG/M metagenome (GOLD analysis project Ga0307446, IMG submission 202141) | Salt marsh sediment microbial communities from the Plum Island Ecosystem LTER, Massachusetts, United States - SW1603-20 | ecosystem: Environmental > Aquatic > Marine > Intertidal zone >... | reverse complement strand
GAAACCGGCCGCGCCCGAGATCCTGGCTGAGGCTCAAGCTTGTTCGACCAAGCTCACCATTCACGACCTTTCATCAGACGAGGAAGGGTTTGAGGTTTTCCGCCAGGGTTCAAATGCCCAGGCCTGGGGAAAAGTCGCCACGCTTGATAATAAACCTGGCACCGGTTGGCTCGAGTATGTTGACGATGCCTCTCCGGGCGGGTTCACGTATTACGTCGCTTCTTATAACGAAGCCGGCAACTCTCCGAGCAACATCGTTCTAATCAACATCGATCCCGCCGATTGTGCGCAGAAAAATGACGACACCCCGGCACTGGAGGTTGACCTCATGCAACTGCTCGGCGAAAACCCGGCCGACCGCTATTACTGCTACCAGTCCTTCGACAGCATGCACTGGAGCCGGCTCCCTGCCGACGGGTTCTTCATGCCCGATGGTGTGGGAAATGACGGTCAGGATGTTATCTCGCTCGCCAACTACGTCCCCAGCGCAGAGGATATGACCCTGCAGCTTTTATTGGAATGCTGGGGTTGGCAGGGAGGTGCTCTTCAGAAGTTGGGTGACTTCACCCACAGTTTTGACCTGAGCGATCTGAGTACCTTGCCTTCTCAAATCACAAACGCTGCCCTGGACGGAGTCATCAAGAAACTGGATGGTGTTTCCGGCGGCTTCTACCCGCTCAGTGGCGATCTGGGGGATATCTCGGTTGGAGTCTGGAAGGGCTTTCCGATGGTTGATCCCACGATGCCCTTCATCAATGCCAAGATCACCTACAACCCGGATGATTGCAAAACACACCTCATGCCGGACGCGCAGAACCTGTTCGGGCAGGTCCTGTTCTGCACCCCCTTTCCTGGCTTCGACAGCGGAGATGGGGGAACAAATCCTCAGCCATATCTTGTATGGGATTTTCAAGCAAGCTGCCCGGCCGGCTTCGGCTTTCCACCTTGCAACGATCTGGGCTACTGGATGGACCTGGCGCAAGCCAATGACGGTGAAGTGTTCTTCATCGTCTGGGATTGGAGCACGGCCGGTACAGAACTCCATACGGTCACTCCGGCAGACCTGAGCAACCTGACCATTAAACCCAAGGACTGCTCCGGGCCGCGCTCATTCATGGTTTCAATGCGTTACCGGGATGCAGATGAGACTCTGCTTGGACAGACCAGCAACGTCGTTTCCATCGATTGTCCCAAAGCGCTTCCGTGGGAAATACCGCTCGATATCAGCTACGACACCATTACTTTCTCCGACCTGGATGACGGCGAATCGGATCCGGATGATGTCGAGGTCTATGGCTACGTCAAAGCCTGGGTGCCTGGCGGGCAGACGCGCTTCATGAACCTGGCCGAGTGGGACGAGCAGGATGGCCATTGCCCGGACGAATCAGTGGAATGGCCCGGATCACTTAATTCACAGGGCTTGCTCATCACGGACGGCTGCACGAAGATCTTCGACGACGGGACACACAACTTGAGCAGCTACGCCGTATGCCAGGGGACAACGAAAGAGAACTGCAGCATCTCTGGGTGGAATTTCGAGAACAATGTAACCCGGATCAATGCCGTTGATGGCTCAGGCATGTGGCTCTATCTGACCGTCTACGACTGGGATGATGCCTCTGCCAACGACCTGCAGTGCTGGTCAATCATCGAACTCAAGCCCCGCACCCGCTTCGAGTGGGCGCAGATCCAGGACTACAACTTTGGCTTCATTGGCTTTGACCAGGGCAATGGCAACTGCACTGTTAGCGGGCACATCAATGCAGTGCTCCCCTAGTGCACTGAAAAAGGAGATAAACACCATGCGAAACATAACATTGCGCTCAGCGGATCCTCGTATCATGCGGCACGTTATGGTGACCGGCCTGCTTACCATCTCCGTTGTGCTCCTCGGCGCCTGCGACCTGCCAGCCACGCCGCCCCCCGCGGCGATCAGCAATACCTGGATCGATGCACCGGAGGATGGGACGACGATTGCACTCGCTCCCTACACGGTCGTTTTCCACAGTGCCAGCGTGATGGGCTTGGAGGAGTTCGAGGTCCGCGTCGACGATGAGCTGCTCGCCAGCGTCGCACCAAAAACGACCGGACCGGGTGGTTCGCAGGGTACGCTGTTCATGGCGGATTACGAATGGCACCCCCCGGAACCCGGTACCTATGAGCTCGTGATCCAGCCGATAGATCAGTACGGTGATTACGGACCTTCCGCGCTTGCGATGGTTACCGTAGCCGGACCAGCAGCGCAGATCGAGCAGCTGCCGACCGGGTTGCCCACCCTTGAGCTCGCCCCCACACCGACGCCCACGCCGGTCACTGCCGCATCGCTGCCCGGGTTTAACACACCGAGTTACTCTGCGACGCAGGTATACTGGGGTCGGCGGGGGTGCAGCCCGACCGATCTGACAGTCGAGATCATGCACTCCGACCCAACCGCCTATAGCATCGTGCTCTTCTATCGTCTTGTCGTGATCGACTCGGGTGAGAAGACCGATTGGATGCCGATGCCGATGTCGCCTCTCGGCGGCGGATATTTCAACCTCATGCTCAACCCTGAGACGGCCGCGGTTGGCTTAGGCAGCTTCAGTCCGATGATGATCGACATCCAGGTCGTGGCTACCGATCAATCCGGAAATGAACTCGGGCGCACACCGGTGTACTCCGACGTCATGCTGGATTACTGCGTGCCTGGATCATCGTAGACTGCAATCCGCATTCAGGGTAGACCGAGATCGTCCCTCTCTGATATATTGGCTAATCCGCCCCCGCTGCTTGACGGCGGCGGGGGCGGAAAGTACAATCGGAGCCTGTGCCGAGGTAGCTCAGTTGGTAGAGCACTTGACTGAAAATCAAGGGGTCACCAGTTCAAATCTGGTCCTCGGCACCAGAAAGCCCCTCCCTGGAGGGGTTTTCTATTTCCCCGCAATCCATCTGCCCCCGGATGACATGACAAGCGGGAGCAGCGGACTGCCGCTCCCGCAAGATGTACCTTCCCCTCAAGCTGATTTTATTCCAGGCTGGATGCCAGTACGAAGGAATGAAAGTACTTTGTAAGCCAGTTCTGAAACCGAGTTTCAGGTTTCCCCACCGAGCAGTTTTCGGGCTTCCTGCCGCAGCTCGTCCAGGACGATAAACTCACCCTGCTCGTTTTCAAGGTACCAGTGCTCCCAGCCATTGCAAGGTGCTCCGCCACTCAGAGACTTGCCAAGCTGGTGAATCGACCCCTGCTGATCTCCCAACTGCGGGTCCTTGCGGAAGTGAACGACCTGGCCTGGCCGCAGCAACCCGAGTTCCAAGAGCCGCGCGAAGGGAACCCGGGGGGCTTTGCGTTTCCGATCCCCGACATCATAGAAAGAACTATCCAGGTCCTCGATCGTGATGGCCGCGATCCGCCGCCGAGCAAGTTGAGCATAAAGCTCATCCCGCTCCATCCCGATCCAACGCCGCCCGAGCCGCCTTGCGACTGCACCGGTCGTTCCGAGGCCGAAAAATGGGTCGAGCACAACATCAGCAGGCTCGGTTGATGCCAGGATTACTCGGTATAGCAGCGCCTCGGGCTTCTGGGTTGAGTGGGCTTTGCGGCCATCGAGCTTGATTCGCTCGGCGCCGGTGCAGAGCGGCAGCTCCCAATCGCTGCGCATCTGCTTGCCATCGTTAAAGGCTTTCATCGCATGATGATTAAAGGTGTAGCGCGACTTGCGCTCGCGCGCAGCCCAGATCAACGTCTCGTGGGCATTTGTGAAGCGTACACCCCGAAAATTCGGCATCGGGTTGCTCTTAATCCAGACAACGTCGTTCAAAATCCAGAAATCCAGGTCCTGCAGGATCGCTCCCAAGCGGTAGATGTTGTGGTAGCTGCCGATCACCCACAAGGCTCCATCCGGCTTGAGCACACGCCGGCATGCACTCAGCCAGGCACGGCTGAACTCATCATAGGCGGCGAAACTATCAAATTGATCCCACGCATCGTTGACCGCGTCAACCCGCGTCAGGTTCGGTCGCCATAAGTCCCCCTTCAACTGCAGGTTATAGGGCGGATCGGCAAAAACCAGGTCGATGCTTTCAGGCGGCAGCCCGGCCATCAACTCGATACAGTCGCCGACCAGGACTTCGCCAATCGGCAGATCAGGATGAGGATCAGGCATCGACCAGAGCTCTCATTCCAGGCAAGTTCCAGTGCCAACCCAGTTGGACGCTTCTCTCGAGAAGCACTCACAGTATGTCGTGTTCAACCCTTGTTGGGCGCCAGACCAGAGCCAGAAATCTACCCGGGTCTTCAGGCATACCTGCCCACTCCGCTCTGAGCCGCTCACCCGCCGCATATGAGAGTACCCCAGACCCTGGGAAACTTCATTTTGCACAATCCACACCCGGACTTCACGCAGCTGGCCCGTATGCAGCGTTAGTCCCCCTCGAAATGCGATCTGAAATGCGGCCACCCCCAGGCACAAAATGGCAGCTGCCAGCAGGACGCTTATCAAGCAGCCTGCCCTGGACGAGAAGGGCATACTTTGGCTCGACTGAGAGTCGGGCTTATCGGACTGGAGTTCCTGCGACATGCGAATCAGTCTACTACGCTGCCTGGAAACCCGCAAAAGCCCGTATCAGGCTGCCTTATCAGCCCCCAGGAGGGGGCAATCTTGACATTCGCTGGCGATCAAGGTATCCTTCGACCGCGTCAATTGCGGGTGTAGTTCAGTGGTAGAACGTCTCCTTGCCAAGGAGAAGGTCGTGGGTTCGAATCCCATCGCCCGCTCTTATCTTACGGACATTTCCCTCGGCGACGTGGCCAAGTGGTAAGGCAAGGGTCTGCAAAACCCTCATTCACGGGTTCGAATCCCGTCGTCGCCTCTTGAATCAGGGTCAATAGAAAAGCGCGGTGAAGGGTCTCCGGAAAGGAGCATGCCCCTCATCCGCTTTTTTTGATTCCGGCACAGGGTCCTGGGATTCGAAGATGGCAAAGGGTTTTGGAAAGTCACCGAATCCCGAAATCAACGCCTGGCAACACCAGGCAACGCCAGACAATGGACATGAACCAAAGAGAGGGTACGATGACTATGGAAACGCAAACTAGAGGCACGATGAGCCTAACGAAATTCCAAACCCTGGTGCATTATTACCTGGGCGACATGCGCCGGCGAGGCTGCACGGAGGATTCCATCCTCACCAACCAAGGAAGCTCCTCGATCCCGGAGCGCTCTGTTTCTTGCTGTATCCTGGTGACGTGAGGTTCGACAAGCAGACACTCTTGAGCAGTCGAGGCTTCCAAACGAGGCGGTGATCGATCCTCAAGCTCCGGCTCGGATTCGTAATCCTGAGAGTTGTGGAAGTGACTCCAGAAAAACCCGCGAGGGTTCTGATGGTACCCTGACCGATTCGGCTTGATCGGGTCGCCGATCAAGAGCGCGTATCCCCGTTCACCGCTTGTGAGGGTGTAGCACCAACCGTCAAGGAGCTAAATATCAGGAGGAGGAGAAACCTTCTCAGCATGCTTGCACTTTTCCTGGGTAACTGGCGTAATCCCGCTCCTTTGCCGGCTGGATCAATCCTTTTCTGGATGAACCGGTCTTGAGTCGCAGCACCGGGTGTTCCCACCCTCGACTCGCATCGTCCCTCAACTAGCGTGAATCCCGAACGGTTGGGGATGCGATTGGCCCGGCTAATCAACGATGAACTGCACTCGTTCAGCATCCGCAACCGCTACTCCGGCCAGCGGACAGTTCCAGCGCGAGCCGTCGTCGAACGTCGAACCCGTAAAGGAGGTAATCTGCTGACCCCCGATGCTTATCCTGATGATCGCAGGTCGGTCTCTTTCAAGCGTTAGAGCTTTGCATCCGACCGAGCGCAAATACTCCGGGCTGGGCGGCCCCAGCCTGTAATGGACTTCGGTGACTGCCCCTGAAACCTTACCAGCCGTTTTAGAGGAAACCGAGGCAACTTCCGTCAAGGGGAAACCACTCGTCAATGCAGCCAGGAGATTGCCTGCGAATGCACCAACCAGGAGCATGAACAGAAAGCTTTTTTTAACTGTTCCGCGATAAAGTACTTTTGACGTTTCATTCAGTGTTCCCGTCTGCCTATAAGATCCTCTTCAATAGCTCGTATTGCAGTATTATTTTTAACGGAAAGAGCCTCCTGACACATCGGCAGTCAGAAGGGTTCTTCTACACGTCCTCAAGCGGATTTTCTTGCCCCTCGGAAGGAAGAGGGAGATCCGCCTGAAGGCCGAAAAGCAAACCGATACTTATGTTCGTGACAGGTTTACTTTTGAGCGTGGGATGGAATTATAAGGACCTAATCCTGTATGCGGTTGCCACCGAGGGCAATGGCTGCCGCCTCGGTGCGGTTGCTGACCTGGAGCTTGGCCAGGATGTTGCTGACGTGGGTTTTAACCGTTGAAATGGCCACCACCAGCTGGCCGGCGATCTCGCTATTCGAGAGACCTTGGGACAGGAGCATCAAGACTTGGTATTCACGCGGGGTGAGATCGTATCGTTCGATGAGATTCGTTGTATCTGCATCACCAGTATCTTTTTGCGCCTGCATCGTCTCCAGTAGTTCTTCAAGTCGTTTAAAACGCCGCAGCCGTCCCAGCACCGCAGCGAACAGGTCCTCGGGATCAATCGGCTTGATCAGATAATCATCAGCGCCCAGCTCTTTCCCGAAGCGAACGTCTTGCTCTTCCCCCTTCGCGGAAAGGAATAGGAAGGGAATCCAGACCCAATCGGGATTGTGGACCACACGCTGATGAAGCTGGTATCCATTCATGCGCGGCATCATAACGTCGGAGATGATCAGATCTGGGGTACTCTCTTGCATAACCTCGAGTGCGTCCAATCCATCTTCAGCCGTGAGCACGTCAAAACCCTGCATGACAAGGAGTTCAGCAAGGCTTTCACGAATTGCGGCTTCATCCTCGACAATCAGGAGCGTCGGTTTTTTTTCACACTCTTCCTTGTTCATGCCATGGGGTTCCTATTAAATCGGATCGCGTTGAGGGCCAGTTTCAGGAAACCAGAGAATGAACTCGGAACCCTTCCCTGGAACACCTTCGCTGCGGACTTCAACTCGCCCTGCGTGCCGGTCGACGATTTCCTTAACGATGGCTAGTCCAAGACCTGTGCCGGGAACTCCTGACTCCCTGCCCACTCTCCCACGGAAGAAGCGCTCGAAAAGCTGAACCTGTTCTTCTGCAGGGATACCAGGTCCCGTATCCTGGACGGACAATCCCAACCAATGGGTATTTTCAAGTTCCATCTGTTTCGTGCTTACCGTAATCTGGCCACCCTTCGGTGTATAGTTGATCGCGTTCGTCAGCAGGATGCTCAACGCCTGCCCAATCATGCTGCTATCCACCTCGACTACCGCGGGCGACATGGGATCAGGCGTGATCAGCTCTATGCCAGCCTCCTCAGCGATTGGACCGCGATCGATGATTAAGGTTGCCGCGACTTGACGCAAGTCGACCGGTTCAAAACTGATATCCTCTCTTCCTTGATCCAGACGGGATAGCCGGAGCAGGTCTTCAATGATGTTCGCCAGCCGACTTGTTTCCCTATCCATGCGGACGAGGTATTCCTCGCGCCTCTCGGCGGTGTCCTTGGCCAAGCGATTATAGAACTTCAAGCTTGTGATCGGAGTGCGCAACTCGTGGGAAACGTTGGACACAAATTCATCCTTCATTCGAACCAGCTGCTCAAGGCGGCGATTGACGATTTCTAGCTCCTCCGTGCGTTCAAATACGCGCCGTTCAAGCGTCTCCATCACCTCGGCTCGGTTCAAGGCATTCGCGGCCATGTCGGCGATGGCACTCACGATACGCTGATCAACGTATATAAAGGGGGATTGTCGGCTTAAAAGCAATGCCCCGACCGTGAACTCTTCTGCCTTGAGCGGTGTGCACAGGATAGCCGTATCTCCGTCGTTAAATCCAACCTGGAGAAATTTCGGGGCTTCGCTAAGCTTCGGAATGTTGATCATTTCTCCGGAATTTACGGTATGTCCGAGGATCCCGACATCGAGGTTCAGTGATCTCCCGGTCCAATCACCGAAGCTTCCCACCCCCAACTCAATTTGAAGTTCGTGATCCTGCTCACCCAACATGCCCAGCATTACCCCCTCGGCATTAAGCAGCTGCCCGAGCTGGTCGAGGATGATGGGTGGCATTTCAGCCCTTGTCTTAGCGGCGCGCAGCGAGTTGGAAACCCTGGCAATCGCTTCCAGTTCATGAAAACGGCGGCGCGTTTCCTCCAAGAACTGCACGTTGTCGAGCGCGGCATTGATTTGACGGGCAAAGGTATCAATCGCCGGGAGATCACTCGGCTCGAGATCCGGGCCGTTCACATTGAGAAATCTCGTTATTCGACCATCGGTCAGCATGGGGACGGTGATTCCCCGCTCAAGACCCAGGGAGCGAATGTCCTGGGGGTCGATCACGCGTATGGCTTCGGGAAGCACCATGTCCAGGACTTCGGTGAATTCTCCAGTGTAGACACCCGTTCCGGCCTGGACGACTCGCTGCAGGTAGTTGTCTCCCACAAATGGGAATCTCAGATCCTTGATCAACTTCGCGTTCGGTCTTTCGATCTCGTCGAGCATCTCCGAAGGATAATTCAGATACGAAATTACCGCGTAGTCCTGATCTTTGGGGACGGTCAAAACGATCGCGTAATAACCCATCTCTTGCATGACCTGCCCAACGGTATGGTAGATCTCGTCCGGCGTTTGCGCCCGCTGCACATTCTCACTGGCCTTGCTAAGGGCAAGCAGGCGGCTATGGCTGCGCGCCAGGCTGACTTGCATTGCGGCTTTTTCAATTCGTAATGCTTTTTCTTCCATTGCCTTCGTCACGACCTGGTTGAGGCGGCCTATACTGTCTTTGAGGATGTAATCGTCTGCGCCCTGCTTCATGCATTCGATCGCTTCCTCCTCAACGGTCCCCGTCACGACGACAAAGGGGATGTCCAGGTCTAATTCCCGGAGCACATGCAATGCCTGCAGGGCGTTCCAACCCGGCAAGGAGTAATCGGCAAAGATGAGATCCGGCGGGGGATCCAAGCTGCCCCTGAAGTCGTGCAGGGTGTCAACGCGCAACCAATCGAGCTCGAATCCGGATCGCTGCAGTTCACGGACCATCAATTCAGCATCTTCCGCATGGTCTTCGAGGATCAGAAGTTTGGTGGGATTAACCATAGACTTCCCCCTGGGGACAGGGCATCCTACATCGCCGGCGGCTCGTTGAGCAGCAGCTAATACATGCCCAGGTCACGAACCGCCTCGGCAAATTGATCGAACTCGACCGGTTTAGTGATATAGCTGTTCCCCCCGAGCCTGTAGCTCTCGTTGATGTCGCGCTCTTCTCGCGAGGAGGGCAGCATAACCACCGTGATGGGCTGCGTGCGCGAGTCGTCTTTCACCCGCCGCAGCACCTCCAGCCCGTCCACCTTTGGCAGCTTGAGATCGAGTAGGATCACTCTCGGTCCATTCTGGATTTTCCGTCCAGCGTATTCGCCATGACAGAAAATGAAATCGATCTCCTCCTTGGTCCGCCTTCGCTCCGTGACATCTTCAGCGGTGGTCAGCAAGAAATCGTCCCCACCGATTACTAGGGATGAAACAGCCAGGCGAACATCGATCACCGAGCCATCTTTCTTCATCCAACTAGTATCAAATCCTCCCACCGAGCGGTGGGCTCGAACCTCCGCGATCAGGCGCAGGCGATCTGCAGGTTCAAGATAGAAGTCCTGAATCTTCATTTGCGAGAGCTCGGGCTCTGAATATCCCGTCATTGCCCATAAGGCGGAGTTCATAGCCAGCACGTCACCCTCGTCCGCCATAAGTGAGCGCCGATTCACCTCAACGCCCGGCGAACCACCCTGATCAGATCTTCATAGCCGAAGGGTTTGTTCATCCAGGTCACGCCCTGTTGCTCAAGCAGTTCCTTCGTGGCCTCTCCCATCGGGTAGCCGGTGATCAGGACGATCCTGACCTCCGGGTATCCCTGGCGTAAGATCTTTTGCAGCTCGCGTCCGCCCATATCCGGCATAACCAGATCACTGAGGATCAGATCAACCGCCTGACGCTCCTCGGCGATGATATCGATGGCATCTTTCCCGGAGGAAGCTTCAAGGACTTGGAAATTCAACGACCGTAGAATTTCCGCAGCGGCCTCTCGAATCGCACTTTCATCTTCCACCACCAGGATCGTCCGTCCCGCCCCATCAATCCGTTCATTGCCCGCACTCTCTTCGATTTCCACTGGGGTTCCCTCGTGGAATGGAAGATAGATGGAGAAGCTTGTCCCCTTCCCTTTCTGGCTGACCACATCGATGTACCCATCATGCTGTTTGACAATCCCATAAACCTGAGCTAACCCCAGGCCTGTCCCCTTTCCCACCGATTTGGTGGTGAAGAAAGGCTCGAAGATGTGGGGGAGCACCTCCTGTGGGATGCCGCAACCGGTATCGGTCACGATTAGTTGCACCCATTCTCCATCCGCCATGTCCATGAAGGGTGACTTCCCGGGCTGGACCTGCATCCGTTGGAGTTCGAAACGCAGTTCACCCCCTTCTGGCATCGCATCGCGGGCGTTGAGCGCCAGATTCATAATAATCTGCTGCATACGAGTTGGATCGGCGTTGACGATGTAATCCGCCTCTGGATATTCATACCGGATGTTTATATTTTCGGGCAAAGTGTGTTCTAGCAGCGGTTTCAACTCGAGCAGAGATTGGGATAAATCCCAGGGCCGACGCTCCACGATCGCCTTGCGGCTGAAATCCAGGATTTGAGACACCAGATACGCACCCCGCATTGCCTGGTGACCAATGGTTTCGATCCGCCGCTGATCATCGTCCGGCAGCGAAGCGCGCTGGAGCACTAACTGGCTGTAAAGGATAATGGCGCTCAACATGTTGTTGAAATCGTGTGCGATACCCGCAGCAAGCCCCCCGACGACGGCCAACCGCTCCTGTAACTGTGCCTTTCGCTCCTGGTTTCGTAACTCAGTGACATCAGCGATCGCAACCAGACTGCCTGTAAAACGACCAGCCGCGTATTGTGGGGTAGCACTCACCAGCGAGATGAGCCGGCTGCCGTCCTTGCGGATCAACTCAAGCTCATATTGATCCGCGATCCCCTCCCGCCGACGTGCGTTCATCCTTTGCAAGTGTTCGAGTTGGTCGGGCGGGATGACTGCCGTATATGGAAGACCAATGAGCTCTTCGGGGTCGTAACCTAGGATACTCGCGGCTGCCGGATTGACGAAGGAGAAACGCCCCTGCTCATCTTCGATGAAGATCCCTTCCGTGATGGTCTGGATGATGCCCTCGTTGAACTCCTTGAGCCGATGGACTTCCTCCAAGGCCTGCTTACGTTCGGTTTCACTTCGCATGGAGATGATTCCGTAGCTCAAGTCGCTCGTAAGTTCTTCCAACAATGCGAGCTCCTCTTCATCAAAACCCCTTTCCTCTCTCGCGTAGACGGTTAATATGCCGAGCAGTGTTTGATCTTCGCCCTCTATCGGTAGGATCACAAAGGAATGATAGCCATAACGTGTGGCTTCCTCGATCCACGCGGTGTTAGCAGTTGAGTGAGGAATATCGTAAGCGAGAACCGGCTTTCGAGTTCGAAGGGCTTTTTCGGTCGGGCCCTTTCCCTGCTCGAGCTCGGATTGGGCTATGGCAACGGAGAGGATTTCACTGTCCTGGAACCCCCTCTGGCTGACGAGGCACAGCCGCGATCCTTTATCCTGATCTAGGAAACCAATCCACGCGCTGCAATACCCGCCCACCTCGACCAGGCTGGTGCAGATCTTGCTTAACATGGTCTCTTCATCCTCCGAGCGTACGACCGCCTGATTGGATGCGGTCAACACACTGAGGGAGCGGTTGATTCTCTCTAGCCTGGCCTCCGCCCCTTCTAAGTCTTCAACACGGGCTTGAAGGGACTCGGCCATGTCATTAAATGCCAGGGCAAGCTCACCCAACTCACTCGTCGCCGAGCCGGGATCCGCACGTTCTTCAAGCTCTCCAGAGGCCAAGCGATGGGCAGCCTTTACCAGTTTCTTAACCTCACGGACGAAATAGAACTCAGAACCAACCCAGGCTGCCACCAATCCTGCGATGGTTATGAGCATCCACCCAATCATGTTCCGGGCAAGTGCACGATTGATCTCACGAAAGACGACGCGGGTGGGAATACCCACGATCAAATAGGACTTTTCTCCCTGATCTTCAAGAAGTGGAGTGTATCCGTATAGGCGATTCGCACCGTCAATCCCCGCCATCTCGGCTGTACCCTCCCCAGGCTGTTTGATGACCTCTGCATAGAGCGGGGTATCCGAAATTGAACGCGAAACCCAGGCTGTAGAGTCGGGGTAGCGTGCGAGGACGATGCCCTCTGGATCAACGATGGTCATAGTGGAACCTTCCGGCAGATCTGCTTCAGTTGCCAGAAGATCTACCCACGTCAGGTCGATCGCCGCAAATACGACGCCCCTGATCTCCCCTGTCGGACCGGCTACAGGGTAACCCACGTTAATGGTGGGAATTCCGGTGACCCTGCCGATCTGATAATCCCCCGTAGCAAACTCGCGGCGCTCCAGCGCCCGTTGGAAGTAGGCTCGATCCCCTCCATAGACAGGCGGCGTGAAGGGCAATGCACTGCAAAGAAGGTAACCCTGCCGATCGATCAGGCCCAGATTCGAGGTATAGGGATGGAGATCAAGGAGGTTGGAGAGCGTCTCGTCACATGCATCCGCATCTGCCTGCTGGATCGATGGGAGGAGCGCCAGCGTCGCCAAAAATTGGTTCATTTCCTCAAGGAGATCACGCTGGGTGACGGAAGCGAGACTGGCCAATCGGAGCGCCTGACCGGAGGCTTCGGTCGCGGCTTGCCGTCGTTGCTGAAGGCTCGTGGTGACCTCGAAACCCATGGCCGGGATCATGGCGATCAGGACGAACACGAGCAATCGTGCGCGAAGGCTGGAAGGCGAGATCGCTTTCATCAACCACCCCCTTTGAGCATACTTGCAGATGCATCACCGGATCAGTCCGCAAGTCGCCCATCTCCCATAACTTACTATACATAATACGTAGATTCAACTCACAAGTGCAACTTTACAGGTTGGAATAAGAGATAAGCTGCAGTAGTATCAATGCTTCTTAAACCAGCCCGATCTAAGGAGCACTGGCACCGGCAGAGCCCCAGTACGGTGTGAGTGTCTACACGCAGCTTGCCCGTGAACAACGGTATCAGATTTCGGCACTCTTAAAAACAGGACACAACCAAACGGAATTTGCGCAAGAACTGCTCTTCTACTTCTTTTACCTTACCGGTCGAGAGAATTTCTTGAT
>Ga0307446_1000502_pt1 | contig 13412 bp, 12 predicted proteins | sample SalMarSW160320MG_FD_202141 | JGI IMG/M metagenome (GOLD analysis project Ga0307446, IMG submission 202141) | Salt marsh sediment microbial communities from the Plum Island Ecosystem LTER, Massachusetts, United States - SW1603-20 | ecosystem: Environmental > Aquatic > Marine > Intertidal zone >... | reverse complement strand
GAGCTGTACACAGTGTTCAGTGTTCAATGTTCAGCGTTCAGAGAGTTAAGAGGGTTAGAAGGTTTGAGAGTCTGGGGAAAATCCGAATCTCTCATCTTACCTTCTTAAACCTTGACCTTCTGAACTCTGAACACCGAACCCCTGACGCTCCAAAGGGATCATTCCGCCACTCCCCGGTATGTACCGGCGGCTTTCAATGCCTTTATCATATCATCGACGGTAATCTGTTGAGGATCATAGTAGACGGTGTTGATCTCTTTTAAATATTTAAAACCGCGGGTCACTTCTTCTACGCCTTTCAGACCTTCCAGGGCTGATTTGCCGACATCGTATCAGTAAACATAAAAAACAGCCTTGGACGTCGAAACTGCATTGGAATCCGAAAATGCCAGGTCCCGGGAGCTGGCGAAAAAGGATATGATCAGCAGCAAAATCATACTATATATGTGACGGTGGGCGAATTGAATCATCATGGACCTCCTTTCTAAATGCAGTGTTCAGTGTTCAGAGAGTTAAGAAGGTTTGAGAGTTGGAGAAAATCCCGGCTTTTCAACTTCTTATCTTCTTGAACCTTTACTTCCTGAACTCTGAACACTGAACACTATGTATACCCCCCATGGCTCTGCCCGCCATCGCGAATCCCGGGTTCGTCCGGGCGAGGCGGGCGCACACAAATTAACATAAATTTACGTCCTAACCGCTCAGAAGTGGCGGGCAGGTTTGAACATTTTAATTTTGTTTTTGTGTCTTATCAAAGAGCTTTAAGAACTGGCCGTAGCCGTCTTTTTTCAGATCCTTGACCGGAATGAAACGCAATGCTGCGCTGTTGAGACAGTAGCGCAGACCGGTGGGCGGCGGCCCGTCGTTGAACACATGACCCAGGTGACTGTTGCCGTGACGGCTGCGGACTTCGGTGCGAACCATCCAGAGGGTCTGATCTTTCTTTTCGACAATGTTTCCGGGTACCAGCGGTTTGGTAAAGCTCGGCCAGCCTGTACCGGAGTCGAATTTATCCAGGGACGAAAAGAGCGGTTCCCCGCTGACAATATCCACATAGATGCCGGCTTTATGGTTATTCCAGTACGTGTTGTTAAAGGCCGGCTCGGTCCCGTTTTCTTGCGTCACCTTATACTGCAACGGGGTCAAGCGTTGATGCAGATCACTGTCGCTCGGTCGGGTGTACATCGGTTTCCCGCCGGTTTTGTCTCCCATCGACGTCGATGACATGTCGTCTTTTTTCATCCCGGTCGCCATGGTGTTGCCCATGCCGGATTTTTCCATGCCGGATGTCTTGCTGTTATTCATATTGGACGGCATGGCAGATTTTTCCATGTTGGATGTCTTGTGATTATCCATACCGGAGTTCATGGCGCTTTTTTTCATATCGGCTTTGGAATTCCCCCAGACATCGATTTTGGAATTCGCCCAGACTTTTTTCAGGAATTGATCGCGACCCGAATTGTACCGATACCAGTGATAGCGGATCGGATTTTTTTTGTAATAGTCCTGATGGTATTTTTCCGCCGGGTAAAAGGGGCCCAGAGGAATAATCAGTGTCACGATAGGTTTTTTGAAGATTCCGGAGGCTGCCAATTCTGCTTTTGTTTTTTCTGCGAGGCGTTTTTGCTTTTCATTGGCGTAGAAGATGGCGCTTCGATATTGATTGCCTCGATCCACAAATTCTCCGCCCGGATCCGTGGGGTCCACATGCTCCCAAAAATATTCCAACAGTTGTTTATAAGTGACTTTGGACGGATCATATATGACTTTCACGGATTCCATGTGACCGGTACCGCCCGCGGAAACCTCTTCGTAAGTGGGATTTTTTACATGACCGCCGGTGTAGCCGGAAATCGCATCGATCACGCCGGGGACTTTTTCAAAATCCGATTCCGTGCACCAGAAGCAGCCGCCGGCAAAAACAGCGGTTGCGGTTTTCATTGATTTATTGTTCATTTGATCATTCATATTATCCATGCTGTTTCCCTCATGATAGCCGAGCAAAATGACTGTAGACAAGACCACTGTAAAAATGATTCCTATGATGAAGATTGATTTCATGTTGCACCTCCGTTTTATCAGAGTATTATAAGGTAATACCGGTTAACCTAAACGTCCAGGAGATAGGGAGTTTCAAATCCTGCGTATTTCCTTGTTGATATGAAGATAAACACTCATGGTAAAGCTTGGATAACAAACGTGTAAAGATTGTTTAAAGATTCGTTAAATCGTTAAATGCTTTACTTTTATAATATGGATATTATTGTATGAGATGAGTTTGAAGACTTTTGATGCCTGTAAACGTGCGGAGATTAAAAGAAATGGAAGAGCGTACACAACGCCTGGTTGTCTGTTCAACATGCGGGGCAAAAAACAGGATACCCCATGAAAAGGTCCGGAGTGTTCCAAAATGCGGAAAGTGCGGCGCGGCGCTGGACATTGAAAAGGCCGGCGCGGAAAGTGCCGCGGCCTATTTTTTTCGGTGCCCGGCATGCAAGACCCGAAACAGGATTCCCTTTCAGAAAATCCATGCCGGGGCAAAATGCGGAAAGTGCGGCGCATTGCTGGATACCGACGAACTATTTACGGCGCAGCCTTTAATGATATCGGAAAACAATTTCAACACTAAGGTGCTGGGTTCTCCTTTACCGGTGCTCCTTTTCGTTTGGGCCAACTGGTGTCCAACGTGCCGGTCGGCCATGCCGGTGATAGATGATTTTGCTAAAGATTCCAAAGGAAAGATCAGGGTCGGCAAATTGAACGTGGATTCCAATCAGGGGCTCTCTTCAAAATACAACATATTGAGTGTTCCGCAGATATTGGTTTTTGATAAAGGCAGCCTGCAGGAGACGATGCCGGGGGCCATGCAAAAGCACGAAATTATGATGAAAATGTCCCGGTATCTATGACCGGCATCCCAGTTTAAGGTTATGATAATATGACACCGAAGGATCTAAACAATTTTTGGGGAAATCACCTCAGAATCGATATTGACGACAGGAATCTTGATTTTGTAAAAGCGAAAAATATTGCCAAAAGCAAGGCGGCGGAGTTGGCGGAAGATCCCATGCTGCTGTCATGGTACAGCGGGAAATCCGGAGATTATTTCCCCAAATATACATGCGGCAACTGGCGTAAACCGGTCTGGATTCTTTTTGCAGAATCCAGAGGCGCGGATCTTGCCGTCAATATCAATGACGGCGAGTACATCTTTCTATATCTTTCCCTGTAACCTTGCAGCGGTATACCGAGTTCAATAATTCAGCGGGAATGATGAAATGATGGAGATTATCGATCTCACCCGAGAGTTGGTCCAATTCAAAACAATGCATTCAAGACCCGGTGAGATCCGGCGATGCGCTGCCTATATTGAACGTTATTTAAAAGGCCTGGGGGTTTCCTGCAATCGCTTCGAGCATGGAAATTCTCCTGCCGTTTTGGCGCTTCCCCAAAGCAATAAGACGCCCCTATTATTGATGAGCCATATGGATGTCGTCGATGCTCCCGACAGACTTTTCACGCCGGTGATTCAGAACGGAAAACTGTACGGACGGGGGTGTTTTGATGACAAATATGCGGTGGCATTGTCTTTGATCCTTTTTAAAAATCACTTGCAGCGGCTTCGAAGGCAGGGGAGGGGGCAACAGGATTTGCCATTCGGAATTTTGATCACCGGCGATGAAGAAATCGGGGGCTTCAACGGCGCCAAAAAGATCCTTCGGGACATTCAAACAGACTTTTGTATTGTACTTGACGGCGGCAGCATTGAAAAAATCGTGGCCAAAGAAAAAGGTGTTGTAAGGGTCATTCTTATCGCCGGTATTAAACCGGATTCAGGCGATGCACGTCAGCCCGAAAGAAACGCATTGGAAAAGTTAAAGACCGACATTGCCAGATGGGAAACCTATTTCGTGAAATCGGCGCCGGAACACCGGCATAGAAAAATCATCTGCAACTCGATTCAACCCATAACATTCCATCAAGGGGTTCCGGACACGGCCCAGGCGCAATTGGAGATTTGGTATGCCCGGACCGATGATGTCGAACGGATGCTCCTTGCCATGAAAAGTGACTTGCACAGCGATATTATCATCGATCATGTGGAACCGATGTTCGATGGCGGCGCACCGGGGCACCTGGAATGGTTGCTGGACATTTCAAAAAAGACACGGATCGGGTTTGAAGACGGGGCCAATGATTCGCGATTTCTTTCCCGGTTCGGGATAAAAGGGATTGTCTGGGGCGCCGACGGAGACCACAGCCAACATACCCTCAATGAACACGTCTCCATCGAAAGTATTTATGAATTGTACGACCTTCTCGATAATTTTGTACGACGGTGCGAGTCGCAAGCGAGGATCTGTCAAAATGAAGAAAAAGAAAACAATCAAACTGATCTCCTGGAATGTAAACGGCATTCGAGCCGCTATCCAAAAGGATTTTTTTAGATCCTTCAAACAGATGGATCCCGATATCCTGGCGCTTCAGGAGACAAAAATACAGGATACACAACTTACCGAAGAAATGAAACAGGTTCCGGGTTATGAGGCTTTCTGGTCCCATGCTTCGGTCAAAAAGGGATACAGCGGCGTTTGCACGTATACCCGTATAAAGCCAAAACGCGTCAGTTATGGCATCGGTGATCAGAAATTTGACAATGAAGGGCGCATTGTCGAAATGGATTTTGACGATTTTATATTGTTTAACGTTTATTTTCCCAACGGGCAAATGAGTGAGGAGCGGCTTCAGTATAAGCTCGATTTTTATGAAAAATTCATCGATTACATTGATGCGTATAAAAATCAGGGACGACGTCTTGTCATTACCGGGGATTACAACACAGCCCATAATGAGATCGATTTGAAAAATCCAAAATCCAACGAAAACACATCCGGATTTTTACGGATCGAGCGAGACTGGCTCGACCGGATGGTCGAACGCGGCTACGTGGACACTTACCGGCATTTTCATCCGGATACCGTTAAATATTCGTGGTGGACTTACCGGTTCAAGGCAAGGGAGCGCAATATCGGGTGGCGCATCGATTATTTTTTTGTTACCGAAGATATTATCCGTAACGGCTGGATCAAGGAAGCGTTTATCGACAATGATATATTCGGCTCGGATCATTGCCCTGTGGGACTGGTTTTGGAATTCTGAATTTTGAGATGGCTTCTAAGGAGAAAATTAACCGGAGTCCTTTGACATCATTGAATAATTTGATAATTCGAACCGTTTTTAATATCGCTACTAACATTGAGATTTGAATTCTGCAGTTTTAAATCGGTTTTGTTTACCCGACGGGAAAGCCGATAAATGCGCCTTGAGCGAAGCGAAATCCCGCCCACGGGGATCTCCTTCGTTGCCGAGGGTTCGCTGGTAGACGACTACAGCTTCACCCTCGGACGCCTTGGATCTGGGCATCGCAGCCAGAGGCGAGCAAGCCTCGACTTTCGATCAGTTAGGGTCTTACATTCCCAGATAGATGTCCTTGATCTCCGGGTCTGTCAGAAGTTCGCGGGAGGGACCTTCTTTGACCACCCGACCTGTTTCGAGAATGTAAGCGTAATCGGAATTTTCCAGAGCCAGTTGCACGTCCTGTTCGACCAGCAGGACGGTGGTTCCCTGCTTGTTGATGGTTGCAACGATTTCGACCAGATTGTCGACGATAAGCGGCGCGAGGCCGAGTGACATCTCGTCGATCAAAAAGAGCCGGGGATTGCCCATCAGTCCGCGGCCGATGGCCAGCATCTGCTGTTCGCCGCCGGAGAGACTGCCGGCTTTTTGCATGCGACGCTCGTTCAAGATGGGGAAAAGGGAATACATTCGTTTCAGACTGGAGATTACTTCCGGGTCCTTGCCTCGATGATAGGCGCCCATGAGCAGGTTTTCTTCGATGGTCATATCCGAAAAAAGTTTTCGGCCTTCGGGCACAAGGATGATTCCCTGATTCACCACCTCATGAGACGGCAGCGAGTCGATACGCTGACCCTGGAAATGAACCTCTCCGCTTTTGGGTGTTTTGATGCCGGAAATCGTTTTCATGAGGGTCGTCTTCCCGGCGCCGTTGGATCCGACAATGGCGATAATCTTTCCTTCTTCCACGAAAAAAGAAACATCCCACAAAACTTGAATGTCGCCGTAGAAAACATCGAGATGGGTTACTTCCAGATACATGGGTTCCTCGCTCAGGGAATGGCAGCCTGCTGGTATCGCTTGCCGAGATAGGCCTGGATTACTTCTTTGTTGTTGAGGACGTCCGCCGGCGGCCCTTCGGCGATTTTTTCGCCGTGATGGAGCACGAAAAGACGGTCGCTGATCGCTTTGATGGCTCTCATGACGTGCTCGATGACGATGATCGAGATGCCCTGGTCCCGGATCTGGTGAATCAACACCACGGCCGCATCGATTTCGTTTGAATTCAGCCCGGACATGACCTCGTCGAACAGCACCACTTCAGGGTTCATGGCAAGGGTCTTGGCGATCTCGAGGCGCTTTCGGGAGGCGACGCTCAACTGGTCCGCCTGTTGATTTTTGAGCTTTTCCAGACCAACAAAAGAGACAATTTGCCCGGCCATGTCCAGGGCCCGGCGGACCCCCTGTTTTTTGGTCTGTCTGCCGAACATGGCACCCACGGCAATGTTTTCCAAAACCGTCATCCGGGCAAAGGGTTTGACGATTTGGTAGGTCCGGGCAATACCCAGACGTCCGATCTGATAAGGTTTCAACCCTTTGATGGACTTGCCCTTGAAGAGTACGTCGCCGCTGGTAATGGAAAGGCTGCCGCTGATCATGTTTACCAGTGTCGTTTTTCCGGCGCCGTTGGGTCCGATCAAGCCCAGGATCTCACCCTTGTTGAGGGTAAAATCCACCTGATCGTTCGCTATGAGCCCTTTGAATTGTTTGGTCAACGCTTTTCCTACCAGAATTGCTTTTTGCTGCTCGGTCATAACCGCCAATCATCCTCAATATTTATATTCAAGGCTTGGAAAATATTCGCCGTATTCTTATTTGCAGGCTCCTTCATACCCGGTTCTTCCTGATGTTGTCGAGAAAATAGACGATGCCCAATTTTTTGCGGCCAGTGAAGATATCATAGATACCTTTGGGCGCAAAGAGAATGGCCAGGATGATGATGGAACCGAAAAATAGCGTGTGAATAACCAAAAAATAATCTCTCAGATAAGTTGTGATGAGCTCAATGGTTATCGCGCCGATGGTCGGCCCCCAGAGGCTGCCGATACCGCCAAACACCGCCATGACGATCATTTTCACCGTGCTGGTGACCGCAAACACCGGCTCCGGCTTGATAAACCCCTGTTGATAGGCATAGATCGCCCCTGCAAAACCTGAGAAAAAACCGCTCAAACCGAATGCCGCGCTTTTAAACAGCGTCGTGTTGATACCGATTGAATCCGCGGCGTCTTCATCTTCACGAATGGCGATCAGGCCATAGCCGAATTTACTCTTCAGTATAAAATGGGTGGCCAAAAGCATAATCAGCAGCACGCCCAGGGACGTAAAATAAAAAAAGCGATAGCTGGCGTCAATGGAAAAGTCAGGTATGGGCAGATACATACCGGAGTTTCCTTCCGTGATGTTTAGGTTCTGGACCAGGGCTTTGGTCGCCTCGGCAAGACCCAGCGTCGCGATGGCAAAATAATGTCCTTTCAGCCGAAGAATAGGCAGCCCGACCAGATATCCATACATCCCGCTGAGCAGTCCGCCGAGGACCATGGACGGAAAAAAACCGAGTCCCAACGTCGTCATGCAAATAGCTGTTGTGTAAGCACCCAGACCGAAGAAGACAATGTTGCCGAAAGAAGCATATCCCGTGTAGCCGCCGATGATGTTCCAACTGCTGGCCAGGATCGCGAAAATCAGAATGTCCGTTGCCGTCCGGAGAGTGAAGTTATTGAGAATGAAAGGCAGCGCAGCGGCGACGGCCACAACGGCAATTCCCATGAAAATCGATGATTTTTTCATAGATTACCTTCTTGATCCCAGTATTCCCCGTGGCATAAAAATGAGCACCACCAAAAAAATGACGAAGCTGATCAGGTTTTCATACGTCGAACCGAACCAGTTCGTGCCCAATGCTTCCGCGATACCGAGAATGAGCCCGCCGACCAAAGGCCCCAGCATCGTTCCCAGCCCGCCGATAATGGTCACCACAAAGGACTTTAATGTCAAAATCCCTCCCATGGTGGGCGAGATGGGAAAGAGAATCGCCCAGAGAGTCCCTGCCGCCGCCGCCAGACTCGTCCCGATAGCAAAGGTACTGGCGTAAATATTGCCGACTCTTACACCGCTCAGCTTGGCCGCATCCAGTTCCTGTGACGTTGCCCGTATGGCCCGGCCGACGCGGGAACGGTTCATGAGCTGGAAGAGAATGGCCGAGATAAGAAGGGCCATGATGAAGGCGGCCAGCCGCACGTAAGGTACGGTGGCTCCGAGGAATTGAAAGTTCGCAGCTCCGTAGCCGACCTGTACTTTGCGGACATCCGCCGTCCAAAAGACAAGCGCGAGGTTGTTGATAAGCAGTTCGATACCGAAGGTCAGCAGAAGCGTTATGAAAATATCGGCCTGCACCACCAGGTTGATGAGGTACTTCTGAATAAGCCAGCCCAACAGAAAAATCACTGCCATAGAAAGGGGCAGGCTGACAAAGGGATCCATCCCAAACCCGACGAAAAGCCAATAGGTGATGTAGGCGCCGAGCATTATGAAAGATCCGTGGGCAATGTTGATGATATTCATCACCCCCCAGATCATGGACATGCCCATGGCCATGAGCGCATAGAGCCCTCCCTTGAGCAAGCCATTGATAATGACCTGTGTGAGCATTGGTTTTCCTCGATTCAGGGACTCGGTCGAAAGAAGCGAAAAGACGAAACGCTCGATTTGTTGATCACAAAGAAAATGTAGATGGTCTCACCACCAGGGGGATGAGACCATCAATATTTACGAGACGATACGGGTCTTTAGCGTTTGCTCCAAGCCGGAATAGGGTAAACCGCTGCATGCGCGGCATTGGGAAATACCTGTACTACCTCTCCGTTAAGAATCTGCAAAACAACGCTGGTTCCGTTGATCTGGCCGTTATCCATGAAAGTGACCTTGCCGTAAATCGTGGACAGATTGGTGGCGGCAATGGCATTCCGAACTTTCTCGCGATCCAGACTGCCGGCACGCTCGATGGCATCTTTGTAAACGGCGATATCGGCAATGGCCGATGCGTTGTGATAATCGGGATCATAACCGAATTTTTTCTTGAAGTCTTTCACGAAGGTGGCGGTATTTTTGAAAATGTAGCCGGGAAAGTTCATCTGGGTCGACCATGATGCGACGCCGTATACATAGTCGGCATCCTTTCCAAGGGCCTTACGAAAATCGGCTTCCGACGGCCCCACGGTCAAGCTCAGAATGTACGGAGAGACATTGAGCTCCTTTTCCTGCTGCACGAAATTGATGGCTTCTTCCGTATGGCCGGCCACGAGGATAGCGTTGATTCCTGCGGATTTAACCTTTGTCAGAACCGAGGAAAAGTCCGAGGCCCCTTCGGTATATTTTTCATAAATGGCGACGTCATAGCCCATTTCTTTGGCTTTGGCCAAGGTCCCTTCGGCGACACTGACATCGAACTTGTCGTCGGAGTAGATAATGGCCACCTTTTTGGCAAAGGGTTTATTGTCTTTGAGAAAATCGAGGGTTGAGGCAAAATAGTCTCCGGCTTGCGGAAGGGTGCCGAAGATGTACTTGTTTCCCTGGCTGAAGATTTTGCCGGAAGCGCCGCCGCCTTCAATCATCGGCACGCGGTAGCGCCGGGCAACGATGCTGTCGGGGATTGTGATGCCGCTGCTGTATGGGCCGAGAAGAAAATTGACCTTGTCCTCGGTGATCAACTTTTCGACCAACTTGGAGCTTTCGGTCGGTTTACTCTCGTCATCATAAAAGACCAGTTTTAACTGATAGTTTTTTCCGTCGACCTTGACCCCGCCGGCCTTGTTGATTGCTTCGACCGCATACTTGTATGAATCGACGTAGAGTTTGCCGGTCCGGCTATGGGAACCGGTAAAGGACATGGCACATCCTAATTTGATCACATTTTTGGCTGCAAAGGCAGAGCCCGAAAACAAAAGCACCACGCAGAAAATCAGGACCGAGGAAAGGCCTATAGACAACGTTTTAGTCTTCATAACAAACCTCCTTGACATGTTGATTTCATCCCCCAATTTGTACGGGTTCGGAAAACGATTAAATTGATGAGAATTCGCTTGTTGAAAGCATATAGATTGTTGAATTGAAAAGAACTCGCGTATCGATAGCAGATAGATTGAAATTTTATGATTGTGCATAAAGCCTGTACAATCCTCAATCTGTGGGACCTTACCATCTGCGATAATTATTAAATTCAGAATAACAATGACAATTACGGTTGTCAATTGCTATTTTTTACCAGTTATGCGCCAACAAAAGAAAATTAAAGGCATTTTAGGCAAAGCTCCCTGGCAACGCATCACGCTGGACTTGAGTTTTTAAAAGGGGTATGGTCTTATAAGAAAATGCCGGCGAATGCGTTCGGCAATAAATCAGGAAAAGAAAGGTATACATCATGACCAAAGTAATGATCCAACCGTCCGATTATGAGAATGTCCGACAGGCCGTTGACCGGGCTTTTAAATACTTTCCCTTGAAATTAAAAGGAAAAAAGGTATTGATTAAACCCAACGTTCTCAGGGCGTCCGAGTGGCGTGAGGGCGTCGTTACACATCCTGCCGTACTGAAAGCCGTGGTGGAAAAAGTGGAAACCATGGCGCCGCAAAGCATTGTCGTTGGGGACAATCCCGGATTGTTCAGCTATGGGGCCAACGAGAAGAGCTTTGAAATAACAGGCTTGATGGCGGCTGCCGGGGGCCATTATGAGAACATCGGCAACGATTCGGTAAGCGTTGATTTCAATCCTGATTTTTTGCCCGTTGTCAGTCTTTCCCGAATAATTTTAGATGCCGATGTCATTATCAGTCTGCCGAAATTCAAAACGCATGGATTGACGGTGGTCACCGGCGCGATCAAAAACAGCTATGGCTTTTTGCCCGGCGCACAAAAAGCAAAATTGCACAAGATTGCGGGAAACCCGCAGCGCTTTCATGAAATGCTGGTGGATGTGTTCAAGCTCAGGGTGCCCGACCTGTTCATTGTGGATGCCGTGGTCGGTATGGAAGGCAACGGACCGGCATCTCCCGACCTCAGGGACATCGGACTGATATTGGCTTCGGACAATGCCGTGGCAATGGATGCCGTGATTGCGACATTGATGGGATGCGATCCCGGACGGCTGCGTTTTCTTCAAAAAGCAAAAGAGGCCGGGTTAGGGGACTTTGATCTCGAAAAGATCGAATTGATCGGAGAGTTGACACCGATTCCCGATTTCAAGCTGCCACCCCTCGGCGGCGAAGCCGTTATGCACAATGAGGCTGTTCAATCATTGATATTTGACCGAACGCTTATTCGACCTCAGGCGGATCCTGAGTTATGCACCGCATGCGGCACATGTATCGAACAATGCCCGGTGTCGGCCTTGACCATGGATATGGATGAGGAGGTTCCCCGGGTGGATGCCGATACATGCATCACTTGCTTTTGCTGCCAGGAAATATGTCCGGAGAAGGCGATGGCGTTATCGTGAAGAGTTCCCGGCTTCGCTCTCCAAGCTTCGCCGCGGCAAGCAGTGTTCGGTGTTCAGAGTTCAGAGGGTTAAAGGTTTAGGGACCAGGGTTAAAAATAGTTGAATGGTAAAATGGCAAAGCACATAGGGCATAGGGCTTAGAGGTAGAAGTTAAGAAGGTAAGATGTAGAAGATCAGAAGGTTAGTATTTCGCAGGCCTTCCAACCTTCTTACCTTCTGATATTCTGATCTTCTGTCATCCGTCCTCTTTTCTCTTTCCTAATTTCTGATCTCCGACTTCCGACCTCTGATTTTCTTCGTCCCTCGTCCAAGCGAAGCGGTCGTCCATCGTCCTTCACCCTATGTCCTCCGCTATGAAGGTCAATGGAGATAAAACTTATCTTTCATCATTCCGGCCAATGGATGTCGAATCGGTTGAAACTGTTTTAAAAAATGGATGCATTCATCGCAAAAGTTCATGCCCCTTCCATCGATAATGGCGCGCACGTATCCCCAGTACCCAAACTTGTTGAATTCTCCACGGCTCATGGGACATAGTGATCCGTCAGATGCTTGCTGGAAAGATGCATGATCGGTTAACCCGAAATTATGACCCACCTCATGCAAAGACACCTTAACGGTTCTATCGAAAATCAAATCATAATCTGCTTCCGAGATGATTTCAGACGGACTCAGGCGTTTAGTAGAAACAACGGCAACATGGTTCTGAGCATTTTTGCCGCCTAAAATGGTATTGTAGAATTCATCTTCATCATGAGTCGTTAAATCCGAATCGGTGATACCCAGGACATGTCCGCCGAATTCTTCGTGGAGTATCATGGTCAGAAACAGTGCATCGAACCTTTCCACTGCAGGGGCCTCATGGTGACAAACCTTGAAATCTTCAATCATACCCTGAAACGATGCCAGGATCTTTTCACCGATTTCCTTGAGGCTGCTGTATGTCATACAGTCGCCGATACGAACAATATTGATTTTTGATATATTTTCAAGCATCCGGCAAATTCCTCAAAAGCTGTTCCGATGTTTCTTTAAGCCATATGGCTTTCACAATGATTTTATTTTACCACATTTCTCAAAATTTCACAAAAGGCAAAAAAAAGCCGCAAGTTTATGCGGAACGCCGCGTGTTCGAGGTTTGTGATTTTTCTTTAGTTCGTTCCTTTTTTCAGGTTTCTGAAATTCACACCCTGATAGAGCGCTGCGACCAGCAGAATCAAACCGAACCAGGCAAGGTTGAAGCTTTGAAATTTTGTCCAGATGATTTCTTCAGCAGCCGTAATAACCAAAATTCCCAGCACCGGTCCGAGCACCCCATTTATCGGTACGATTCGCGAGCCCAGCAGTGCCGTAATACTAAGGGTCAGACTGAACCCCGAGATCGGGCTCACATGAGAAGTTCGCGCCAGATAAAGGATACCCGCCACACATGCGGGAATGGCCCCGGTCATGAGACATAGGATTTTTAACCTGCGCGTGGGTATGCCGATGGCCTCTGCGGCCTGCTCGTCGGCTTTTGTTTCCATCGAAAAGAATCCCCAGCGGGAACACGAAAAGACCACATGACATGCTGCGGTTGCCAAAAGCAAAAAAGCTGCGAGAAGGGCACACTGGAAATTGGATATGGGTTCGGGAATATAAATTCCTGCAGAGCCTCCGCTGACGCCTTCCAGTGTTTCAAACAGCCGTTGAAAAATGATAAGGAGCCCTAACGTGGCCAATG
>Ga0307446_1000501_pt1 | contig 13414 bp, 12 predicted proteins | sample SalMarSW160320MG_FD_202141 | JGI IMG/M metagenome (GOLD analysis project Ga0307446, IMG submission 202141) | Salt marsh sediment microbial communities from the Plum Island Ecosystem LTER, Massachusetts, United States - SW1603-20 | ecosystem: Environmental > Aquatic > Marine > Intertidal zone >... | reverse complement strand
GGATTCTTTCCGTGCCGTGCCGGCGAAGCCCAGGTTCCGTGCGCCACGTCCCGACGCCGTCGTCGCCGGCTCGTCCCAGTCCGGATCCACGTCGAGTTCATGGACATGAACGTCGACCGCGCTGGAAGGTGACGTATCGGATCGAGATCGATTGCCGAGCGAGCGAAGCCAAGCGTAGGCGGAGCTGTGGCGGCTCGACTTCAAGCCCGACCCGGACGCGTCGGGCTTTGCGTCAGGCGTTCGCGCTGTGGACGTGTGCCAGCACCTCGTCCACCGACCACTGGTCGTTGGCATGAGTGCCGTGCTTGCACGCCACGACACGGCCGTCCGGGCCGATCAGAAAGTCCGCGGGTAGGCCCAGATGGCCGCCGGTCGGATGCGGATTGGTCACCGGCATGCCGCCCCGGTTTCGCCAATAGCGGGGACGGGCCATCGCCACCACCGTGGGCGGCACCGCGCGCGGGTCGAGCACGGAACGCGGCGAGGAGCCGACGCCGAACTCGGCGTACAACGCCTTGGCCGGGTCGCCGATCACCGCGAACGGCAAATCGCCGACGTATTGCCGCAATTCGTCGTCGGTCGAGTGGAATACGACGACCTCACGGATACCGGCGTTGGCGATCTCGCCGTGTCGGCGCACGATCGACTGCAGGTGAACGTTGCAGATGGGACAGCCGGCGAAGCGCCGGAACTGCAAATGGACGAGTCGGTTGGGATCGGGAATCGGTACCGCGTCACCGGAAACACTGGTCAGTTCGCGGGCGGAAACAACGCTGCCCGGGCCAGCCACGGCATCTTTGCTCATGGATGACTCCTCATCACCTCGGTGCAAGGACACCAGGATAACCGCCGATGATGGACGCGGCGAGACGCCGAGACGCCGGGTGTAGACCCCCATTAAGCTTGCAGCGTGGCGAATCTTGGTGGTCCCGAAGCGACCGGGCCGGATCGGCCGGTGCTAGTGGTCGATTTCGGGGCACAGTACGCGCAGTTGATCGCCCGCCGGGTCCGGGAGGCACGGGTTTTCTCCGAGGTCATCCCGCACACCGCCTCGATCGAGGAAATCAAAGCCCATCGGCCGCTGGCGCTGATCCTGTCCGGCGGACCGGCCAGCGTGTATGCCGAAGGAGCTCCGCAACTCGATCCGGCGCTGTTCGACCTCGGTGTGCCGGTGTTCGGCATCTGCTACGGCTTCCAGGCCATGGCGCAGGTGCTGGGCGGGACCGTCGCCCGCACCGGAACCAGCGAGTACGGGCGCACTGAACTGAAAGTCCTTGGTGGCGAGCTGCATTCGGGACTGCCCAGTGTTCAGCCGGTGTGGATGAGCCATGGGGACGCGGTCACCGCCGCACCGGACGGATTCGACGTGGTGGCCAGCAGCCCGGGCGCCGCGGTTGCCGCCTTCGAGAGTCGCGACCGTAGCCTGGCCGGGGTGCAGTACCACCCGGAAGTCATGCACACGCCGTACGGACAACGGGTGCTGAGTCGCTTCCTGCACGACTTCGCCGGACTGGGCGCGGACTGGACGCCCGCCAACATCGCCACCGCGCTCGTCGAGCAGGTGCGTGCTCAGATCGGCGACGGCCATGCGATTTGCGGTTTGTCCGGCGGCGTGGATTCCGCGGTGGCCGCCGCACTGGTGCAGCGTGCCATCGGCGAGAAGTTGACCTGTGTCTTCGTCGACCACGGACTGTTGCGCGCCGGGGAGCGGGCGCAGGTACAGCGCGATTTCGTGTCCGCCACCGGCGCCAATCTGGTCACCGTCGACGCGGCCCAGACCTTCATCCAGGCGCTGTCGGGGGTGACCAATCCCGAAGGCAAACGCAAGATCATCGGTCGGCAGTTCATTCGGGCGTTCGAGGGTGCAGTACGGGATATCTTGAGCGACAAGGGATCCGCCGAGAGCGATGTAGAGTTCCTGGTGCAGGGCACGTTGTATCCGGACGTGGTCGAGTCTGGTGGGGGCAGCGGCGCCGCGAACATCAAAAGCCACCACAACGTCGGCGGCCTGCCCGGCGACCTGAAGTTCAAACTCGTCGAGCCGCTGCGGCTGCTGTTCAAGGACGAGGTGCGTGCGGTCGGGCGGGAGTTGGGCCTGCCGGAGGAAATCGTTTCGCGCCAGCCGTTTCCGGGGCCGGGATTGGGCATCCGGATCGTCGGTGAGGTCACCGCGCAGCGGCTGGACACCTTGCGGCGCGCCGATTCGATCGCGCGCGAGGAACTGACCGCGGCGAACCTGGACAACTCGATCTGGCAGTGCCCGGTGGTGCTGTTGGCCGACGTCCGCTCGGTCGGCGTGCAGGGCGACAACCGCACCTACGGGCACCCGATCGTGCTGCGGCCGGTGTCCAGTGAGGACGCCATGACCGCCGACTGGACACGCGTACCCTATGACGTGCTGGAGCGCATCTCGACCCGGATCACCAACGAGGTGGCCGAGGTCAACCGCGTGGTGCTCGACATCACCAGCAAACCGCCCGGCACCATCGAGTGGGAATAGCTAGGTTGATCCGCGCGCTCCAGCTAAGCCTGGACGAGTTCGCGCCTGCCGTAGGCGATCGTGGCCGTATCCCAATTCCCGCCCGCCTCGCTGACGAGCCGGTGGGCCGTCTCGAGATCGCCGACGCCGGCGACCAGGATCAGGGTCTGGTCGGTGGTGACCGAGCCCGCCGGCAATAGGGTGTGGGCGGCCGAATCGGCCGCCAGCGCATCACGGAAGCTCGCGCCGTCGACGCCGGGCGCGGTGACGAGGATCGAGTCGGCCCCGGGCGCCCGCTGCGGCAGATAGTCGAAGGTCAGCACCGTTTGCTGGTGGAACTGGCGGCGCAACGCCGCGGCGGCGGTGTGCGACGAACCATTGGTGCCGCACAGATGGAATTCGCGTGAGCGCTCGTAGGTGACCCGCCGTAGTTCGGGCGACCAGGTGAATCCGTCGAGCAGGGTCGACCCCGTCACCACGTCGTCGTTGTGGGCAAGCGTCGCGTCGGCCTGTGCCTCGAAGAGCTGCAACCCGTCCTGCAGTTGGGCGGCCGTATCCGAATTGGGATCGGTGATGACGGCGGTGTTGTCGGTGGCGAAGAGCTCCGCGGGCTGACAGGGCGCGGCGTGGGTCGGCGCCGTAAAGGTGCTACCAAAAAGCACCATCAGCACCACCAGTACCGAGCGCATAAAGCAGCCTCTCACGTCGCTTGACGGTTGTCAGCGGGCGGGTGTTTACTCACGTAATCGAACATATTTTCGAACATGGGAAACCCGGTATGACTTCGGCTTTTGCCCCCGGCCACCGCCAGGAGGCCCGTGCTGAGCAGCTCGAGTCGCTGCGCCGGCGGATGGCTTTGTTGTCTGGGAAGTCGTCCGGGGCGGCGTCCGGGAAAACCGTCGCCCGCGTCGATGACCTGCTGCCGGAATCGGAATCCCGGCTGGCGCTTCCGCAGTGGCTTGCGGATTCGCTGCCGGCGCCCTTGCCGCGGGGCACGGTAGCGGTGTTGTCGGGAGCCAGGTCGCTGTTGTTGAGCATGGTGGCCGCGGTAACGGCGGCGGGGGGCAACGCGGCCATCGTCGGCCAGCCGGACATCGGGCTGCTGGCCGCCGCGGAGATGGGGGCGGATCTGAGCCGGCTCGCGGTGATACCGGACCCCGGAACCGATCCGGTCGAGGTAGCCGCGGTGCTCGTCGACGGCATGGATCTGGTGGTCCTCGGTCTGGGCGGGCGTCGGGTGCTGCAGACCCGGGCGCGGGCAGTGGTGGCCCGTGCCCGCCACAAAGGCTGCACCCTGTTGGTCACCGACGGCGACTGGCAAGGGGCGCCGACGCGGCTTGCGGCCCGGGTCTGCGGCTACGAGATCACCGCGGGTGGCCGGCCCGGATTCGGGCGGATCGGTCGGGTGCGGCTGCAGGTCAGCGGGGTGTGCGCGGGGCGGACGATCGGCCGGGTACGAGCCGGGTGAGTACGGGTGAGTTTCAGGGCTTCCCGGGTGTTGGCGATCTGGTGCATGGACTGGCCCGCGGTCGCGGCGGCGGCAGCAGCGGGGCGGTCCCCGACGGCACCGGTCGCGGTCACTTTGGCCAACCGGGTGATCGCCTGTTCGTCGGCCGCCCGTGCGGCGGGAGTGCGGCGTGGACTGCGACGCCGGGAGGCGGCGGCGCGCTGCCCGCAATTGCACGTCGCGACCGCCGACGCGGACCGCGACGCCCGCTTCTTCGAAGCGGTGGTTGCGGCGGTGGACGATCTGGTGCCCCGCGCCGAGGTGCTGCGGCCGGGTCTCCTGGTGTTGCCGGTGCGCGGGGCGGCCCGCTATTTCGGGTCCGAGGCCCACGCCGCCGAGCGGCTGATCGACGCGGTGGCTGTGAGTTCAGTGGCCGGGGCCGAGTGTCAGGTCGGGATCGCCGACCAGTTGTCCACCGCGGTCTACGCCGCGCGGGCGGGCCGCGTCGTCCGGGCGGGAGACGACGCGAAGTTTCTGTCGGTGCTGTCGGTCCGCCAACTTGCCACCGAGCCGAGCCTGTCCGGTCCGGGGCGAGAAGAACTGACGGATCTGTTGTGGCGGATGGGGATTCGTACCATCGGGCAGTTCGCCGCACTATCCCGTAGCGACGTGGCCTCCCGGTTCGGCGCCGACGGGGTCACCGCGCACCGGCTGGCCCGTGGCGAACCCGAGCGGGGACCGTCCGGGCGGGAGCCGCCGCCGGAGCTCGAGGCCGTGCTGGACTGCGATCCGCCGATCGACCGGGTTGATGCCGCGGCATTCGCCGGACGCTCACTGGCCGGTGCGTTGCATCAGAGGTTGATGGCTGCCGGAGTGGGATGTACCCGGCTGGCCATTCACGCCGTCACTGAACGCGGCGAAGAACGCATCCGGGTGTGGCGGTGCGCCGAGCCGTTGACCGAGGACGCCACCGCCGACCGGGTGCGCTGGCAACTGGACGGGTGGTTGAGCAATCGGACCGCGTGGGAGGCCCGGCCCACCACGGCGATGACGCTGTTGCGGCTGCAGGCGGTGGAGGTAGTGTCCGCCGAGGCGCTGCAGTTGCCGTTGTGGGGCGGTCTCGGTGAGGAAGACAGGCTTAGGGCCCGTCGGGCGCTGGTGCGGGTACAAGGCCTGCTCGGCCCGAAGGCGGTGCAGGTGCCGGTGCTCTCCGGTGGTCGTGGGCCGGCCGAACGCATCACGTTGACCCCGCTGGGCGACGAGCCGGTGCCGCACGTCGACCCGGCCCTGCCATGGCCCGGCCAACTGCCCGAGCCGGCGCCGGCCGTGTTGCTGGAAGAACCGGTGGAATTGCTTGATGCCCAAGGGAACCCGGTACGCGTGACCGGCCGGGGAATGTTCTCCGCCGACCCTGCGCGAATGATCGTCCACGGTGCGGACGAGCGACTGTGCTGGTGGGCCGGCCCGTGGCCGGTCGACGAGCGATGGTGGGACCCCGAGCAAGGCAAGGGTCGCACCGCCCGCGCCCAGGTCTTGCTGGAAAGCCAACGCGCGTTGCTGGTGTGCTACCGTCAGCGACACTGGTACCTCGAGGGAAGCTACGAGTGAGGTTGCGCCCCAGTGCTATCCGGTGGGCAGCAGCGCTTCGGGCGTCAGGTCCTTCAGCGAGGCATACCCGTCGACGGCCATGATCAGGTCCGCCTCGGCCAATAGGGAGCGCAGTACGTGCACGACGCCGTCGACACCGCCGAGCGCCAGAGCGTAGGCGTAGGGGCGGCCGATCCCCACTGCGGTTGCTCCCAGTGCGAGGGCCTTGATGATGTCGTCGCCGCCGCGGATCCCCGAATCGAACAACACCGGCAGCCCGTCGGCGGCCTCGACCACGCCGGGCAGGCAGTCCAATGTGGGCAGTCCGCCGTTGGCCTGGCGGCCCCCGTGGTTGGAACAGTAAATACCATCCACACCAATGTCTTTGGCACGGCGCGCATCATCGGGGTGACAGATGCCCTTGACCATCAGCGGCAGCGTGGTCTCCGCGCGCAGCCACTTCAAATCGTCCCACCGGAACGGGCCGCCGAAAATCGGCAACTTGCGCACCGCCGCCTCGTTGGCATCTTCGCCCGGTTGCAGGCCGGCCCGGAAAACCGGATCACTGGTGTAGTTGGCCAGGCACCCGCTCGGCACCTGAGGGTAGTTCCCGCCGCTCAGGTCGCGGGGCCGCCAGCCCGTGACCCAGGTGTCGAGGGTGACGGCGATGCCCTTGAAACCGCATGCCTCGGCGCGGTGCACCAGGCTGGCGGCCATCTCCCGGTCCGGTGGCGTGTACAGCTGGAAAAACGCCGGGGTGTTGCCGAGCGCGGCGGCGAGATCCTCCATCGGATCGGCCGTCAGCGTCCCCACGAAGAACGGCACGTCGGTGCGGATCGAGGCCCGCACGCAGGCCAGGTCGCCGTGACCGTCCTGAGCGCACACCCCGATCACCCCGATGGGCGCCATGAAGACGGGAGACGGGAAGCTCACCCCGAACAGCTCGATCGACATGTCGCGCTGTTCGGGGGCGATGCCCATGCGTGGATACAAGCCCCACCGCTTGAATGCTTCACAGTTGGCTCGCTGGGTGTGCTCGTCACCGGCGCCGCCGGCCACGTATCCGCGCACTTTCGGCGTCATCGCCGCCGACGCTTTGGCCTCCAGCTCCTCGAACCTGATCGGGTACTGCGGCGCATCGCCGTGTAGCGATTGGTCGTACAGCTCGTTTTGGTAATCGGCGAAAGCCATGATCGGTGCATTACCCAGCGGCCGCTTCGTCAAACGAGCGGCCGCTAAGCTTGATCGGCGCGTACTTGCTGCGCTCGTTCCATCAGCCCGCGACCGCCCGGCAATGCCCCGATCACCGTGCGGGCTAACCGGTCAAGGCCGCGGACGGTGTCGGCGCGGGGTGCGCTGCCGGAGCGCAGTTCGCGTGCGCACAGGCCGGCCCAGGACAGCGCGACGGCGCCGTCGACGATGCCCGCCCTGGCCCGGTCGCGGTCAACCGCCGCCAGACCGAATGCGGTCAATGCGTGCACGGAATCGACCCAAACACCGGCCGCAAGCTTTTCCGGGCTGGGGTTGATGCCCGAGAGCACCGTCTGGAGCAGATGGCGTGTCCCCAGGATCCGGGCGACCACGAGCGCCTTGCGGTCCACTTGCAGTCCGTGCACCCGGGCGAGCACAGCGCCCGGGGCGATCACCAGCGCTGCGCCCCATGCCATGCGCATGAGTTCAATGCGGCGAATGTTCATGTGCTATCAGTTACCCGGCGTGCGAAGGGTCCAATCCGTTCGATGAACCGGTCGAAAAATGCCGCCGGGTCACCAGTTTTCAGGTCAACACCGATCAGCGCGTTGGGTTCTCGTCGCCCCGACCAGTCGGTCACCGTCATGGCGCGGGTCAGGGTCCCGGTCAGCTCGATGTCCACCGTCGCCGGGCGGGTCGAGATCAGGCCGGGGTCCAGGGCGACGGCGGCGGCCAGCGGATCGTGCATGTGCGCCTGATATCCGTGCCCGTTGTCGTGGTAGGCCTCCAGGTAGAACCGCATCGCGTCTTCGATCATCCGGATCAGCGGGTTGGACGCCGACGACCGGGTGCCGCGTTCGTCGCGCAGGCTCATCACAGTTGTCGACGACCCGGCGGCCGCCGCCAGCCGCGCCAGGTGGTCCGGCGTCATCGCAACCTTTCGGGTCAGATTGAGGCCGCACAGAATCGGAAGCTCCTGCAGTGCAGAATGTTGCACGGACCACGCGGTGAGAACCTCGGCCGCCGCCTCGGGGTCCACGCTGATGTTCCATTCCGCCACCGGCGTGGTGTTGCCGCGGTGGTCATAGGACCCACCCATGATCACCAGCCGGTCCAGCAGCGTCGGGAGTGCGGGTTCGGCGCGCAGCGCCAGCGCGAGATTGGTCAACGGACCGGTCGCCACCCCGACGAGCTCACCGGGGAAGGCGTGCGCCGCGCGCACCCACGCCGTTGCCGCGTCGTAGTCGGTCGGCCCGCAAACGGCCGGCGGCAGGTCGGCGTACCCCAATCCCCGGGGGCCGTGCACTTTGGAGGGGAGGCGCATCGGGCCGGTCAGGGTGTCATCGGAACCCTTGGAGACCGGGACGCCGGCGGCCCCGCACAAGTTGAGCAGGCCCAAGTTGTTGTCGCAAACCTGTTGTAGCGCAACGTTTCCACCGGTCGAGGCGATCCCAACCAGGTCGGCGTCCGGGCTGGCCAGCAGGTAGATCAGCGCCAATGCGTCGTCCACGCCGGTGTCGACGTCGATGAACACGGGGTGCACTGCGGCAACGATACGCGGCCGCCGAACGTCAGCGGTCGATCGGCCGGATCGCCCGTGCAGGATGCGACCGGTGGAACGGCTTTACCAGTGCACGCCGGGGACCAGGCGGATCAGTCGTTTCACCGGTCGGGGTGTCCGGAGACCGCCGGTGAAGGCGCGGACCGGCCGCGTGGGCTTGCGTTTCGTCGGCCGAGCAGGAACCGGGGTGGTGGGCATTCCGCGCGCCGCGGCCGAATCGGGGTAGCCGAGGTACAGCTGGTGCAGGATTCGCCGCGACAGCCTGGGCGCGAAGTAGTGGCCGGCTTCGGCCAGGGTGCCCAGTGGGGGATCGATGCGTGCCGGCTTCTCGATCAGACCACGCACCACCATCGCCGCCGCGCGCTCGGGACTGATCGCCGGCACCGGGTTGAGTCGGTGTGACGGCACGATCATGGGGGTCGCGACGAGCGGCATGTGGATGTTGGTGAACGTGATGTGGTCGGAAAGCGTTTCCGACGCCACCACGTCGGCGAACGCATCCAGTGCCGCCTTGGTCGGCAGATACGAGCTGTACTTGGGATTGCGAGCCTGCACGCCGGCACTGGAGACGTTGACGACGTGACCGAACCGCCGGTCACGCCAGTGCGGCAGCAGCGCCAGCACCATCCGCACGGCGCCGAAGTAGTTGACCGCCATCACCCGCTCGTAGTCGTGCATCCGGTCGGATGCGTTGACCACCGAGCGGCGGATCGACCGGCCGGCGTTGTTCACCAGGTAGTCGACGTGGTCGAAACGGCCCAGGATGTCTTTTATGGTGTGCTGCACCGAATCCGACTCGGTGACATCGCAGGTGAAGGCATGTGCGTCACCGCCCTTCGCGCGGATCTCGGCAACCAGTTGATCGAGCGCGGCGCCGTTGCGGGCCAGCGTGAACACCGTTGCGCCTCGCTCCGCGACGGCGATCGCCGAGGCCCGTCCGATGCCGCTGGATGCGCCGGTGATGATGACATGCCGACCGTGCAGCGGTCCTCTCGGATCATCACGGCGGGCACGATCCGGGTCGAGGTGGTCGGCCCAGTAGCGCCACAGGTTGGGTGCGTAGTCGGAAAACTCGGGCAGTTGTATCCCGTTGCCGCGCAGCGCTTCTCGGGTCCGTTCGCTGACGAACGTCGGTGCCAGGTCAACGAGGTCGAAAACTTCGGCGGGGATGCCCAGCTGGGTGGCCGCCATGTTGCGCAGCATCCTGGCGCGCCCGCGCACCTTCAGCACCGGGGCCGTGACCGAGCGGGGCAGCGACCCGCGCACCGTCGGCAGTCCGGCCGCCTTGGCGACGCCGCGGTAGATGTCTTTCAGGCCAACGTTTTTGACGTCGGTGAGGTGAAACGTTCGCCCGTCGAAACCCTCGGCGTGCATGAGCGCGACGAGCGCGTCGACGACGTAGTCGACCGGGACGATGTTGGTGCGTCCGGTGTCGGGCAGCAGGATCGGCGTCACCTTGGGTAATACAGCCAACGCCGACAATATGCCGAAGAAGTAGTACGGCCCGTCGATCCTGTCCCGCTCGCCGGTACGTGAATTGCCCACCACCACTGCCGGGCGATAGATGCGGTAACGCAGTCCGGCGGTCGAACGCACCAGCAACTCGGCTTCGAACTTCGTCTGGTGATAGCGGGTCGGCAACTGCTGGCCGACGTCGAAGTCGTCCTCGGTGTACTCGCCGGGGAAGTCGCCCGCCACGGCGATCGACGACAGGTGGTGGAACGTGGCGTCCAGACGCAGGGCCAGCCCGATGGCCGCTCGGGTGGCTGCAACATCAGCGACGTTCACGGCGGTTTGTCCGGCATCGCCGGCGATGGTGTCGTAGATCGCCGCGCAGTGCACCACATGATCGATCTCGCCCAGTTCGGCGACGATGTCGTCGGTCAATTCGAGCGCGGTCAGGTCTGAAACCAGCGGTTTTGCCCGCTCGCCCCACTCGGCGGCGAGGCGTTCGAAGCGTCCCAGCGATTGCCGTCGGACCAGGACCCACACCCGGGCATCGGGCCGGGTGGCCAGCAGACGTGACACGGCGCGGCGACCAATAAACCCGGTACCGCCGGTAACGACATATCGCATGCAGTCATCGTGGCGGCTGACAGCCGCACCCGTCAACCGTGCCGATGGTGGCGATCCCCAGCGCCCGGCTCCGCCACGCTTGCGATCGCCACGCGATCAGCTGCGAAAGTCGCGGATGCCGTCCCAGTCCACCAGCGTCCAGCCGTTCACCGGGTTGCCGGTGATCACCACGCGGCCGATGTTGGGCAGCGGGTGGGTGGTCGCCAGGCTGTTCTTGCCGTTCTTGGTGTTCATCAGCGTCCAGTACATGATGGCGTACAAGTGCGAGAACACCACCGGGTTGTGCTGGCCGCTGTTGTAGATCTTCTGGATGGCCGCGCTGAATCGGTCGTTGAACTCGTTCCCGTTCGCCCCGCCCGGGACGCTGTCCTGCCGGTCTCCGTGCAGCCAGTCCACCGGCGCCAGCAGGTATGTCGCCGAGGCCATCGACTCGGGTTTGCCGTTGTACCAGCCGGCATTGATCTCCCGGAGACCGGGCAGGACCTCGACTTGCTTGCCGAGTTCGGCGGCCAAGGGCGCCGCGGTTTGCTGCGCCCTCACCATGGTGGAGGCGTAGACGCCGTCGTAGTCCTTGTGGCCGAGTTGGTGCGCCACCTGTTCGGCCTGCCCCTTGCCCTCCGGGGTCAGGCCCGGACCCGGCACCGCGGTGTTGATCATCCCGTCGGCGTTGGCTTCGGACTGTCCGTGCCGGATGAACGTCACCGTGATGTTGCGTGCCTGCGGTGATCCGCCGCAGGCACCGACGATTACCGTTGCGGCGAGCGCGGCCACCGCTTTCGAGGCCGTCTGGATCAAGCTGCGCTTGGGCATGCAAATAGCCTGCCCTGCCGACGGCATCGGTGGGAAGGGTTTGCGATGGTTAGGTGCAGAAAATCCTCGAGAGGAGACTCCTGATGGCGATTGACCCGAGTTCTGTCGGCGCGAAAACCGACCCTATGCCGTTCGAATGGACCGACCGGGAAACGCTGCTCTACGCGCTCGGTGTCGGCGCCGGCGTCGATGACCTGCCGTTCACCACCGAGAACAGCCACGACACCCCCCAGCAGGTGCTGCCCACGTATGCGGTGATCTGCTGCCCGGCCTTCGGTGCGGCGGGCAAGATCGGGACGTTCAACCACGCCCTCCTCTTACATGGCTCGCAGGGCATCCGGCTGCATGCTCCGCTGCCGCCCGCCGGCAAGCTGTCGGTGGTCTCCGAAGTCGCCGACATCCAGGACAAGGGGGAGGGCAAGAATGCGGTCATCATGCTGCGCGGCCGCGGCACCGACCCGGAGTCGGGTGCGCTCATCGCGGAAACACTGACCACTCTGGTCATCCGCCAGTCGGGCGGCTTCGGCGGAGCGCCGGGTCAGCGGCCGCTAGCACCCGAATTCCCGGACCGCGAGCCCGACGCCCGGATCGCGCTGCCGACCCGCGAAGATCAGGCACTGATCTACCGGCTCTCCGGTGACCGCAATCCGCTGCACAGCGACCCTTGGTTCGCCCGGGACCTGGCCGGATTTCCCAAGCCGATCCTGCACGGCCTGTGCACCTACGGGGTGTCGGGCCGGGCGCTGGTCGCCGCGCTCGGCAACGGTGTGGCCGCCAACATCACCGCGATTGACGCGCGGTTCACCTCGCCGGTGTTCCCCGGCGAGACACTCACCACGCTGATCTGGCGCACCGAACCGGGCAAGGCGGTGTATCGGACCGAGGCGTCCGGTCCGGACGGCGCTGACGCGCGGATCGTGCTCGACGACGGCGCGGTGGAGTACGTGGCGGCCTAGCTCAATTTACGTGGGCATCACCGAGTTGGTCTGCCAGCAGATCGGTGAACTCGCCTGCCCGCGCCGGACCGTCCAGCGCGAACAGCGCGGCGGTGGCACGGTCACCGTCGTCGTAGTGCCGCACCAGGATTGGCACACCTTGGACGGGTCCCGCACGCACCTCATCGAACGCGTCCTCGTCGGTGATGTCGTCGCCGAGATAGACCGGCGTCAGGGGGCCTGACGTGGGCTCGGGTAGGTGATCGATCACCCAGCGCAGCGTCTTGCCCTTGTCCCAGTCCAGATCCGGACGCAGCTCGATGACCTCGCGACCGGTGGTCACTCGAAGCCGGTCGCGCCGACCCGCGGCGTGCACGGCGGCCGCCACTTCGCCGATGCGGTCCCGGGCGGCGTTGCGGTAGTGGACGGCAACGCCAAATCGCTTGTGCTCCACCACAACACCGGGAATCGACCCCAGTCGCTCGCGGAGCTCGCCGGCCGCCTGTCCCAGCACCGGTATGGCCGCCGCCGCGGCCTCGTTCTGGTGGTGCGTTCCGTCGGGTGCGGTCAGCTCGAAACCGTGACTGCCGGCGTACCAGATGCCGGGCACGCCAAGGCGCTCGGTCACGTCGGCGAGGTCGCGGCCGGACAGCACCGCGACCGGGCACCGCGCGGCCAACTTCCGTAGCGCCTTGGTCGCGCCGGCGACGGGTCTGGCCGCGTCCGGATCGTCGACGATGTCCGACAGGGTGCCGTCGAAGTCGAAGAACACGGCCGGCCGGCGGGCGCCGAGATCGTTGCAAGCCGCCAGCGCGTCGGGCAGTTGCGAAATCCGCAGGTCGCCGGTACGCACGGTGATTTCATGCAGGTCGGTGATCACCGCGTCAGCGCCGGAGTCACGCAGTGCGTCGTCGTGCCCCGCCCGGACGACACCGATCACCAGCGCGAACCCACCGGCACGCCCGGCCTCGACGCCGGCGGCATCGGTGGCGACGACGACGCACCGGCCCGGCCGCACCGCCAGGCGCTCGGCCTGCCCGACCGGGTCCTCGGCGCCGAATATCGCGACGCCAACCCCGATCTGCCGGAGTTGCCGGATCAGCGGATCGGCGCCGCGGGCTGCGGCGCCGCCGCCGAACAGCACCGCATCATGGCGGCGCGGGTCGATGATGACCGGCCCCAACTTTGGCATGACCAACCCTCTCACGATGGTCGGCCCCGCCGAGACCGGGTCAGTGCCGCGCTTTTCCCGGCGCCGGAGGGTACGCCCGCAGCGGGCGGTTGGGGATCGCGCGCGACGAACGCCTGCGGTGGTGATCGCTGAACAG
>Ga0307446_1000495_pt1 | contig 13475 bp, 12 predicted proteins | sample SalMarSW160320MG_FD_202141 | JGI IMG/M metagenome (GOLD analysis project Ga0307446, IMG submission 202141) | Salt marsh sediment microbial communities from the Plum Island Ecosystem LTER, Massachusetts, United States - SW1603-20 | ecosystem: Environmental > Aquatic > Marine > Intertidal zone >... | reverse complement strand
CTCCTCCGTAGCGGAGTGCATTCGTGATGAGGTTGCGAATGATCTGGCGGACTCTGGCCGGATCTGCGAGTGCTTGTGCCGATGGGCCGGCAAGTCTGATCCGAGCGGCCGTGTGGAGGGTTTCGAGGACCTGGGCGGTTTGGGCGCGGATGTCGACTGGCACCTGGGCGATGGTGAGGGTGCCGGCGTCGGCTCTGGCTCCCACCAGGAGGTCTTCGATGATGTTGGTGAGGTCCATCCCTTGGCTGACGATGAGTGCAGTCATCTCTCTTCGTTCGGCCGGCGAGAGACCCGACACTTCGTCGTTGAGTAGTTGGGCGTAGCCGACGACAGCGGTAAGAGGGGTACGCAGTTCATGGGAGACCGAGGCGATCAGTTCGTCTTTGGTGGCGAGCAGGTCGGCGAGACGCTGCTCCGCTGCTACTTGATCGGTGATGTCGACGAAGTGGACGACCAGGTTGAGGGCGCGGTCTTCTGGACGTCCCAGCAGAGCGGCGGACACCAGCGCGTCCCCTATTGAGCCGTCCTTGCGAAGGATGCGCAACTTGGCGTGAGAAGACGGGATCTCGCCGGTGATCACCTGCCGGAGTCGGGCGATGCTCGCTTCTCGATCATCGGGAAAGGTCAGGTCCCTTAGAGTCATAGTCAACAGTTCTTGTTCGCTGTACCCCAACATGTCACAACCAGCCTGGTTGACCGTGAGCAACCGGCCACTCTCGACATTGACCAGACCCACTCCGGTGGGGGCCGCCTCGAAGGTCAGCTTCCATCTCTGCTCGCTTGCCGCCAATAACGCCTGAGCTTCCCGACGATCCGTGATGTCCTGTACCTGAGACAGGTGATAGCTGATTTTCCCTTCCGAGTCTCGTACCGGCGCGACATTCATCTGGACCCACACGGCGTGGCCGTCGGCGTGGAGATATCGCTTCTCCCAATGCACCACTGAATCCATTCCGACGGCGAGTTCTTGCCTCTTCGCATCGCTGTCGGCTAGGTCGTCAGGGTGCGTGATATCCGCAAACTTCATCTCGGCGAGCTCCTCTTTCGAGTAGCCCAACAGCTGGCATAACGCTTGGTTCGTCAACATGAACTGGCCCGTTGCCGATGTCAGAGCCATACCGATCGAAGCATCCTCGAAGGCAGCCCGGAACCGTTCGTCCAGGTCCCGATACGCTTCCGTCTGAGTCTTAGAGTCGGTGATATCACGGGCGATAATGAGTAGCTCTTCGGAGTCGACCACCGGGACATAGCGGACCTCCCAAGACACGGGACCATCCTGACCTGCGATATCACAGTGCAACATCACTTCGCCGCTGCCGGCGTTGATCTGTCTCAGCACATCCGACGCCTGTTCGGCAAGAGCAGGGGGAAGCACCTCGCATACGTTCTTTCCGATGATCGTCTCGGCCGGCATCGTCAGAGCCTCAGATTCTTTGACGGCGAGAAAGGAGCCGTCCCGGTCTACTCGAAACATCAGATCCGGTGACCCTGTGAGCAACGCCTGAAATCTACCCTCACTCACCCGAAGCTCTTCCAGAGTCTCTACGTGTCTGGAGATCACCCGGACGGACTCACGCCATCGCCGCCACCCAAACACCGCCAAACCCGCCACGATGAACATGGCGATGATCGACAGCACATGTGTTGCGCGGTCAAGACTCCAATGAGTGAACCCCTCAAACAGGTCAAAACGAACAGACAACCACGCCCCGCCCACCACGAAGATCAGGTAGAGGACTATGTCCTTGACCGCACTCGACGGGGGTCGCCGATGGTGTTGGGAGATCTGATCCATCACCCAATGTCATCGGCACAATACCCAGTCGACCAAAGACAATCCGCCCACACGAAGCAACTCCATTTGGACCGCTCCACTCGTCGGCGTGGAGCACTGGACGGAAGTCTGCGAGTCAAGCCATAGCCCCGTTTCGGCCCCCACAGCCCAACAGCACACAGGTCCTGACAGAGATCGAAACCGGATCGCCTGCACCCTCGGTCCGAACACGGCCTCGGCCACCTCCTACGCCCAACCGGCAAACACAACGGACGAAACTGGATCGACCAGTTGTGGGACACCTCCTCCACGTCGAACTCGGCCTCGACCATCCCGAACCCGAATGGTTCGACCAGCCCGCAATCGGACAACTCACCATCGGTAGCTTTCACGAACTCGCCAGCTTCGACACCTACAACCGGAACAAGTCCTACCCCCAGCAGGTGCGGCCCTTCGGGTTCCTCACCATCGCCCACCCCACCGCAAGCGAGATCGGCCTCGGAAGCCCCCGCAGCCTCGTCGCCCCCTACGAACCCAACCCGACAGTCGCCATGAGTCAGCCGCGGTGGTTCAATCGACACCAACCCGACACCACCGCCTACCGCGTCCGAACCCGCAACCCCGAACAACACACAGACACAGAAATCGCCGTCAAGTCATACCGCGACTACTTCGACACCTACCGCCGACACCGCGAAGCCAAAGCCGCCGGAACAGACCCATCATCATCTCACTGGCGCGCCAAGACGAGACGGCTAGTAGAAGAGGAACTGGACTCAACCCGATACGGCGTGGTCGTCACAGAGGGTGTCGGATCTTAGGGTCGGAAGCACTCAGCACACGGGGGCTCAACGTCATAGACGTCGGGAGGATTGATATTGCTTACGGCGGACGAACTCAGGGAACAGCTAGGAGCCGTACCCAAGTTCCTCATTGACACTCGCAAAACACACCATCGCCACACAAGCACTCCCGACGTCGCCTGGACGGGCGAGGCAGGTTCTCGATGCCAATCCGAGATCGCTGCAGGAATCGTGGGGTCTGCCGGGCCATGGGGGGAGAAGCCATTCAGACACACAGCCGAGACGTGCGGCCTCTACCTCGAAGCTGTCTGCCAACACCTTCGGAATCTTGGGCTCATGTTCGAGGCCGGAGGCTTCTCTTTGTCCGGTGAGGTCGTGGTTCGAGCCGCTATCGAAACGGCCATGAGAGTGGCGTGGATCCTGGACAATCGAATCAGTCCCAAGGCTCGAATCGCTCGTGTTTACCTGGACACCTATCACAGCCTTCGGGAAGTCCTGTCTGCCTACAGTCCACTTGCGCCTGACGTTGGCAGGCAGATTGGGAATGCCAAGCGGACCATCCTGAGAAAGGACATTCCCGACCTCTTCGCGCCCAGTGAGATCTCCCTCGCCGACGACGTGAAGTCCGGCGAGTGGACTCTCGCGAAGGAGCCGTATCTCTCTCCCGAAGAAACGGCAGTCCTCATCGCGAACCGCTCAGATATGCATGAGGACATGGCTGCTGACATGTCCTCATTCCTGAGCGCGTACGTACACCCGAACGCAGTGGAGCTGGAGAGGCGCTTTGTCCCGAGCGAGGATGGCGCAGGCAGGGGTCTCGGTGTCAACGCTGACTATGTCCGACGCCTAGTTGCTAGCGCAGTGACTGCTTTCTACATGGCGTACAGGCTGCAGGTGGCGTACCTCGGATGGGATGCCCAAGCCCTCGAAGTGTGGGAAGCGCGGGCAGAGGAGGTGCTGCCCGAATCGTTTGCCGATCCAGAAGCCGACGGGAATCGATAGACGGACGAATCGGCGTCAAACCGAAGGCGAACACTCCGGCTGTCCGGGTTCAGGCATCACCTTTCTCCCGTCAAGAACTTGACCTAGGAGCGGGAATCCCGGCATACTTGGGTGCCGCGGCGTGATCCTACCGCCCGATCTGGAGAATCAATGCACGTCCTGACAGTCATCATCGTCGTTATCCACGTGATCGTGTCGCTCGCGCTCGTGGTCTTCATCCTGCTGCACGCCGGGCGAGGCGGCGGTTTGTCGGACATGTTCGGTGGGGGAATGGGACCGTCGGCGATGTCGGGATCGACGATCGTGGAACGCAACCTCGACCGTATGACCGTGGCTTCCGGCATCATCTTCACCGTGACGACCGTCGCGTTGACGATCATCTTCGGTGGGTAGCCGGACGGTATACTCACCCACCCACGTCGGAGTGGCGGAATAGGCAGACGCGCTAGGTTGAGGGCCTAGTGTCCGAATAGGACGTGGGGGTTCAAGTCCCCCCTCCGACACGAACCCCAGGTACATGGCGTGCACCCGCGGCCACGTGTACGCGTCCGTCGGGGTGATGGGTGAGTTTGACTCCAAGTTCTTCGTAGACGGCTCGTTTGTCGAGGGGGTCGGCGTCGGCAAGTACTGCCGCGATGTCGCGCAGCTGGGCAACGAGTGCTTTGATCTCGGCTCGGGTGAGTTTGCGTGGTGTGGGATTGTGGCCGAGTTGTCGCTCCAGGGCTCTGCGTTCTCGTTCGGTTTCGGCGATCCAGGTGGCAGCGATGGTGATGTCACCGTCGTGTTCGAGGAGCGCTCGGTACTTGGCGAGTTTCGCGTCGCATTCCTTGAGTCGCCGGCGCAGCTCGAGGTTGCGGTTCTCGTCGGGCACGGTGCCGCTGGCGGCCGCCAGGGCTTCGGCGGTCTCGTCCAGATGGTCGTCGTCGAAGAGAGTGGCGATCCAGTCGTCGAGAGCCGGGACGATGGTGTCCTCGCGCACGTAGATGGTCCTGGCGTGCTGTTGCTCAGCCACGGCGTACTCGGCGGGGAACTTGCACCGGTAGTAGGGCCTGCCGTTGTTCCAGGATCCCTGCATCCTTCGGCCGCACACGGCACAGCGAACCAGCCCTGAGAGTGCGTAGGCGTGCCTGGTGCGGTTCCGACGGACTGCTGAGCGTTGAGATTGGGCAAAGACGTCCTGGGCGGCTTCGAAGGTCCCAGGGTTGATGATGGCTGGGTGGGTGGGATGTTCGGACCAGATCCATTGGTCGGGGTGGTTCCATCGCATTCTGGTTTGGTGTCCGAGGGCGACGTCGTCGACGTCGATGAGGACTTCGTCGCGTCGTTGACGGTTCCAGATCTGATGTCCGGTGTAGCGGGGGTTGCGGAGGATGGCCCGAACCGCCGATTTGGACCAGGCGCCTCCGCTGCTGGTGCGGTGCCGGTTGCGGGCCGGGTCGTGGGCGGAGGGGGAGGGGATTCCGTCTGCGGTGAGTCCTTGGGCGATGGTATAGAGGCCTTTGCCGGCGAGGTACTCGGTGAAGATCCTCTGTACGACTGGTGATGCTTCAGGGTCGAGTTCGAGGCGGTGGAGTTTCTGACCGGCGGCTGCTTTGGCAGGGTTGGGGTGCGGGCCGGCATCGGCGAGCTGGTATCCGTAGGGTGGCCGTCCGCCGAGGAAACGACCCTCGATCGCTGCCTGTGCGGCCATCGCGGTGCGAACCCTGGTCTTGATGCGGTTGCGTTCGCCCTTGCTCATCCCGCCGTAGAGGCTCATTACGATCTCGTGCGCATCCGAGCCAGGATCGACCGCACCTCCGACTTCGGGAACCCACAGGCCGACGCCGTAGTGGACGAACACGGGGAACGTGAGACCGAACTGGTTGCCGTAGAACGCCCGTTGAGGTTCACCGATCACCACCGCCTCGAACCCTCGATCCGGATCGGCGAGGCCATGGAGCAGCCGTGAGGCTTGAGGCCGTCGAGACCACGGCAGGGAACGGGACTGGCCGATGTCGAAGAACTCACAGACGATCTCACCCCCGGCAGGTTCGATCAGTTGACGGGCCCGGACGAGCTGCCAGTTGCGAGACGACTCAGGATTCTGTTGGTCTTCGGTCGAGACCCTGCCGTAGAACGCGAACCGCATCACGAATCCGAGCGTACCGCACCGGCACGCGGACGCACGGCTTCTGCCATCTCCGACCGTTTGGCGGCTCTCAGCAGGATGCGTAGCAGTACCCCTGCTGCGGCCGCGGTGAGGACCGGAGGCCCGATGGTGTCTGTGAACAGCACGGTCGGCCCGGCCCTTGGCCGGTCGGCACCCAGTGTTGGAGGCTGTTCCACCTTCTCAGGTTCGGCCGTGACCCTGTCAGCAGAATGACCAATACCCTGTCAGCCGCGTGGGTGATCTGTCTCGCTGGCGCTGCCTCCGTCGCGACGACGTGCCGGACAGCAGGGGAGCGGGGCCGACCAAGATGACCCACCTGGCGGGTCATGAACACTCGAATAACACTCTGATGACAGGGTGCAGGGTCCGCGCTTGGCCAATGACAGCCGAATTGGAGGGTTTCTGACATCCTGACGACAGGGTTCCTGACATCCACGGCGCGATGTAGCCGTCAGAACCCAGCGCAGCTTCCGAGGCGACAACCCCTGGGAGGCCTATGGCGTCGACGGGGTGTTGTGTTGTCCGACCGCAGGGGTGGTCGTGTGAGGTGCCCTCAGGCGTCATCTCTCGAGTTCGTCGGCCCGACATGCGACCGGCACAGAGGCAAGCAGCGGGTGGTTGAGGAATCTGAGATAGACCCCTCTTCGAAAGGTCAGCTGACCACTGCTCCCCAGAGATCCCGAGGAGGCCAGGAGCCACCGCAGAGCGAGCTACGAGACCGACGACTAGAGCCTCAGCAGCGACCTCACCCGACAGGCCACCGCTCGATAGACGGGTGCTGTGAGTATCACTCGTGCGGACAGCGCCTGCAGAGTTGACGCTGCAAGCCTCAAATGACATCGCGATGACAGGGTCCCATCTCATGGTGCTCGTTAGAAGCCGGCCCGAAAGGAGCACCATGGATCCCGTCCCTCATTCGCCCTGGACCAACCTCCACATCGCAGACCCGGACGCGATCTCGATTCGCGTCGCACCCCCTTCAGCACCACACGCACATGCAACAAGTTGCTCGCGGTCAACTGGTTAACCGGGGAGGCTGGTGATGGCGTTGGATCGTGGCAAGTTGGCGAAGATCGATCGCAGGGTGTTCGCCGAGGTAGGCCATGGCGAAGGGCTGCAGATGGTGAAGATCCCGCTGTCCGATGCGGCGTGGTCGACCTGGCACCGGTATTGCGATGTGCTCGGATTGACGATGGGTACGGGCTACTGGATGAGGACCTGGGCTTGGGCCCGCCACCGGGCTACCAGTACCCCGCCCCGACTAACCCCAGCCCCATGCAACATGTCGTCGACGTTGAGCGGGACCGGATCCTGTCATCCCTTGCGACAAAGGCACTCCGAAAGGGACAGTTGGCCGTCGAGCTCGATGACGGCATCCTGGAGCGTCTCCAGAGGGAACCGTCCGCTGGCCAGGCCTTTCCCGCCACCCTTGAGCTGTGCGTCAGTATTGCGGCATCCTCAGCAAGAGACATCGAAGACGACAGTTATATGCTTGTGGTTTCGCCACAGGTCGCAGCGGACCCTGCCGGACGGCTTGGATCTCAGCTTGCATACCTCTTCTCTAGTCAGGAGCTTGCAGCCCTCCGCGAGATCGTGAGAGCCGGAGAGACTCCTATCTCGGGCGTCAGATACGCGGAGATCGTGTGCTCTGGCTGCGGGACCGGCATAGATGCAGTATCTTCGCCTGCCGGTCGGAAGTGGGAGATTGTGCTGAGCGGCTGCCCAAGTGTTGTTGACAGACAGTCGATCCCAGCAAACAAGATACTGGTGGGAGTTGTGGGGGAGCGTTTCTATCTGACCTCGGGCCGACGCGGAGAAGTAGTCGCCCGCAGTACGAACCTCGCCAACACGTACTTCGCATCGAATGTTCACCGCTTTCTTGACGAGGTCTCAGATGAACGAACCATTCACGCCCTGCCCTTCGACTGGGGTGGTGCCGCCAAGCTGGCGAGGCTGCCGAGGGTCTGTCACCGGGGGATCGTGTTCCGCCCCGCACAGTGGAGGATACCTCGCAGCCTGGTGACAAGTCGTGGAGAGCAACGAGGATGGGTGAGGCAAGTGTCCTCTTGGCGCGCTCGCTTCGCGGTGCCTCGTTGGGTCTACCTCTCCCTCCGCCATCGGTCTGCGGAACCGGATGATCGCGTTCTGCTTGACTTAGCCGACCCTGCGTCGCTCGGGGCACTCCGTGCCGAACTCCAGGACTACGGCGGAAGAGCGAGAGGCTTCGCGGTGCAGGAGATGCTGCCAGGCTTCCACGAGTCTTGGCTTGCTGGCAGGGAGGGTCGCAGGGTGGCTGAATTCGTAGTTCACCTTCGTACGACATCGACATGACTGTGCTCGGCTCGATGCCTACGCGTGGTCAGGCACATTCGCACGTGCGGCGTCCTCGGAGTGGAATCGTGCATCGACCGGGTGGTGTGGCCGATACACCATCGTCGTGCCGACTAGCAGCACATGGGCAGTGGCTGCGCCGAGAGACTCACGCGTCTCCCACGAAAAAAGCGAAGTCAGCAGGCACGTTGCCATGCGCGTCGTTTGGAGGGAGCTTTCCAATCGAGCATCGAAGGGCGAACCCTCAACAGCCCACTGACTCATCGAGCGGTACGCTGTACGCCCCTGCAGTCTCAGGCGGCTACTAGGGTCGGGCGAGACGTTCCTGCGCATCTTGGGTCGTTGGAGCGTCAGATGAATGGAAGGAATGTGATCAGGTACCTCGCCCGGCGGCTGCTGTGGAGTCTGGTCGGGCTGTTCTTGCTGTTGACGTTCGTGTTCTTCTTCGCTCAGTTGCTGATCCCGGGAGACTGGGCCACCCAGTTTCGGCAAGTGATGACTGCCGATCAGGTTGCTGCAATTCGGCACCAGCTCGGCTTGGATCTGTCGTTGTGGCAGCAGTACCTGCACTGGCTCGGTCAGATCTTGACGGGCCATTTGGGCACCTCACTCTCGGGTGCGCCGGTCATCTCGACACTGCGCTGGGCGCTGTTGTGGTCCCTCACAGAGTTTGTGCTCGCCATCGGCGTGGCGTTCGTGGTGGGATCGTGGGTGGGAAGAGTGGCCGGATGGCTTCCGCGCCTGCGACGATCGCGAGGTCTTTCGTTCATGGCTGTGGGTGCAGAGTCTGTGTTCCCGCCCTGGTTCACGTTCGCTCTCGCCTTCGCGGTCTATCTAGTCCTCGGTAGGGCAGGGATCGTGTCGATGACCCAATTCAACATGTCGGTGTGGGCGGCACCGGCCGGGTGGCCCGCGTGGGCACCACCGCCAGGAGTTCAGGGTGTCGAGCTGTGGATGGTGGGCACGGTAGCAGTGTTCTTTGTCGGATCGATGCTCCTATCCCGGGCAAATCGGGTGCGGCGACGCCGTTGGTCGAGGAGGATGGCTTCGTTGCTGCTGGTGGCCGGTCCGGTGGCCGTGTGGATGCTTGTTGGGGTCTGGGCGGAAGCCGTGGATCTTTCTGCGAGGTTGGCCGTCCCGACAGTCACGATGGCTGTCTTGTTCTACGGAGAGATCACCCTCATCGTGGAGAGCGTTGTCGCGGATGTGCGATCTGAACCGTTCGTGGACACGGCTCGTGCCAAGGGATTGTCCGAACCGCAGGTGAGGGATCGTCATGCGGGTCGGATAGCGCTGCTGCCTGCCGTGAGCAGACTGGCGATCAGCCTCCCCGTTTTCATGACCGCCCTGGTCATCGTCGAGTACTCGGCTGCCTACCAGACTGCTAACAACCTCATGGTTCCGTCTGTTGGTATTGGCCTGATCTTGTTCACGTCGCTGCAGAATCAGGACATGCCCACCGTGATGGCGATGCTGCTTGCGATCGGTGTGTTGACACTTGCCATGCGGCTGATCCTCGATGTCCTCGTGGTTACTCTGGATCCAAGAATCCGCACAGGGGAGTCTAGGTCAGAGGAGCGAATCTGATGGCGGCTCGACGGGGACAGGCATGGCGGAGATTCCGTCGCAGCGGGTTCGGTCCCGTGGGGCTGTGGCTGCTCGGGCTGTTCATCGTCATGGCGTTGGCAGAGCCCCTACTCCTCTCGACGATCTGGCCCCGGAAGATCTACCATCCGCTACTCGGATACGACGCCCCCACCGTCGAACTCACCGTGGTCGACAACGTCACCGATCCCGACACCCAGATCCAACTGCAGCTCGCCAGAAGCTTCGATCCCCTCCTGCACGTCGGAGACACCTTCACACAGCATCTCCAGCCGGCACCACCCTCCTGGCGACACCCCCTCGGAACCAACGCCACCGGACAAGACGTGTTGAGCCAACTCCTCGCGGGAGCGGCGCCGGCGCTTGAAGTAGGGATCGGAGCTGCACTCGCAACCATCCTGATCGGAACCGGCATCGCGGCAGTCAGCGCCTACTACCGGGGACCGATCGACACCTCGCTCACCACCATGTCCGACTCACTGCTCCTTCTGCCCGCGCCGATCCTGATGATCATGATCGGATTCTCCGATCTCGGGAAACACATCGGTGCGCTGCAATTCGGGCTCCTCTACGGCATCCTCGCAGGCGCCTCAGGAGCGGCGATCGTGCTCCGCACCAGAGCGCTCTCCATCATGGCAAGCCCCTACGTCGACGCTGCCCGAGTCGCGGGCGCCGGCCCAGGACGAATCATCACCAAACACCTCATCCCCAACCTTGTACCCCTCGCCGCCATCTACATGCTCTTCGGCGCAGCCGGAGCCGTCATCACCGACGGATTCGTTGCCTGGCTCAGCCTCGGCAAGACCCGCTACAACTGGGGAACGATGATCTACACCGCTGTCACATCCAACGCCAGCCCCCAAGGAGGCATCGCCTGGAACGTGCTCATCAGCAGCGCCATCGCCATCTCCACCTTCGCCGGAGCCTTCTACCTCATCGCACTCGGCATCCGCACCGCCGCCAACCCAAGAACCCACGCCAAGGACTCTGCTCCATAGGACATCGTCCACCAAATCCGGTCCCGGATCGTGACCCTCAAGTAGGCAGTGTCCCGAACCAAGGCAGCGAGTAGCAATGTGCCAAGGTCACCCGGTCCGCGTCAGCTCGCGGCGAACGGTCGCGCGCTCCAAGGGGGGTTGTTCTCTGTGAAGGAACTGGGGCCATGGGGCGCCACGCGGGCACGGCCCGAGTGCTCTCGCCACCTGCGCAGAAGCGGGTTGTCGCCGATCCGGTCCACGGTGGGCTACTCCAATTCCTGTCGGATACTCCCGGCGAACGCGGCGATGTGGTCGGAGTCGAGCCCAACAGCGCACGGCGACACGTCCGAAGAACCACCGCGGCCAGGTCGGTACGGACGACTCGCTGTGATCGTCTCGTGACCGAAGGCCCTGTACCCACAGAAAACCTAGGCCCGACTCGAGATCTCACTGGCTATCCGAGAGGGGCCCTCCTCGAATAGCTGCTCAAGCCTCTCTGCTGACGTCACCGGGCAAACCGACTGTTCACGAGAGGACGCTGAACGACTTCTTATCTTGGGCGAAGGCACAGCCCAAGACGCCAATCAGTAGCCGGTGACCGCTACTCGATGCAGAAGGTTCCTACGTGCAGACATGTCCCGTTGCAGGATGGCTCAAGGGTCGGAGGCGTGCAAGTGCAGCTTGCGACTGCTGTGGTGCAAGAGCTAGACGTCGCAGAGTCTCTCAGCAGGTTCCGTTCATGGTGATCTTCCTGGACACCAGGGCCGACGCCGGAGACTGAATGGGTGCCGTTGTCCGGTTCCTGACAGTGCACAGGGGTGTTTCACCGATCGACACAGCGACGACCCCTACGCTGCGACCAGCCATGTCTCCCACGGGTCGCGTGTACCTGGGGTTGCACTCGCTCCTCCGACACCAGGAACCGGGATTCGCGGTCTGCATCTGTGGGCGGCGAGCCGGTCCCGCATCTGCTGCCTGGTCACCCGATCGCTGAAGGTTCAGCCCCTGAGTCCACTGGGGCCGCGGTGCGGCATCCTGCAGGAATCGACCGCCGGATCAGGGCGTAGACGAACACCAGCGGGGGGCATCTACGCGTGGGTCCCCGGGCGTTCAGAGTGCCTGTCGAGGATCTCACGGTCCCTTGGGTTCCTGGGTGTTCCTCTTGTGGCACGTGACCAGAACGCACCGCCAACAATCCTCCCTCCGAACAGCACTGCGGGAGCAGTCAAGACGGGCACCCACAGTGGTCCATCGGAGCCGAAGTACAGGTTGTCAATCGATTGCCAGATTGCGGCAGCAAGTATCCAACCAAGAGCGAGTACGCCGACGACGAGTGTCAGTCGGTCACCTCGACGTTTGCGAAGCGTTCTCACCCCTGGTTCCACGACCAGACTCCACAGAACGAAATTCAGGAAGACCGCTCCGAATTCTGGTCCCGTCATGGTCCCTCCATATCGACTCTCAAGCGTACTTCAGCTGTGCAGCGGTCTGGCAGGCGCGTCGATGGGCAGCATCCGACACATCTGTCATGGACAGCCACACGCACCCCCACTGGGTGCACTCATTCCAGGCTTCGACGGCACACAGAGCTGGGCAGCTCGCATTGCAAACCAAATAGCCGATCCACCCGAGAGACAAGAGGGCCGCGCTGCACCCGAGAGTGCAGATGGTGTAGCAAGTTCCATCGATGTGTGCAGGGTGGTAGACCCAGTTGGCGCAGCAGTAGGTGCATATCGTGAGAGGCGAGACGCCGCCCGCACCCAGTGCCAAGCCGCTGCTCGTCGCACAGACCGAGCTCTGATCTGACCGATAGGGTGGCTTGGGAGCCGATCCAAGTTCAATTGTCGTTTGCTGATCGGGGCTGCCATAGGCGGTGATTGTCTTCTCGCCTTTGGCTCTGTCAATCGACGTGATCCAGATCGAGTCCAAGGCAGAATCGACGACGACGAACACCACCATGTTGTCGGTGCCCGACGATGACTCCGGATTGAAGAACGAATCCGCCTCAAAGGCAAGCGCCAACGCTCCATCTCCTACGACGGCTGACGCTGGGAGAGGAGATTCAAGATGACGCTTCAGCCTCTTGTACTCACTTGAACGCTTGACAATCCCAAGTGCCCATTGTGCGTCCAAAGACGAGGGATCGACGGACCGGATGTCGCTAGGCGATGCCGAGTCGGTGGTTGCCGCGTGGCCGACTGCTTGGGGAGGTAGGAGTCCTGCCGCCACAGCTAGAACGATGAGTATCAGAAATCGCTTCACTTACCCCTCTTACCGTCGCGAAGCCCTTACATGACTGACAATCGCGCCAAGCCGATTGCGAGTCAAGTAGTTTCTACTACTGCGCGAAAGATGGATTATCGAAGCAGCACTCTCAAGATGGCTTTTGGTCGCGAAGCAGGATCGGAGTGTGCGAGCTTCGTCGTCGACTTCGCCCGTCGCGCATGGGAAACATCATGAGCCGCACACCGATTGCCGAGTCTGACCAGAGCGATCAACGACTTGGACTGCAGGCTTCTACAACGTGGGCGACCACAGCTGAACATCGCGAGAGCCGTTCCAGAACGGCTCTGTTGGACGCCAGGGTCGACACCTTGAGCTGAATGGGTGCACTTGTCCCGTTCCTGACAGTGCACGGGGTGTTTTATCGGCCGGTACAGTGACCACCTCACGAGGCAACCAACCATGTCTCCCACGGATCGCGTGTACTTGGGGTTGCAGTCCCCCCTCCGACACCGCGAGACTGCACGAGCTGAGCGCAGGAGAGGACTCGTCCGTCGAGCGAGAACCGATCTCGATTACCTTTCTGTCTCGATGGCCGCAGCATGTGTCGG
>Ga0307446_1000493_pt1 | contig 13507 bp, 12 predicted proteins | sample SalMarSW160320MG_FD_202141 | JGI IMG/M metagenome (GOLD analysis project Ga0307446, IMG submission 202141) | Salt marsh sediment microbial communities from the Plum Island Ecosystem LTER, Massachusetts, United States - SW1603-20 | ecosystem: Environmental > Aquatic > Marine > Intertidal zone >... | reverse complement strand
TGCCTCCGTGGGCGACGGTTTCCTTGACGAACTCGTACGCCTTGTCGATGAAGGTCAGCGTCTGCTGCAGGTCGATGATGTAGATGCCGTTGCGGTCGGTGAAGATGAACCGCTTCATCTTGGGATTCCAACGACGGGTCTGGTGCCCGAAGTGGGTGCCGCTGTCAAGCAGCTGCTTCATGGTTACAACAGCCATGGTCGGCCATGTCCTTTTATTGTCGGTTGTCGCCCGGCTTCGGGTGAAGCCGGGCCCTGGCGTCTGCGGCGATGCCGGACCCTGTTACGGGACCGCCCGGCATGCAGTGCGAACTCCTGAAGAACTCAGAGCTGCGGTGCAGGCGCGCGAAGTCAGCCCGCGAACGAGCTGCGACCAGCAGTTTACACCGACTCAGCTGGTGGTTTTTCCACAGTCACGTCACCGTGCACAGAACGGGTCGACGCGGATGGTCGGGCCGGCGGAACCGCGGTGAACTGGACTCGTGCGGTGGGTGACGCTGGTGGTGCTGATACTGCTATGCGCCGCACCGGCGGAGGCCGATCAGGGGCGGCTGGATTGGCCCTTGCGGCCGCCTCCGCCGGTCGCCCGCGGATTCGATGCCCCGACGCCCGACTGGCGGCCCGGCCATCGCGGCGTCGACCTGCCCGGAGCGCCCGGCCAGCCGGTATATGCCGCGGGCGACGCGACCGTGGTGTTCGCCGGGATGCTGGCCGGACGGCCGGTGGTGTCGCTGGCCCATCCCGGCGGATTACGCACCAGCTATGAGCCGGTGCGGGCGGCCGTGCGAGCAGGCCGGCCGGTAACGGCCCAGACCGTGATCGGCGCGTTGGTCGCCGGGCACCTCGGCTGCCGGGCCGCGGCGTGTCTGCACTGGGGCGCGATGTGGGGTCCGGCGTCCGGCGCCCACTACGTCGATCCGTTGGGCCTGCTGAAATCCACCTCGGTCCGGCTCAAACCGCTGGACCGATAATCGGCGTCCAGTGTGCGCTCAGGGCGGCCCCCCAGGCGTGTCGTCACCCGGGCCGCGCGCTCAACGCCAACAGAGGGCGTCAGGCCCGGGGGTGGGCCTGATCGTGCACCGCGCGCAACCGCGATACCGCGACGTGCGTGTATAGCTGGGTGGTTGCCAGACTGGAATGGCCCAGCAACTCCTGGACCACACGCAGGTCGGCCCCACCTTCGAGCAAGTGTGTGGCCGCGCTGTGCCGCAATCCGTGCGGCCCCATGTCCGGGGCGCCGGTCACCGCGGCGACCGTTTGATGCACAACGGTGCGCGCTTGGCGAACGTCGAGCCGCCGGCCCCGCGCGCCCAGCAGCAGCGCCGGTCCGGACTCCGCGGTGACCAGAGGGGGACGCCCGTCGGTCAACCAGGCGCGCAGCGCGTCGGCTGCCGGCACCCCGAACGGGACTGTGCGCTGCTTGTTGCCCTTACCGAGAACACGCACCAGCCGATAGCGGGTATCCACATCGTCGATGTCCAGGCCGCACAGCTCGCTTACCCGGATACCGGTGGCGTAGAGCATCTCGACGATCAGCCGGTCCCGTAACGCCAACGGATCGTTCTGCTCGGCACCGGTTTTCGCGGCGGCCATGGCGTCCAGGGCTTGATCTCGGCGCAGCACGGCCGGCAGGGTACGGCGCGCCTTCGGCACCTGCAGGCGACCGGCCGGATCCCCCGCCAGCAGGCCACGCCGTACCGCCCAGGCGGTGAACGCCTTGACCGCCGAGGTGCGACGGGCCAGCGTCGTGCGGGCCGCGCCCGCACCGGCCGATGCCGACAGCCAGGATCGCAAGTTCGGCAGGTTGATCCCGTCCAGGTCGACACCGCGCTCGTCGAGGAAGGCGAACAGTGAGCGCAGGTCGCCGAGGTAAGCCCGCCGGGTGTGTGCTGAACGACCGCACTGCAGCGCCAGGTACTCGTCGAACTCCGCGAGGATCGGTTCGCTGTCTGCCACTCCCCCACGCTGGCAGACACCACGCGGCGTCGGTCAGACGACGCGCCGAAGCGTGTCCGGGGTGAGATCTTTGAGCGCGGGATATCCGTCAACGGCCATGATCAGGTCCGCCTCGGCAAGCATCATTCGCAGCACGTGCACCACGCCGTCGATGCCGCCGAGCGCCAGGCCGTACGCGTATGGGCGGCCGACACCCACCGCGGTCGCCCCCAGCGCAAGGGCCTTGATCACGTCAGCGCCGGTGCGGACCCCCGAGTCGAACAAGACCGGCAGCCCGTCGGCCGCCTCGACCACCCCCGGTAGACAATCCAGCGCGGGCAGGCCGCCGTTGGCTTGCCGGCCGCCGTGGTTGGAGCAGTAGATGCCGTCAACGCCGCCGTCCTTGGCGCGCCGGGCGTCGTCGGGGTGGCAGATGCCTTTGACGAGCAGCGGCAGCTCGGTCAACGAACGCAGCCACGTGAGGTCGTCCCAGGTCAACGCGCTTCCGAAGACCTGTACCCAGCGCAGCACCGCGCCTTGCGGATCCTCCTCCGGCGAGCGTTGCAAGCCGGCGCGAAAAACCGGGTCACTGGTGTAGTTGGCCAGGCAGTGTCCACGCAGCTGGGGGAAGTTCGAGGTGCTCAAGTCGCGGGGGCGCCAACCGGTCACCCAGGTGTCGAGAGTGACGACGATGCCCTTGAACCCGGCCCCCTCGGCGCGATGCACCAAGCTGGCGGCCAGCTCGCGGTCGTTGGGCGTGTACAGCTGGAAGAAGCCCGGTGTATCGCCCAGTGCGGCGGCGACATCTTCCATCGGGTCGGCGGACAACGTGGAGGCAACCATCGGGACGCCGGTGCGCGCCGCTGCGCGCGCGGTGGCCAGGTCGCCGTGACCGTCTTGAGCGCACAGCCCGATGACACCGATCGGCGCCATGAATGCCGGCGTCGGCAGGGTCATGCCGAACAGCTCGATGCTCAGGTCGCGTTCCTTGGCGCCGACGCACATGCGCGGGATCAGTCCCCACCGCTCGAAGACCTCGCAGTTGGCCCGCTGGGTGCGCTCGTCGCCGGCACCTCCTGCGACATATGACCAGACCGACGGCGACAGTGCCGTGGCGGCTTTGGCCTCCAGGTCGGTGAAGGCCATCGGTAGCGATGGCACCACCCCGGCCAGGCCCTGCAGGTAGATTTCGTTCTGGTAGTCCCCGAAATGTGGCATGCGATGAGAATGCCAGGCGGCGGTCATGGACGGCGAACCCCTAAGAAGCGCCCGCCTCTGCCTGCGCCAGTTCTTTCTTCCATTGCCGGAACGTCTCCTCGGTGCGGCCGCGCCGCCAATAGCCCGAGATCGACGACGCCCACACCGCATCAACCCCGCGCTCTTTTCGGATGTGGGGCCGTAGATTGTGCATGACGGCTTGCGCCTCGCCGTGGATGAAGACGTGCACCTGTCCCGGTAACCATGGAGTGGTGGTGACGGCCTCGATCAGCGGCGCGTGATCGCCGGCACGGTCCTCGGGGACTAAATCGGCCCGACCGCCGCGATAGACCCAATGCACCTCGATGCCCTCCGGCCCGGTCAATGGGATCTCATCCTCCTGGCCCGCCACCTCGATGAACGCCTTGCCCATCGCGTTGGGAGGCAACGCTTCCAACGCGGCAGCGATGGCAGGCAGCGCCGATTCGTCGCCGGCCAGCAGATGCCAGTCGGCGGCCGGATCGGGCGTGTACGCGCCACCGGGCCCCATCAAATAGATCGGCTGACCGGGCCGGGCCCCGGCCGCCCATACCCCCGCTACACCGTGCTCGCCGTGCACCACGACGTCAACTGCGATGCGGTGGGCCGCGAGGTCGACGTGACGAACCGTCATGGTCCGCACCGACGGCCTCTTCTCCGGGGGCAGGCCGGCGAAGCTGTCCAATGTCAGCGGCCGCGGTAAGCCGGCCACGTCGACATCGTCGGGAACGAATGCCAGCTTGACGTAGGCGTCGGTGAATTTGCTGGGCACGAACGAATCGAAATGCGTGCTGCCTAGCTCTACCCGCACCATGTGCGGCGCGAGCTGTTCGGTACCGACAACCTCGAAGTGTTGCAGAGGTCGACCTGCCACTTATCCTCCTGTCCAGACCCGACCCCTGTCGACTATACGAGCCGCGTCGCCGACCCGGCCGGGACGGCACCGGCGCGGACAATTCGCCACCGCGCGTCGTGACGCTGCACCAACCCGGCCAGTTCAAGCATCGCCAGGGGTCCCAGCACCTGCTCGGGCACCAGCCCCGAGGAGACCGCGATCTGGTCGACCGTGGCGGCGCCACGGCCCGGCAACGCCTCGTACACCCGACGCTCGGCGTCGGTCAGCGCGTCGAACGCCGTGGTGGGGCGCGGCTCCTCGGGCGCCAGCTCGCCGATGCGACCGACAAGCTCCACTATGTCGTCGGAGCGGGTGACCAGCTCCGCGCCGTTGCGCAGCAGTGCGTGGCAACCAGCCGATGCCGACGACGTCACGGGTCCGGGCACCGCGGCCACGGTCCGTCCCAATGCCCGCGCCCACGCGGCAGTATTCGCGGCGCCGCTGCGCAGGCCCGCTTCCACCACCACCGCGGCACCCGCGACGGCGGCCACCAGTCGGTTGCGGGTCAGGAACCGGTGCCGGGCCGGGCGGACACCGGGCGGGTATTCGGTGAACAGCAGCCCTCGTTGGCCGATGCGATGCAGCAGGGTCGAATGCCCGGTCGGATAAGGGATATCCAGCCCGCCGGCGAGGACGGCCACGGTGACCCCGTCGCAGGCGAGCACAGCGCGGTGGGCTGCGCCGTCGATGCCGTAGGCCCCACCCGAGACGACCGCAACCTTGCGCTCCGCCAACCCGGCGGCCAGATCGGCGGTCACCTGCTCGCCGTAGGCGGTGCAAGCGCGCGTTCCGATCACCGCAGCCGCACGGTGAGCCACCTCGTCAAGTCGCTTAGGCCCCTGCGCCCAGAGCACCATCGGCGGCCCGACGCGATACCGTGCCCCGCGCCCGGCACCATCGAATGCGGCGAAGGCAAGCAGTGGCCACTCCCGATCGTCGGGTGTGATCAATCGCCCGCCGCGACCAGCCAGAAGTTCAAGATCCGCTGCTGCACAGTCTATTTCGCGCCTGGCACCGGTATGCCTTGCCACCTCGTCATCGACCAGGCCCCGCCGGACCCGATCGGCCGCCTCCAACGGGCCAACACGTTGCACGAGCGCGGCGAGTTCCGCACAGGGCGGTTCGGCCACCCGCGACAGGTAGGCCCATGCCCGCCGGGCCGCATCGTCGACCGCCGACGTCATCGCTGCGCCCCGGGTTGCCGGAAGCTGAGCGCGGCGGCAACTTCCTCGGGTCCGGGCGCCACCCGGCCGGCCAAGTCGGCCAGGCTCCAGGCGACTCGCAACGTGCGGTCCACACCGCGAATACTCAGCAGCCCACGGTCCAGCGCTCGTTGCAATGGGGCCATCGCGGCGTTGACGGGACGAAACTTCCGACGCAACAGCGGCCCGCTGACTTCGGCATTGGTGCGGAATCCGTGTGTTAGCCAACGCTGGGCCGCGGCCTCGCGGGCCAGCGCCACCCGGCGGCGCACCTGCGCCGTCGATTCGCCGCTGGTGCCGGAGAACGCGCCCGCGCGCACCGGATGCATCTGCACCCGTAGGTCGACGCGGTCCAGCAAAGGACCCGACAACTTGCCGAGATAGCGGCGTTTGGCCGCCCCCGCGCAGATGCAGTCCTGTGGGTCGGCGGGCGCGCATGGACACAAGTTGGCGGCCAGAATCAACTGGAATCGGGCGGGATAACAGGCCACCCCGTCGCGCCGGGCAAGGCGAATTTCCCCGTCTTCCAGGGGTGTTCGTAATGCTTCCAGCGCACTGACACTGATCTCGGCGCATTCGTCGAGGAAGAGCACCCCGCGATGCGCTCGGCTCGCCGCACCCGGGCGGGCCAGCCCCGAACCCCCGCCGACGAGCGCTGCGACGCTGGAACTGTGATGCGGCGCCACAAACGGTGCCCTGGTGATCAACGGGGTGTCTCCCGACAGCAGGCCGGCGACCGAATGTATGGCGGTGACCTCCAGCGACTCAGTGTCCGACAACGGCGGCAGCAGGCCCGGAAGACGTTGAGCCAGCATCGTTTTGCCCACCCCCGGCGGGCCGGTCAACATGAGATGGTGCGCCCCGGCGGCGGCCACCTCGACCGCGAACCGCGCTTGCGCCTGCCCGACCACGTCGGCCAGATCCGCTGAGGGCTCCGGCGCCGTCGCTGTCGCGCTGATCCTGTTGTCCAGGGCGGCGGACCCGCTGAGCCACCGCTGCAACTGTCCCAGGGTGCGGACGCCCCACACATCGATGCCGTCGACCAGGCTGGCTTCGGCGAGGTTGTCCACCGGAACAACGACGGCCGGCCAGCCGTCGCGTTTGGCGGCCAACACGGCGGGCAGCACTCCGTGCACCGGCCGGACCCGCCCGTCGAGTGACAACTCGCCCAGCAGCACAGTCTTCTCCAGCCGATGCCACGGTTTCTTTCGCTGCGCCGAAAGCACGGCCGCAGCCAAAGCGATGTCGTAGACCGATCCCATTTTCGGCAAGGTCGCCGGCGACAGCGCGAGGGTGAGCCGCGCCATCGGCCAGCTGTTCCCGCAGTTGGCAACCGCCGCACGGACCCGGTCGCGGGACTCCTGCAGGGCGGCGTCGGGCAGGCCCACCAGATGCACGCCCGGCAGCCCCGAGGTGATGTCGGCTTCGATTTCCACGATTTCGCCGTCCACGCCGCGCACCGCGACGGAGAACGCGCGGCCCAGCGCCATCAGGCGATCCCCTGCAGATGGGTGATCTCGGGGGTGCGGCGGCGCCCGATCCGCACCCCGATCACGTCGAGGCGAAGCGCCGCCCAGCTCTCATCCTGGTCGGCCAGCCACAGCCCGGCCAGCCGGCGCAGCCGTCGGACTTTGCGCTCGGTGACCGCGTGCGCCAGCCCGCCGTAACCGTCGCCGGTTCGCGTTTTCACCTCGACGAACACCACCGTGCGGGTGGCCTCGTCGCAGGCGATCACGTCGAGCTCGCCATAGCGACAGCGCCAATTGCGGTTCACGATCCGCAATCCGATCCTGATCAGGTGGTCCACGGCGAGCGCTTCGCCCAGCGCTCCCACCTGGACTCGGGTCATAGTGTCTTGGGTCGTCATGCCGGCCACGTTGCACCTTGGCCCCGACACGGCGGGGTGCTGTCGACGCGTTCGGCCTCGGCAGTGCCCGGTTATCCCCAGTCAAGTGTTTGTCCACAGGGGCAGTTACGACTGGGTGACGCGGTCGGCCCTGGTGTAGATGTTCATCGATTCCTCACGCAGGAACGCCACCAGCGTTACCCCGGACTCCTCGGCCAACGAAACCGCCAGCGAGGAAGGCGCGGACACGGCGGCCAGCACCGGAATGCCGACCATCACGGCTTTCTGCATCAACTCGAACGATGCCCGTCCGCTAACCAACAGCACCGAGGCATCCAGCGGTACCCGCCGATGTTCCAGCGCCCAGCCGATGACCTTGTCGACGGCATTGTGCCTGCCGACATCCTCGCGTACCACCAGCATCGTGCCATCCACTCCGAACAGCGCCGCGGCGTGCAGCCCACCGGTGCTGTCGAAAACCTTTTGTGCGGCACGCAGTTGGCCGGGCATTGCCTTGAGCGTGGCCGCCGTGACCGTGGCGGAATCGGCGCCGGGCGAGAAGCGCCCGACAAGCCGTACCGCTTCCAGCGACGCCTTGCCGCAGACTCCGCACGACGAGGTGGTGTAGAAGTTACGGGTGACATCGAGATCGGGTGTCGTGACGCCGGCGGCCAATGTCACCTCGAGAACGTTGTACGTTTTGGCGCCATCTTCGTCGCGCCCGCCGCAATAGCGAATGGCCCGCACGTCCTCTCGCCCCGCGATAACCCCTTCGGTGAGCAGGAAGCCTTGGGCCAGCTCGATATCCGAGCCCGGCGTGCGCATGGTCACGGTAATCGGAGCGCCGTTGACGCGGATTTCCAGTGGTTCCTCGACGACCAGAGTTTCCGGTCTGGTGATTGCTTTCCCGGCGGTCAGGTGCTTCACCCGCCGACGTGCCGTTACGTGCCCCACCAGGTCAATTCACCGTAGCCGGGGCCACCGCGATCGAGGTCGGTTCCACCCTGACAATGATCGCCTTCGAAACCGGAGTATTCGACTTTTCCGCGGTATGATCAAGTGGCACAAGTGGATTAGTCTCCGGATAGTAAGCAGCGGCATTGCCGACCGGAGTCGAATACGCCACCACCAAGAAGTCCTTTGCGCGCCGCTCCTGCACGACGTCATCGGCATCGTTCCACTCGGACACCAAGTCGACGCGCTCACCCGCGGCCAGGCCCAACGCCTCGATATCCGCCGGATTGATGAACACCACGCGGCGACCACCCTTAACCCCGCGATAACGGTCGTCGAGCCCGTAGATCGTGGTGTTGTACTGGTCGTGGCTGCGCAGTGTCTGCAGCACGAGCCGACCCGGCGGCACCGACACCCACTGCAACGGGTTGATCGCAAAGTTGGCCCTGCCCGTGCCGGTATGGAATTCGCGCGCATCGCGCGGCGGGTGCGGAAGCTGGAATCCGTCGGGCTGACGCACCTTGCGGTTGTAGTCGTCGCAGCCGGGGACCACCGAGGCGATCGCGTCGCGGATGGTGTCGTAGTCATCGGCGAACCGCTCCCACGGCACCGGATGCCCTACGCCGAGCAGGGTGCGCGCCAACTGGCAGACAATTTCGACCTCACTGCGCACCTGGTCGCTCGGCGGATGCAGGCTGCCACGCGAAAGATGCACCATGGACATCGAATCCTCAACCGAAACAACCTGTTTGCGCCCGTTACGGATGTCGCGGTCGGTGCGGCCCAGCGTCGGCAGGATCAGCGCCGTGGCCCCGTGCACGAGGTGGCTGCGGTTGAGTTTGGTCGAAATCTGCACGGTCAGCGCGCAGCTGCGCAGGGCCGCCTCGGTGACGGCGGTGTCGGGGGTGGCCGACGCGAAATTGCCACCCATACCCATGAATACCCTGGCCCGCCCATCACGCATGGCGCGGATCGCCGCCACGGTGTCATAGCCATGCCGACGGGGAGTGGTGATGCCGAATTCACGATCAAGCGAGGCCAGGAACTGCTCGGGCATCTTCTCCCAGATCCCCATCGTACGGTCGCCTTGCACGTTGGAATGCCCGCGCACCGGGCACACGCCCGCGCCGGGCTTGCCGATCATGCCGCGCAGTAGCAACACGTTGGTGATCTCGCCGATGGTGGCTACCGCGTGGCTGTGCTGAGTCAAGCCCATTGCCCAACAGACGACCGTGCGCTGCGACGCCATCAGCATCGCGGCGACGCGCTCGAGTTGCCGCCGTTCGATGCCGGTGGCGGCGAGGACGGTATCGAGATCGACTTCGAGGGTCTGGTGCCGATACTCCTCGAACCCGGCACAGTGTTGGTCGACGAACGCCTGGTCGATGACGGTTCCCGGGGCGCGCTGATCGGCCTCGAGCAACAACCTTCCCAGCCCGGCGAACAGCGCCATGTCCCCGCCGAGGCGGAGCTGCACAAATTCGTCGGCCACCGGGATGCCATGGCCGACAAGTCCGCTCAGCTTCTGCGGATCCTTGAACCGGATCAACCCGGCCTCGGGTAGCGGATTGACCGCAATGATCTTGGCGCCGTTGGCCTTTGCCTTCTCCAGTACGGACAGCATGCGCGGGTGGTTGGTGCCCGGGTTTTGTCCTGCGATGACAATCAGGTCGGCGTGCTCGACGTCGTCGACGGTGACCGAGCCCTTTCCGATACCGATCGACTCGGTCAGCGCCGAGCCCGACGACTCGTGGCACATGTTGGAGCAGTCGGGCAGGTTGTTCGTGCCGAAGCAGCGGACCAGCAGCTGGTAGCAGAACGCGGCCTCGTTGCTCGTGCGGCCCGACGTGTAGAACACCGCCGCATCCGGGCTGTCCAGCGCATTGAGCCGGTCGGCGATCAGCCGATAGGCGGCGTCCCAGCCGATCGGCCGGTAATGGTCATCGCCTGGCCGCAGCACCATCGGGTGGGTGATGCGGCCCTGCTGGGAAAGCCAGTATTCGGGCTTTGCCGACAGCTCGGCTATCGAGTGCCGCGCGAAGAATTCCGGTGTGACCGTGCGTTTGGTGGCCTCCTCAGCGACGGCCTTGGCGCCGTTCTCGCAGAATTCGGCCAGCTTGCGTCCCCCGTGCTCCTCCGGCCACGCGCAGCCGGGGCAATCGAAGCCCCGGCGCTGATTCAGCCGCGCCAGCACCGCCGCGGTGCGTAGGGCACCCATCTGCTCCAGCCCCCGCTGCAGCGCGACCATCACCCCCCGTAGGCCCGCCGCCTCGTGCTTGCGCGGTGTAATCGTGAGCACACGCTCGTCGTGGTCGACACGAATGTCGCGAGACGCTCCCGAACGCTTAAATGCCACGAAATCAAATTACCGTGTCTTGCGTGGTGAGCGCCGAGCCCGGCCCATCTGACGCGAACCCATGACGATGAGAGCCGGGTGGATCGTCACCTCAGCCCGCGCCACCAAGGCGCCGAAACCAGGGTTGGCAATGTCACCGGGGGGATGGATGCGTTCGTCCGACGCCTTGTGAACGTGGTATCAGCGCCAAAGAGCTGGTTTCGCGTATCGTCGGCGGGTGTTTTGCGCGCCCCTGATCGGGTAGGGGAATGGAGGTGGCTGCCGCCACAGCAATCGCGGTGATTCGCCGCAACCGGGCGGACAGCGTGTGAGTCTCGTCGGCGCGACCGATAATCTACGGCGATCGAACGCGGGTCGAACTCCCGACACCGCAAGAAAAGAGGCACACCATGGCGGACGAATCGATGCCCGGCACGGACGGAGCGCAAGCCGGCGAGGCGGCGGCGGATCCGGCAACGGTCTTCGCCGCCCTGGCCGAGATCATTTATCAGGGCTCGGACACCAACCAGATGTATGCGGCCATCTGCGTCGCCGCCACCCTGATCGTCCGCGGCTGTGACCACGCCAGCCTGTTGGTACGCGACAACGACCGTTACGTCACCGTCGGTGCCAGCGACCGGCTCGCCCAGCGGATCGACGAGATCGAACGACGTGCCGGCGACGGTCCCTGCATCGACGCGATCGAGGAAGAAACTCCCCAGATCGACCCGGACCTGACCACGCCATCCCTGTGGCCGAAGCTGGCGGCGGTCCTCGTCGCCGAGACGCCGGTGCGCGGAGCGATGGGCTTTCGGCTTCTGGTCGACAAACGCAAAGGGGCTGCGCTCAACCTGTTCAGCGACACCGCCAATACGTTCGACGACGAGGCCGCCGGACGGGCGGCGGTGCTGGCAGCGTTCGCCAGCGTAGCCATCAATGCGGTCGCCAAGGGCGACGATGCCGCAAGCCTTCGGCGAGGACTGCTCAGCAACCGCGAAATCGGCAAGGCGGTCGGCATGTTGATGCTGTTGCATCAAATGACCGAAGAGCAGGCGTTCGAGCTGCTGCGACGTCACTCCCAGGCCCTGAACATCAAACTGGCCGACGTGGCGCGAGAGGTCATCGAACGGCGGGGTCGGCTGCCCGTCTCCGACGACCGGCAGCTGCCGCCGACCACGTAGGGCTTTCCGGGCACTATTCCGGCAGCCGCAGCTCCGGCTTCTCGACCTCTTCGATGTTGACGTCCTTGAAGGTGATCACCCGCACCTGCTTGACAAACCGCGCCGGCCGATACATGTCCCACACCCAGGCGTCGGACAGTCGCAGCTCGAAGTAGACCTCGCCGTCGGCGTTGCGCGGCATCATCTCCACGCTGTTGGCCAGGTAGAAGCGCCGCTCGGTTTCCACCACGTAGTTGAACTGGCCGACGATGTCCTTGTATTCGCGGTACAGCGAGAGCTCCATCTCGGTTTCATACTTTTCGAGATCTTCTGCACTCATCTGCCACTCATCTGCTCAGACGTCCTTCTCCCTGACAACTTCCCCGGCGTCCCGCTCGGGCCTGTGCGCCACTGGCAACCCGCATCGGCGCCGGGCGGGAACCCTGGCCCCATCTTTCCTCACCGATATCCAGCACGCTCGAGCGGTGGGTCGGAGTTTGGCATTCCGCCACCACCCGGGCGTCCGCTCCAGTGGCCACGCGCCGGACGTTGATGAACGAATACCGGTGCTCGGGGCAGGGACCCAGGTGCGTCAGCGCCGCGCTGTGCGCAGGTGTGCTGTAGCCCTTGTGCTCGGCGAAGCCGTAACCGGGGTGGTGGGCGTCCATCGCAACCATCAACCGGTCCCGACTGACCTTCGCCAGCACACTGGCCGCGGCGATACATGCCGCCACCGCATCGCCACCGATTACCGGCAGCGACGGCACCGGCAGCCCGGGCACCCGGAAGCCGTCGCTCAGCACATAACCGGGCCGTAGGGACAGGCCGGCCACGGCACGGCGCATGCCTTCGATATTGGCCGCATGCACGCCCCGGCGGTCTACCTCGGCCGGCGGTATGAACACCACGTGGTAGGCCAGCGCATGACGGCGAATCACCGGGAACAACTTCTCCCGGGCGGCTTCGGTGAGCTTTTTTGAATCATCAAGCGCAGCAAGACTTGCCAGCTTCCCCGGCCCGAGCACACAGGCCGCGACCACCAGCGGACCCGCGCAGGCTCCCCGGCCGACCTCGTCGACCCCGGCCACCGGTCCCAAACCGCCGCGGTACAGCGCAGACTCCAGGGTGCGCAACCCCGACGATTTGCGGATCACCGTCCGCGGCGGCCACGTCCGGGTCATATTCGAGCCATGGCTACTGACTCTGCTGCGGGTTCACCGAACTCACGCCGCCCCAGCGCGACGGCGGCCACACGATGAACCTGGCCTTGCCGATGACATTGGATACCGGCACCGTCCCCGACATCGGGTCGCCGGTGCACAGGATGCCCTTGATCGCCTCGGCCGGGACGCTGGTGCAGTGGGCGCGTGAGTCTGCCGAATGGGTCCGGTTGTCACCCATCACCCACAGCCGTCCCGGCGGAACCTTCACCGGGCCGAACTCACTGCCCAGGCACGGATACACGGACGGATCGGCCATCATGGTGGCCGGACTCAGATAAGGCTCGTTGAGCGGCTTCCCGTTGACCGTCAACCCGGTGTCGGCCCGGCACTGCACGGTCTGGCCGCCGACCGCGATGACCCGCTTCACCAGGTCGTTCTCATCCGGCGGCACGAAACCGATGAATGACAGCGCGTTTTGTGCCCAGCGCAACGCGGTGTTGTTCGACCGGATCGACTTGTATCCGAGGTTCCAGGACGGCGGCCCCCTGAAGACGATCACGTCACCGGGATGCGGTGAACCGAACCGATAGGTGAGCTTGTCCACCATGATCCGGTCACCGACGCAGCCCGTGCAGCCATGCAGCGTGGGTTCCATGGATTCCGACGGGATCAGGTAGGGCCGCGCCACGAACGTCAACATGACGTAGTAGAGCACCACCGCGATCAGCGCCAGAATCGCGAATTCGCGCAGCGCGGATCGCTTCGTGCGCTCCGGTTCGGCCGC
>Ga0307446_1000492_pt1 | contig 13529 bp, 11 predicted proteins | sample SalMarSW160320MG_FD_202141 | JGI IMG/M metagenome (GOLD analysis project Ga0307446, IMG submission 202141) | Salt marsh sediment microbial communities from the Plum Island Ecosystem LTER, Massachusetts, United States - SW1603-20 | ecosystem: Environmental > Aquatic > Marine > Intertidal zone >... | reverse complement strand
CTCGACTTGCCCGCTCGCGGCATCGTCGAACCGTTCGACGTCATCGTGTCCGCCGGCAACGTCATGACGTTCCTGGCCCCGAGTACCCGGGTTCAGGTGCTGCGCCGGCTGCGTGCCCACCTCACAGGCGACGGTCGAGCGGCGATCGGCTTCGGCGCCGGCCGCGACTACGAATTCGCCGAGTTTCTCGACGACGTGGCAGCTGCCGGCTTCGCGCCCGATCTGCTGCTCTCCACCTGGGATCTGCGACCGTTCACCGATGACTCCGGTTTCCTCGTCGCGGTCCTCCGCCCGGCATAGGCATCCGCCCCTGGATTTGCCGGGCCCGGCCTGCCGGTGTCCGGCACCGGCCCGGTGGGGTGTCTCTGCTCAGTAACGATTCTGGTGAGCTGGGCCGTGGGCTGTCATACTCGTCGGATTGCCACGTTTACACGCTCGCGCCATCTACGCGGGACGGGTGGAATAAAGCAGGAAGTTTCATGAGCCTCTCGTTTCTTTCGGCGCTGAATGTCGGCGCAGCGGCCGCCCGCGCGGCCGCGACGACGTGACCATGTTCGCCCGCCCGGCCAACCCGGCCGAGGCGGTTACAACCGAGTCCGCACCAATCCGCGGTGCCGAATCGGCGGCGGCCAAACGCCCGCCGGCCTGGTCGCTGAGCAACTGGCCGGTCCGATGGAAAGTGCTGGCGATCGTTCTGGTACCGCTGGTGGTGGCGACAATCTTCGGTGCACTCCGGGTGGAAGGCGCGATCGCCAACTCCCGTGGTCTCCGGCTGGCCGCTGCCCGCGTCGACGTGGTACCGGTGATCACCAAATACATGTCGTCACTGGATGTCGCGTTGCTGGCGACCTCCACCGGACGTGACGTCGAGGGCGCCAAGAAGAACTACGAAGCGCGTAAGCACGAATTGCAGACGCGGCTGGCGGACACCGACGTGACCTCCGACGTCCGGTCGGGCGTGAGCAGCCTGCTGAGCGACGGTCAGGCGCTGGTGGACAAGGTGACAGCCAACACCATCGGTTTACGGGACCGGGTGACCACCTACGCCCCGCTGCTGTTGACGGCGGAGAACGTCATCAACGCGTCGGTGCGTGTCGACAATGAGCAGATCCGCGCCCAGACCGAAGGCTTGAGCCGGGCGGTCGGGGCCCGCGGCCAGATGACGATGCAGAAGATCCTGGTGACTCGCGGGGCCGACCTTCCCGAGCCGCAACTACGGACCTCGATGATCACCCTGGCCGGCACCGAACCGTCGACGCTGTTCGGGATGAGCGAAGTGCTCGGCGCCGGTTCACCCGAAGCCAAGTCGCTCCAGCAACAGATGGTGAACCGGATGGCGATCATGTCCGATCCGGCCAGCCTGCTCGTGGACAACCCCGAACTGCTGCGCTCGATCGAGTCCACCGACGAGATCGCCGAACAGGTCATCAACGACACCACCTCGTCGGTCACGAAGTCGGTGCATGCCCAGGCCACCGATCGGCGCAATGCCGCCATCCTCGACACCATCCTGGTGCTGTCCGCCATGGTGATCGCACTGGTCATCGTGCTCCTGGTGGCGCGAGCGCTGGTTCGGCCGCTGCGCCTACTGCGCGACGGCGCGCTCAAGGTGGCCCACACCGACCTCGAGCAGGAGGTTGCCCGGGTCAAAGGCGGCGCCGAGCCGACCCCCGAGCCGCTACCGGTGTACACCACCGAGGAGATCGGCCAGGTCGCGCATGCGGTCGACGAACTGCATACGCAGGCCCTGCAGCTGGCCGGCGACGAGGCGCGACTGCGATTGCTGGTCAACGACATGTTCGAAACCATGTCGCGCCGCAGCCGTTCACTGGTCGACCAGCAGCTGTCGCTCATCGACCGGTTGGAGCGCAACGAAGAGGACCCCGAACGCCTCGACAGCCTGTTCCGGCTGGACCACCTCGCGGCCCGGCTGCGCCGCAACAGTGCCAACCTGCTGGTGCTGGCCGGGGCGCAGCTCGCGCGCGACCAGCGTGACCCGGTGCCGCTGGCGACGGTGATCAACGCGGCGGTGTCCGAGGTTGAGGACTATCGCCGCGTCGAAGTCGCCGGGCTGCCCGACTGCAGGGTGATCGGTGCGGCGGCGGGCAGCGCTATTCATCTATTCGCCGAACTGATCGACAACGCGCTGCGTTACTCGCCGCCGACGACGCCGGTCCGGGTTTCGGCCGCACGCGGCGGCGACGGGGGCGTGGTGCTACGGATCGCCGACTCCGGCCTGGGCATGAACGACACCGATCGGCGCATCGCGAACATGCGGCTGCAGGCCGGCGGTGAAGTCAGCCCCGACAACGCCCGCCACATGGGCCTTTTCGTGGTCGGCCGGATAGCCGCCCGGCACGGCATCCGGGTCGGGCTCCGCGGCCCGGCCGCCGACGAGACTGGCTCGGGCACCACGGCCGAGATCTATCTGCCGCCGACGGTGCTCGACGGCGCGGCCGCGCTCGAGCCGGCGGGGCCGCGACGCATCCGGGCAGTATCGTCGCCCGCTCCCGAACGCGCCACCGCGGTGGCCGCACCGGAGCCCGCCGCCGAGCAAGCCGGCGAGGCCGGGCCGGCAATCCGGAACGCTGCCGAAGACCCCGGACCGTCGATCACGTTGTTGCCGCGTCGCAACCCTGGTTCCAGCGGCATCACCGAAGTCCCGGCCCCGCCCGTCGGGCAGCAACCCCGGCGGGAGCTGCCCACTCCCTGGCGGCAGCAACGGGCCACGGTCACCCCAGCGCCGGAGTCGACGACGCCTCCGGCCCAGACAGCCCGAGCCGCATCGGACACCTCGGCGTTCTTCGCCGCGCGCTCCCGGGACGCCGGCAAGGCGGTGCAAACCCCCGCCGCCGAGCCCACGCGCCCGGTACCCAGCGCGGGCCCGGCGGACGATGACGTGATCTACCGGCGGATGTTGTCGGAGATGCTCGGCGATCCGCACGACCTCGTGAACAGCCCCGACCTGGATTGGCAGTCGGTGTGGGACCGGGGCTGGACGCTGGCCGCCGAAGCCGAGGACAAGCCGGTCGAGACGCGCACCGCCGACCACGGGCTGCCGGTCCGCACACCCGGCGCCCGACTGATACCCGGCACGGCCAACGGAACCGGCTTCGCCGAACCGGACCAGCCTGAGGAGCAGGAGCGTGGGTCCAACGGATCATCCGAGTCCGCCCGGGAGCCGGAGCAGGCGGCGCTGGTGCGTGACCCCGAGGCGGTTCGCGCTTCCTTCAGTAGCCATTTCGGTGGCGTGCGCACCGGACGGTCGCACGCCCGCGACACGAGTCAAGGGCCGGATCCGCAATGACGTCACCCGACCACACGCTGGACTGGCTGGTGACCAGGTTCGCCCGCGAGGTTCCCGGCGTGGCGCACGCGTTGCTGGTATCCGTCGACGGGCTGCCCATCGCCGCCAGTGAACACTTGCCGCGGGAACGCGCCGATCAGCTGGCCGCGGTGGCCTCCGGGCTGGCCAGCCTGGCGACCGGCGCCGCGCAGCTGTTCGATGGCGGCCAGGTGCTGCAGTCGGTGGTCGAGATGCAGCACGGATACCTGTTGTTGATGCGGGTCGGCGACGGCTCGCATCTGGCGACGCTGGCCGCGACGTCGTGCGATATCGGTCAGATCGGCTACGAGATGGCCATCCTCGTCGAACGGGTGGGCGGCGTGGTGCAGTCCACCCGCCGGTCGGCTTCGGCGCCGTCTGATGGCTCGGCTTCTCCTCGGGCCGTTACCCGGCCCGCATCGTCGCCGAGCATGTGAGCCGCGATGGACGCACCCGAGGCCTGGCCGGCCGCACGTAAGGCGAATCTGGTCCGTCCATACACCTTGACGGCGGGACGGACCGAGACCGACGTCGACCTTCCCCTGGAAGCGCCGATCCAGACGTTGCAGTCGGGCCTGGCTCACGAGTGGCCAGCCAACGATGCGCGAGGCAGGATCATCCAACTGTGTGTCGGCAGCCCGTCAGTCGCGGAAATCTCGGCCCGGCTCGACTTGCCGCTCGGTGTCACGCGCGTCCTGGTCGGCGATCTGGTGCTGTCCGGTTACCTTCGGGTGCACAGAACGTTGTCCGAGCATTCGACCCGCGATGAGCGCCACGAACTCATAGGAAGGACACTGCGTGGCCTTAAAGCACTCTGAGGCGCACTCTGACTCCGGCGCCCACGCGTCGACGAAGATCGTCATCGCGGGCGGGTTCGGCGCCGGCAAGACCACGTTCGTCGGTGCGGTTTCGGAGATCATGCCTTTGCGCACCGAGGCGATGCTCACCGACGCCTCGACCGGCGTCGACATGCTCGCGGCCACTCCGGACAAGCGGACCACCACCGTCGCGATGGACTTCGGCCGGATCACGCTGGACGAAGACCTGGTGCTGTACCTGTTCGGCACCCCGGGTCAGCGCCGGTTCTGGTTCATGTGGGACGACCTGGTGCGGGGCGCAATCGGGGCGATCGTCCTGGTTGACTGTCGGCGCCTGGAGGACAGCTTCGCCGCCGTCGACTTCTTCGAGCACCGCAATCTGCCGTTCCTGGTCGCGGTCAATGAGTTCGACGGCGCGCCGCGCTACCCCGTTGCCGAAGTGCGCGAAGCGCTGACCCTGCCCGCGCACATCCCGGTTATCACGGTCGACGCCAGGGATCGCCGGTCGGCGACCGACGCGCTGATCGCGGTCAGCGAATACGCGCTGGAAACCCTGGCCGCGAGCTGACCGAGTTGCAGTGGGCCGACCGCGAATTCGCCGGCCATGATTTCTCCGAGGACGACCTCAGTCGGTTGTGCACCGAACGTGTCGTGTTCAGCGAATGCGATTTCAGCGGCGTCAACCTGGCCGAGTCACGACACCGGGGGTCGGCGTTTCGCAACTGCACCTTCAGGCGCACCCTGCTGTGGCATAGCACCTTCGCGCAATGCAGCATGCTGGGCTCAGTCTTCGAGCAGTGCCGGTTGCGGCCCATCACGTTCGAGGAGGTGGATTTCACGCTCACCGTGCTCGGCGGTAACGACCTGCGGGGCGTGAACTTGGGAGGTTGCCGTCTGCGGGATGCCAGCCTGGTGGAGGCCGATCTGCGCAAGGCGGTGCTGCGCGGCGCCGACCTCACCGACGCGCGGACCACCGGTGCCCGGCTGGACGGCGCCGACCTGCGTGGCGCGACCGTGGACCCGTCGTTGTGGACGACCGCATCGCTGTCGGGTGCCCGGGTCGACGTCGACCAGGCCGTGGCATTCGCGCTGGCGCACGGGCTGCGCCTGGATGGGGGGTTCAGCGTCTGAGTCGCAGATGCCAGCGGACGAAGCCGGCGTAGCCGATCGACAACGCCGCGAGCATGAACATGTCGAACAGCAGAATGTGTTTGGAGTGTTGCCAAATCGGGTCGCTGGTCGGGATCTGCTTGACCTTCACCAGCGCCGGAAAGTTGATCGACGACGCGCCGGCGGCGTAGCCCCAGCGTCCGGGTGTCAGCCAGGCCAGCTGCTCCAGGCCGAAGCGCTGGTAGACCGGGATCATCCCACCGGATAGCACCAGCTGCGCCATGATCGCCACCACCAACATCGGCGTGATCTGCTCGTTGGACTGTGCCAAGGCCGACAGCAACAGGCCCAGGATCGCCGACGCGACACAGGTGGCTGCGACGGTGATGAACAGCGCGAGGGTGGCATTGCCGAAGAGCGGGGGGTGCTCGGTCGGGGCGCCCTTGCCGAGCCGCACGATCAACGTTGCCACCCCGGCCTGGCCGGTCGCGAAAACGGAGAAGACCGCGATCTTGGCCAGCAGATACGCGCTGGTGGACAGGCCCACGGCCTGTTCGCGGCGGAAGATGGGGCGCTCACTGATCAGGTCGCGGATGCTCAGCGCGGTGCCCATGAATACGGCACCGATGTTCAGCAGCACCATGATGTACTGCGGTTGCGTGGGCGCGGGGCCGAGCGGGTCGGCGGGTCCGAGGCCGGGGCTTGAGCCCTTCACGGTCAGCGACAGCCCGCCGATCAGGAACGGCAGCAGCGCCAGGAAGATGGTGTAACCGCGGTCGGAGATGACCAGCCGAACCTGACGGCGGGCGATCGTGGACAGCTGGCGCCATAGATCGGTTTTCGGGGGCTCGCCCAGGTCCGCCGGACTCTGCGGGGACGGTGGTCGCGAAGACTGCTGGTCGCGCTCCTGGAAGCGGCGGTTGGCCTCGTCGGGATCAGCGCCAACCTTGGCGAAAATGTCGGCCCAGTTGCGGGTGCCCATGGCGGACTCGACCTGGTCGGGCGGGCCGCAGAAAGCGGTCTTGCCGCCGGGTGCGACCAGCAGGATCTGGTCGCAGACGTCCAGGTAGGACACCGAGTGGGTGACCACCAGCACCACCCGCCCCGCGTCGGCGAGCTGGCGCAGCATCAGCATGACCTGGCGGTCCAGCGCCGGGTCCAGGCCGGAGGTCGGTTCGTCGAGTAGCAGCAGCGAAGGCTGGGTGAGCAACTCGAGCGCCACCGACGCGCGTTTGCGCTGGCCGCCCGACAGCTTGTCGACCCGGGTGTCGGCGTGCTCGGCCATGTCGAGTTCTTCGAGCACCTGCGCGACGATCTGAGCCCGTTCTTCTTTGCTGGTGTCGGGCGGCAGGCGCAGTTCGGCGGCGTAGTTCAGGGCCTGGTTCACAGTCAGCTGGCGGTGCACGACATCGTCCTGCGGGACCATCCCGATCCTGCTGCGCATGGACGCGTATTCGTTGTGGATGTCGTGACCCTCGAAGGTCACGGTCCCCGAACTGGGGTTGGTGTAGCCGACGATCAGCCGCGCCAGCGTGGTCTTGCCGGCACCCGAACCACCGATGATGGCCGTCAGCGTCCCGGGGCGGGCGGTCATCGAGATGTGGTCGATCAGTTGCTTGCCGTGCTCGACGGTGTAGCAGACCGAGTGCACCTCCAGGCCGCCGGTGCGGGTCGCGGCTTCGGTGCGGCGTACCAGGGTGTCGCCCGTGAACACCAGATCGACGTTGCCGATGGTCACCACGTCGCCCTCGGTCAGCACGGCCGACCCGATCCGGACACCGTTGACGAAGGTCCCGTTGACGCTGCGTGCATCGCGGATCTCGGTACCCAGCGGTGTCTCGATCAAAAACGCGTGGTGGCGGGACGCCAGGACGTCCTGGATGACGATGTCGTTGTCGGTGGCCCGGCCGATCGTGAGCGCGCCGGCCGGCTTCTGCAACGCCCCGGACCGGGAAGGCATCAGGGCCTGGAACACCTTCGTCGCCAGATTGGACACCTCCGGCGGCTTGGCGGCGCGGGGCGGTGACATCTGGGTGGGCGGCGACGCGTGCGAGGACGGCGGCGGACCCGCGGCCGGCATCTGCCGGTGCGGTTGGTAGTTGGACGGCGGTGGCCCCGGGCTGGGCGGGGGTACGGGCGGACGCGGCCCGACGCTGCCGCCCGGATGGATCGGTTTGCCGTAGGGTCCCGGCGGTGGCGGGGGTGGGCCCGGACGCGGTCGCGGCGGAGCCGCGGTTCGAACCGGTGACGACCCGCGGGCGGGCGCGGGCGGGGCGGCCGTCCACGCCATCCCCTGCTGGTGAACCGCCGCGGGAATGCCCATCGACTCGGTCTTGGGCGGGCGCCCGGCCATCCCCTGGTGGCGCCCGACCTCGAACCTCAGCAGGGGTCCGTCGGGATTGCCGATGTTGAGGCACTGGCCGTCGTGGAGGTCGACCACCGGCACTCGCCGGCCGTTGACGAAAGTCCCATTGAGCGAACCGTTGTCGATCGCCAGCCACCTGCCCTGGTCGAAGCGCAGCAACAGATGGGCCCGCGAGATCAGCGGGTGTGTGATGCGCATATCGGCGCGGAGATCGCGCCCGACCACCACGTCATGGCCTGCGGCGAAGGTGCGCTCCGACCCGTCATGACGAACGGTCAGCACGGGCGGGGCTGATGCGCTCATTGCATCAACTGTATCTGGTGGGCCTGTTCGCACCCTTGATTGCAGTTGCCCGCCTTGCGCCCGTGCCGCTTCGCGACTGGGGGACCTCACCTCGCGCCGCTTTGCGGCGCGCATCGTCAGCGGGGGGAAGCGTCGGGAGCCCCCGTGACGACGCAGTGGGTACGGCTGTAGATCGTGGGCATGCACTGATTGCAGTGCGTGCACGCCGAACGCACGCTGTGCGCAGCGCCGTCGGCCGCGATTCGGTTGATCAGATCCGGCTCGGCAAGCAGCGCGCGGGCCATCGCGACGAACTGGAAACCCTCGGCCATCGCCAGGTCCATCGTTTCCCGGTTGGTGATGCCGCCGAGCAGGATCAGCGGCATCGTCAGCTCGGCGCGGAACAGCTTGGCGTCGCGCAACAAATAGGCGTCGCGGTAGGGGTACTCGCGGAGAAACTTCTTTCCCGTCATGCGCATGCCCCAGCGCAATGGCGGTTTGAAGGCACCGGCGAACTCCTTTAGCGGTGCATCGCCGCGGAACAGATACATCGGGTTGACCAGCGAGCTCCCCGCGGTGAGTTCGATCGCGTCCAGCCCGCCGTCGTCCTGCAGCCATTTGGCGGTGGTCAGCGACTCCTCGGTGCTGATGCCGCCGCGAACGCCGTCAGCCATGTTGAGCTTGGCGGTAACCGCGATCGGCGATCCCTCCTTGTCTACGGCGCGGCGAACGGCCATCACCATCCCGCGTGCAAGTTTGGCCCGGTTCTCCAGCGATCCACCGAACTCGTCGTCGCGCCGGTTGATCAGCGGAGACAGGAACGAGCTCGCCAAGTAGTTGTGCCCCAGATGGATTTCGACGGCGTCGAAACCGGCTTCGATGGCCAGCCGAGCCGCGTTGGCATGCGCGGCGATCACGTCGCTGATGTCGTCGTGGGTCGCCTTCTTGGCGAACCGCATCCCGATCGGATTGAAGAACCGCACCGGCGCCAGCGCGGTGGCCTTGTTCGACTTGGCATTGGCGACCGGGCCGGCGTGGCCGATCTGCGCGCTCACCGCCGCGCCCTCCGCGTGGATCGCGTCGGTGAGGCGCCGCAACCCGGGTACCGCCTCCGGGCGCATCCACAGGCCGCTGCCGTCGGTGCGGCCGCCGGGGGAGACCGCGCAATAGGCGACGGTCGTCATGCCGACGCCGCCGGCGGCCGGCAACCGGTGGTATTCGATCAGGTCATCGGTCACCAGCGCGCGGGGTGTGCGCGCTTCGAAGGTCGCGGCCTTGATGGTGCGATTACGCAGCGTTACTGGGCCGAGCTTGGCCGGTGCCAACACGTCCGGAGGGGTAGACATATCGGGAGCTTAATCGGGGAGGCAAGCGCGGCCGTCAAGTGGCAGCGCCGGGCGCGGCGGGTCGGCATCATCGGCGCCCATGGCGATCGCGAGCGCGGCGAAGCCGGGCGCGGCGGGTCGGCATCATCGGCACCGGGGCGGGCATGCCAGACTGGGAGACGTGGGCGCAATCACGCTGGACGGCAAGGCCACCCGTGACGAGATCTTCGTTGACCTGAAGCAACGGGTCGCTGCGCTGGCCGCGTCGGGTCGCACCCCCGGCCTGGGCACCATCCTGGTTGGTGACGACCCCGGTTCGCAGACCTACGTCCGGGGTAAGCACGCGGACTGCGCCAAAGTCGGCATCACGTCGATTCGTCGCGACCTGCCCGCCGACATCGGCACCGCCACGCTGCACGAGACCATCGACGAGCTGAACGCCAACCCCGACTGCACCGGCTACATCGTGCAGCTGCCGCTCCCCAAGCACCTCGATGAAAATGACGCGTTGGGGCGCGTCGATCCCGGCAAGGATGCCGACGGGCTGCACCCGACCAACCTGGGCCGGCTGGTGCTGTCCACTCCGGCGCCGTTGCCGTGTACCGCGCGCGGAATCGTGCACCTGCTGCGGCGCTATGAAGTACCGATCGCCGGGGCGCACGTGGTGATCATGGGTCGTGGTGTGACGGTCGGTCGTCCGTTGGGGCTGCTGTTGACCCGCCGCTCGGAGAACGCCACGGTAACTTTGTGCCACACCGGAACTCGCGATCTGCCGACGTTGACCAGGCAGGCGGACATCGTCGTCGCCGCCGTAGGCGTGCCGCACATGCTGACCGCCGACATGGTGCGTCCCGGTGCCGCGGTCGTCGACGTCGGCGTCAGCCGCACCGAGGACGGGCTGGTCGGAGATGTGCACCCGGATGTGTGGGAGGTGGCCGGCTACGTGTCGCCGAATCCCGGCGGTGTCGGACCGTTGACCCGCGCCTTCCTGCTGACCAACGTCGTCGAGCTGGCCGAACGGGAATGAGCGCGCGGGCCATTCGACGTGGCTTGATCCGGACCGTGCTGCGGTCCCAGTGGCCGATTCTGTTGGTGGGGCTGATCTTCGTCACGGCGTTCACGCTGGCGGGTGCGAACTTCTGGCGTCGGGGTTCGCTCCTGATCGGTATCGGTGTCGGCGTGGCGGCAGTGCTGCGATTGGCGTTGACCGACGAGCGGGCCGGGCTGTTGGTGGTGCGCAGTAAGGGAATCGACTTCGCGACCACCGCGGTGGTCGCGGCGGCGATGGTCTATATAGCGTCGACGATCGACCCGCTGGGCACCGGCTAGATCCCCGGCATTCCCGGAATCTGGCCCGGCATTCCCGGAATCTGGCCCGGAATCTGGCCCGGCATTCCTGCCATTCCCGGCATTCCCGGCATTCCCGGAATTTGCCCCGGCATTCCCGGCATTCCGGGCATTTGCGGCACGACACCGGACAGGTTGCCGCTGGCTATGTTGGCCATTGCCTGGGGGCAGTACATCTGTATCGCGATGGTGGTGAACATGCTGGCCATCTGCGGGGACATGCCCTTGCCGGCGACGCTGGACGCGGCCGCGGCGAAGGTGCTGCCCGGCTGGGCCAGCATCGGGCAGATGGATTGGCCGACGGCCATTGCGTTGCCCGGTTCGCCGAAGTCGATGCCGGCATGGTTGAGCGCGTCGATGAAGTTGTCGTCGACGTTGTCCGCGTCGGCCGGTGCCGCGAACGCCGCAGCCACGGCGAGCAGGCCGACGGCGGCGGCCAGCAGGCGGATGGTCAGGGGCTGATGACGAAACAACCAAATTCCACGGCGAGTTATCAATGCCCTCACACCAGCCTCCGCATCTGTTCTGTCCCGCGCTGTCGAATCACCCTAGGAACTCTGGGCTATCACTGTCACGTTAACGACACGGTGGGATAAAGGTTCGCACAATAAGCGTTTCGTAAGGGCGATATGGCCAGGCCGTCGATTATTGGGCGGCGCAACACGACCCGTCCACCGGTCTTCCGGCTGACGGATCGAAGCCACACTGTGATCCGACACGGGCGAGGACAGCGGATTTTTGGTGCGAAATGGTCCAGAATCCGCCTCATGACGACCAATCGCAGCCGTCCGCTCGACCTTTCCTTGCACAGGGGCGTCTCGCGCCAGGCCTTTCTTCGCGGCGCCTTCTCGATGTTGGCGACCGGAGCGGTGCTCGGAACCGCGCGGGCTGCGGCTGACCCGGGTGCCGGCTGGGGCGGTCTGGCTTCCTCCATCGGGGGCCGTGTTCTGCTGCCGGGCAACGGCCCTCAATTCTCTACGGGTAAGCAAGTCTTCAATTCTTTCTATAACAGCTCCAACCCCGCTGCGGTCGTTGCGGTTTCATCTCAGGCGGATGTGCAGAAGGCGGTTGCGTTCGCAGCGGCCAACAACCTCAAGATCTCTCCGCGCGGTGGCGGACACTCCTATGTCGGCGCTTCCAGCACCAGCGGCACAATGGTTCTCGACCTGCGTGGCCTTCCCGGCGGAGCCAACTTTGACGGCGGCAGCGGCAACGTCACGGTCACGCCCGCGACCAATCTGTATGCGGTCCAACAGGCGTGCGCGAGCGCCGGGCGGGCGGTGCCCGTGGGCACCTGCCCAACCGTCGGGATCGGGGGACTGGCGCTTGGTGGCGGGATAGGAGCCGATGCGCGGCACGCGGGATTGACGTGCGATGCGCTGCGGTCGGCCACCGTGGTGTTGCCCAGCGGCGACGTGGTCACCGCGTCCGCCAACGACAATCCGGACTTGTTCTGGGCGCTTCGCGGCGGTGGCGGCGGCAATTTCGGGGTGACGACTTCGATGACCTTCGCGACGTCGGCAACCGGGGATCGCGATCTCGTCCGGCTTGACTTCCCGCCGTCATCGGCGGTGCAGGTTCTCACCGGCTGGCAGTCCTGGCTGGCGGGGGCCGACCGCGACACCTGGGGGATGGTGGATCTCTCGGTCGGCTCTTCCCAGGCGAATTGTCATCTGCTGGCGACCTGCCCCGCGGGCACCGGATCGGACGTGGCCGGCGCGATCAAATCCGCAGTTGGTTTGGCGCCTAGCGCAGTTCAGAACAGGACCCTCAGCCATATGGAACTGGTGACGTATCTGGCCGGTGGCAGCTCGACAAGTTCGCCCCGCGCATTTGTGGCCGGATCCGATGTCATCGGTCCCATGACTTCGGCTGCGGCGCATGCCATTGCGACTGCGATCGGACAGTGGCCGGCCGCCGGAGCGGGGAAGGCGTCGGCTCTCGTAGACCCGCTGGGCGGTGCAGTTACTGACGTGGCCCCGGCGGACACCGCATTTCCGTGGCGCACGCAGTCGGCCGTGTTGCAGTGGTACGTCGAGCCCGCCAGTAACGAGGTCGCCGCGGCGAACAACTGGGTGAGCGCCGCACACCGGGCGGTACAACCGTTTTCGGTGGGCGCATACGTCAACTACCTGGAAGCCAATACCCCGCCGGCGCGCTATTATGGCTCGAACTTGTCACGTCTGGCGACCGTCCGCCAGAAGTACGACCCTAACCGGGTGATGTTCTCCGGGCTGAACTTCTAGCCAAACCACCTGCGCCACATTGGTTGCAGCGGTTCCTGGCCGGCCTTTGTTGTCGGTGGCCTCGGATAGTTTGGCGGTGTGGGTGTTGATCGGGAGGCGTTGTCGGGGGCTTTTGACACCATCGATGCTGCCTTCGATGATCTGGTCGGCTCTGACTGCGACGCATTGACCGCCCGCGAGCAGCTGACATTGCTGGAGCGCTGCGAAAAGTTGCGCCGCCGGCTGCCGGCCCTCGAGCATCCGCTGATCAATTCTCTTGCCCGCCAGGGCACCCCCGACGAGCTGGGCGGCACGCTGTCGCATGCGATCGCCGAAGCGACGCTGATCAGCCGCGCCGAAGCCGCCCGCCGCGTCAAAGAGGCCACCGACCTCGGCGCGCGCCGCGGACTGACCGGCGAACCGTTGCCGCCGACCCTGGCGGGTACTGCCGCCGCCCAACGCGAGGGCACGATCGGAGCCGGTCAGGTGGCGGTGATCCGCAAGTTCTACCACCAGCTCCCGGGGTGGGTCGATGTCGCCGCCCGCGAGCGCGCCGAGACCCAACTGGCCAAGTTCGGGTCGCAGTTTCGCCCCGAACAGCTCGCCGAACTGGCTGCCGGGCTGGCCGATCGACTCAACCCCGACGGCAGCTACCGCGACGAGGACCGCGCCCGCCGGCGCGGCCTGACACTGGGTAAGCAACACGCCGATGGCATGTCGCAGTTGCGCGGC
>Ga0307446_1000486_pt1 | contig 13629 bp, 13 predicted proteins | sample SalMarSW160320MG_FD_202141 | JGI IMG/M metagenome (GOLD analysis project Ga0307446, IMG submission 202141) | Salt marsh sediment microbial communities from the Plum Island Ecosystem LTER, Massachusetts, United States - SW1603-20 | ecosystem: Environmental > Aquatic > Marine > Intertidal zone >... | reverse complement strand
TCAAAGCAATACTTGAAGAAGCAACCATCAAAATTCCAAGGATTCATAGTGTAACGGCATTGTATGAAAAATTTCCAACTGAGATAAAAGCAAAAGTAATAATTGATACTAATGTTTTGGGTGAAATTGACGATATTTATACTGATTCGAGATATCCTGCCGATGTAGGATTGTTGCCTGATGGATTTCCTTCTGAAGAGAAAGCAAAAGAAATTTATGATATTAGTAAAAAAATGTTCGATGAAATAAATAAATATTTAGAAAACACTTAATAAATTCTATGAAGTAAGTATTCTTTTTCTCTTTCCCTCTTTATACATAATTCCTATCTTTGCCGTGCAAATATGCTCAAAATAAACAACATAGAACTCAACAATGCGATACTTCTTGCCCCAATGGAAGATGTAACGGATATTTCATTCCGTTTGGTTTGCAGGGAACTTGGTGCGGATATAGTTTACACAGAGTTTGTAAACTCTGAGGGATTACTACGTGCTAATGAAAAGACACATAAAAAGTTAAAGATCATTGAAGAAGAACGTCCCGTTGGAATCCAAATTTACGGTGCAGATATCATTTCAATGGTCGTTGCTGCTAAAATTGCCGAAACTGAAAATCCCGATATCATAGATATCAATGCAGGCTGCTGGGTAAAAAATGTTGTAGGACAGGGCGCTGGTTCGGCTTTGTTAAAAGATCCCCCATACATGCAAAAATTAGTTGAGTCTGTCGTAAAAAGTGTGGGTCTTCCGGTTACTGTAAAAACAAGGTTAGGCTGGGATAGCGACAGCATAATGATTCTCGAAGTAGCAAAACGAATGGAAGACGCTGGCGCTAAAGCTTTAACGGTACATTGCCGTACGAGGAAAATGGGGCACAAAGGAGATGTCGATTGGTCCTGGATTCCGAGAATCAAAGAAGTGGTTAATATTCCGGTTATTTTAAACGGCGGAGTGTTAAGTGCACAGGATGCAAAAAAAGCATTCGATGAAACCGGTGCAGATGGGGTAATGATCGCCCGCGGCGCAATCGGGAATCCGTGGATATTTACTGAAGCAAAAGAATTAATGCAATACGGAGCAATTACAACAATTCTCGATGAAAATTTAAGAATAAAAACTACACTACGTCATCTTCATCTTGCAATCGATGTAAAAGGGGAGAGAAGAGCAGTACTTGAACATCGTAAGTTTTATTCAGGTTATCTTAAAGGTTTGCCAAATGCTTCAATAACCAGGAATGAACTAATGCAGGTTACGGAATTTGTTTATGTTGAGGAGATATTGAACAGGTACCTGGAATTTCTGAATCAGCGTAAGGAAGAATTTCAACAGTCATAACATCCCCATGCTGATTGCTGTCATTCCGGCTCCGGCTTGTCCGGAATCTACGATGTTAACGGAAAAAAGATTCTGGACTCTCCTGCCAAGCGGGATCGCCAGAATGACACTCTATATAACTTCTTCTTTTATTTATCATTATTTTTAATTTTGAATTTTTAATAACTTTTTGCCGATTTCACTATTGCATTTCAATTCAGATAGATTCGCACGCATAATCTCAACGATTTTAGTCCCGCCATCATTTACTCTTTTAACGTTTATCTTTTTAGCCAATTATTTGGAAAAAGATATCGATAACATTCTAACTATTATTTTTGTTGCTTTGGTTTTCGGGTTCATTTTGCCAATCTGGCTTTTTCTTTATCAAAGAAAAAAAGGAGCTATTGTTGATAACGATGCTTCGATTAAAGAAGAACGTACAATCCCGATGCTGACTTCTGTTTTATTTTTCATAGCCGGGTTCGCAATTTTATTTTTCACAGAAATAAATTTGATTACATTAGCATTCTGGTTTTGTTATATTTCAAATACGCTTTTAACAGTACTTATCAACAGAGTCTGGAAAATAAGCGCACATACAATGGGTGCGGCAGGACCGGCTGCAGCTCTCACATTTGTTCTTGGTTACATCGGTTTATTGTTTTTGCTATTAGTATTAGTTGTTGGTTGGTCGAGAGTGAAATTAAAATGTCATACAGTTGCACAGGTTATAACAGGAGGAATGTTTGCATTTTTATCAACATATTTTCAGATCTATTTTGTAGTAAACAGCCTTGGAAAATAAATTAATAAAATACAGAACTGATGAAGACTTTGGTATTCTCACATTAAATCGTCCTGAAAAACGTAACGCTCTTAATCCAGAATTGGTTGAAAGTATTAAAGAAAAGCTGGATGAGATTGAAAAAGACCATGATGTTAAAGTTTTAATAATTACTGGCGAAGGAAAAGCTTTTTGTGCCGGCGCAGATCTTGAATACCTGCATAAATTACAGGATTATTCTACTACAGAAAATGAAAGGGATTCCGAAGAATTAGCTGATTTATTCCTTAAGATTTACAACTTCCCAAAACCAACAATCGCAGCAGTGAACGGAGCAGCTATTGCCGGTGGATGTGGATTAGCTTCTGTTTGTGATTTCATTGTAGCAAATGAAGAATATGCAAAATTTGGATATTCGGAAGTAAAAATTGGATTCATTCCTGCAATTGTGGCTATATTCCTGATCAGGAGAATAGGCGAAGGTCGAGCCAAACAACTACTCTTAACAGGAGAGATAATTAATGCTAAAACAGCTTTTGAGTTAGGATTTGTTAACTATTTATATAACAATGTATTAGATGGTTCTTTAGAAGTAGCATCTAATATAGCTCAAAATTCAGTATTGAGCTTAAAAGAAACAAAATCTATGATTCACTTGATTTCCAGGCTATCTGTTGAGGAAGCAGTTAATTACTGTGTCAGGTTGAATGCTATCAGCAGGTCAACAGAGGATTTCAAAGAAGGACTCAATCAATTCTTTAATAAATAGGTGGAGCAATGCCGGAAGATTTGAAAAAATATATTCGGAGCATAAAGGATTTCCCCCAAAAGGGAATAATGTTTAGAGATATTACTACTTTATTACAAGAACCAAAAGCACTAAGCGAAACATTGGAGCAACTTTTCACCTTTGCAGAAGGACTAAAAATTGATAAAGTCGTTGGAATTGAATCACGTGGTTTTATTTTCGGGTCATTGTTGGCAGATAGACTGAAGGCGGGATTTGTTCCAATAAGGAAACCCGGAAAACTTCCTGCTGAAACGGAATCTGAGACGTACGAGCTTGAATACGGCACAGATAAGATTGAAATACACAAAGATGCTATAAAAACAGGTGAAAATGTCCTTTTACACGATGATTTGCTTGCAACCGGGGGAACAGCAGAAGCCTCCTGCAAATTAATAGAAAAACTTGGCGGGAAAATTGTACAGATATCATTTATAATCGAATTGACTTTCTTAAACGGAAAAGAAAAGCTTAAAAAGTATGATGTCAGATCAATAGTAAAATATGATTCTGAAGACTAAAATTACACGGTAAATGAGGGAAGTAACATTTTTAAAAAAGAATGCTGAAAAGTGGAAGCAGGTTGAAGCTTTTCTATCGACAAAAAAAAGTAATGATCCCGATAAGTTAGCTGATCTGTTTATTCAGCTAACAGATGATCTATCTTATGCAAGAACATTTTATCCGCAAAGTAAAACATCTCAATATTTAAATTCACTTACTGCTAAAGTTCATCAGGCAATATATAAAAGCAAGAAGGAAAGAAAAGAAAGGTTTGTACAATTTTGGAAAGTTGAATCGCCATTGCTGTTTTACAAGCACAGAAAAAAGATTTATGCTTCCTTTCTAATTTTCTTTGTTGCGATGCTTATAGGAGTAGTATCAAGTGCAGGCGATACAGGTTTTGTAAGATTGATTTTAGGTGACAGTTATGTAAACATGACACTTGAGAACATCGATTAGGGCGATCCAATGGCTGTGTACAAACAGATAAACGGAATTGAGATGTTCCTTGGAATTACATTTAATAATATCAGGGTCTCTTTCTTTGCTTTTACAGCCGGACTTCTTCTCTCCTTCGGAACAGCGTGGATACTTTTTACAAACGGAATTATGCTTGGTGCGTTTCAATACTTTTTTCATTTTCATGGTTTGTTACTCGAATCTGTTCTGGTCATCTGGATTCACGGTACGCTTGAGATATCTGCCATTATAATTGCAGGCGCGGCGGGAATTACAATGGGAAACAGTATCCTTTTTCCCGGAACTTACTCACGAAGACATTCTTTCGCAGTCGGGGCAAAAGAGGGAATGAAGATGATAGTAAGCCTTATCCCGATTTTTATTACTGCAGGTTTCCTTGAATCGTTTGTAACAAGACATACAGAAATGCCGGCAGTTTTAAGTCTGTTTATCATTCTCACTTCTGCTTCTTTTGTAATATGGTATTTTATTTTTTATCCTAAAAAACTTATCAAAAAAATGTGTGAACAAAATGGAAATCAAACAAATTGAACTGCGAAAGATTCGTGATTTTGGTGGACTTATTGGAGTTACATTCGAATTCTTAAGACAGAATTTTAAGCTACTTTTTAAATCCTGTTTCTACATTGCCGGTCCCTTTATTTTGCTTGCGGGTATTTTTATGGGATTGTATCAATCGTCTGCATTAAATTTCAGATATGTTTCAAGTTTGCAGGGATTGGGTATCAATTTTTTGGCTTATATGATTTTCGTTATTCTCGCTATAGTAATGCTTTATGCTGTGGTTTATTCATTTGTTCTTCTTTATGAAGAAAGGGGTCCAGGCAATTTTGATATTAATGATGTTTGGCAAAAGACAAAAAGTAATTATTGGAAAATAGTCATTACAGGTATTGGATATTCATTTTTTGTGTTAATAGGTACATTATTTTTTATAATTCCGGGTATATATCTTGGCATTACATTAAGTTTAATTTTTATGGTAAGATTGAAAGAGGGAATAGGATTTTTCGCTGCCTTCGATCGCTGTACAAAACTTATTTCTAAAAACTGGTGGTTTACGTTCGGATTTATAATTGTAATTGGTTTGATCCAGGGATTTATCGGTTTTATTTTTTACATTCCAAATTACATAGCGATATTTGCTTTAACGTTATCGGGTCTTAATAATCCGAATCAAAATTCACCATCTCATATAATATTTATTATTACATCTATTATTTCTTCATTCAACTTTTTATTAACGGCGATAAGTGTTGTTGGTATATCATTTCATTATTATAACTTAGTTGAAAGAAAAGAAGCGCCATCTCTTCTAGAAAAGATAGATACGATTCAGTAGAAGGATGAAGAAGTTCAATTATATTTTAGGATTTGTTTTACTACTGATTTTACTAAGTCAGCAAAACTTATTTGCACAGTACCGTGCTTATAGTCCCGAAGAAAAAACCGTAGAACAGGAAAAAGTTGTTGAACAAGATACATTTACAGTAGAGTTACGTATTCCATCTCCAAACATCCTGGATAAATACAAGAACAATAAAACATTTGATTACAGCCCTAATCCTGAATCTGCTGAAAGTCTTTGGGATAAGATAATCAACTGGATAAACAGACAATTGTTCGGTTTACAAAGATCAAAAGCTTATTCTGACACTATAGATTACCTTTTGTACGGCTTGATGATAGCAGCACTGATAATCATAATTATTGGACTGTTTAAATCAGAAATAAGAGGATTTTTCTACGGCGCACAAAAACAGCAGAAGATCAGGTTTGCAGAGTATGAAGAAGATATTCATAACATAAATTTTGATGAGTTGATTGCTCAGGCTGTGGAAAACAAAGAATACAAAATTGCCATTCGATATATGTTTCTAAAATCTCTTAAAATTTTATCTGATAAAAATATTATCAACCTGCAGATAAATAAAACAAATCACGATTACATTTCTGAAATAAAAGAAAATCAAATCTCAGAACTATTTTCACGGGCTGCATTTAGTTTTGAGCTGGCTTGGTATGGCAATTTCCCTGTAAAAGAAGAACAGTATAAATCTTCTGCTAATGTTTTCAATAATCTTTATAATCTGGCAAGGGAATAATGAAAACAAAAGAGATAAAATTTCTTATTCCACTGGCTTTAACAATTATAATTTTAATAATTATAAGATTGTCAGAACCTGAAGAGATTGACTGGTCTTACAACTTTACTAAAAACGGAACAATTCCTTATGGCGGGTATGTTATTCATGATATTCTTCCCGATCTTTTCCCGGATTCAGAAATCAAAAACCGTGAAGTTCCAATCTACAATGTTTTGAAAAATCAATACTTTTATGAAACCAACTATATTTTTATCAATTCATATTTTGCTCCTGATGAATTGGATACTCAATACTTAATGTTTTACGTTAGCCAGGGAAATAATGTTTTCGTTTCTGCATTCGATATTCGGGGAAAATTAGCAGATTCACTAAACATCAATACTTACGGAAATATTTTCAGCGATGATACTTTAAGCGTAACCTTAACCGATTCTGTATTTTTATCGGATGAAATCTATACTTACAAAAAAGGGAATTTCAGCAGTTACTTTGCCGGGTATGATACTGCCAAAGCCGAGGTGCTTGGCAAAAACCAGGGTGGCAATGTTAATTTTATAAGAATAAAGCATGGGGACGGAAACTTTTTTCTCAACACTGTTCCCCTTGCTTTTTCAAATTATCATATCTTAAATGAAGATAATTCCGATTATGTTTTTCGTACTTTATCCTGTTTGCCTGTTCAGGAAACAATATGGGATGATTATTACAAAGTCGGCAATATGTTCAGTTCGACACCGTTGCGCTTTATAGTTTCTCAGGATTCTCTTAGCTGGGCTTATTATGTTGGTTTGATATCCATTGTCCTGTTTATAATTTTTTATGGAAGAAGAAAGCAAAGAATAGTACCGGTTATTCCTCCTTTGAATAACACAACGTTGGAGTTTGTTCGTACCGTCGGCAACGTTTATTACCAGCAAAAAGAGCATAAAAATATAGCTGAGAAAAAAATAAATTATTTTATGGAGTATCTTCGCAACAGGTATTTTATCAAGGCTGTTACTTTCGATAATGAGGTATTGAATAAGATTTCAGAAAAGACTTCGTACCCGATCAGAAAATTAAAAAATATTTTTTCTTTTATTGAACAAATAAAAAACAGTAAAAATATAACTGAAGCAGAGCTTGTTAAAATAAATTCACAAATCGAAAATTTTTATGAAAGAACAAGATAAAATGGAAGAAAATCAATCTGAAATACGAACCGATCTTTCGGAATTAAACCTATCTATTGAAAAAGTAAAAAATGAAATCAGAAAGATTATTGTTGGGCAGGATAAAGTTATAAGTCTGCTCCTTGCTGCAATTCTCGCAGACGGTCACGTTCTTATTGAAGGTGTACCGGGTATTGCTAAAACCCTGATCGCTAAACTCCTTGCAAGAACTATCTCTGCCGGATTTTCAAGAATACAGTTCACTCCCGATCTAATGCCTTCTGATATTCTTGGTACTTCGGTTTTTAATATGAAGAATTCGACTTTCGAATTTAACCGTGGACCAATTTTTTCCAACATAATTCTTATTGATGAAATAAATCGTGCGCCTGCAAAAACCCAGTCTGCTTTGTTTGAAGTGATGGAAGAAAGACAAGTTACGATAGACGGCAAAACGTATAAAATGGAATTTCCGTTTACTGTCTTTGCAACTCAAAATCCTATTGAACACGAAGGAACTTACAAATTGCCTGAAGCTCAATTAGATAGATTCCTTTTCAAAGTTGAAATGGATTATCCGTCACTTGAAGAAGAACTTAAGATTTTACTTGATCTGCACAAAAGAAAAGATGTAAATGATATTAACATCATCGAGCCTGTTTTCAGTAAGGAACTGTTGCAAAAATTAAGAGAACAGGTAAGATCTGTTCATTTAGACGAAAAAGTAGCGTCATACATTGCACAGATTGTAAACAATACAAGGAACAACAACGATCTTTATCTTGGCGGATCGCCAAGGGCTTCCATTTCAATTATGATAGCATCAAAATCTTTTGCGGCAATGAGCGGAAGAGATTTTGTTACTCCTGATGACATAAGAGAAGCAGTGGTTCCTGCACTGCGACACAGAATTCTGCTCACTCCGGAAAAGGAAATGGAAGGAAGAACACCGGATGAAATTATTATGCTAATAATCGACAGGGTAGAGGTTCCAAGGTAGTGAAACTGATAAAGTCTTTTTATTTATCGCATTTATTTTTTCTTTTTATTACGGTAGTTATCTTCCTATTTATTATATCTTATCTGTTCCCGCAACTTTTGATTATTTCAAAGCTTTTTCTGCTTTCCGTAGTTGTGTTCACAATTTTTGATGTATTAATTTTATATGCAAACAGGCAGGGGATTTATGCTTACCGGGAATCTCCAAACAGGTTATCAAACGGCGATGAAAATGAAATAAAAATATTTATTACAAATAATTATTCTTACCGTATAAAAGTAATTGTAATAGATGAGCTTCCTTTTGAATTTCAAATCAGGGATAATTCATTTAGTTCCGTTTTGAAATCCGGAATTACAAAAGTGATATCATATTTTCTTCGTCCTGTTAAAAGAGGTGAATATAATTTTGGAAATATAAATGTTTACGTCAGTTCACGAATAGGATTTGTAAGGAGAAGATACAGATTCGAAGGTGAGAAAATTATTCCGGTTTATCCTTCTTACGTGCAGATGAGAAAGTATGAATTGATGGCAATAAGTGATCGACTCACTGAAGCAGGTATAAAAAAAGTAAGACGTGTTGGTCATTCAATGGAGTTTGAACAAATCAAGGAATATGTGAAAGGAGATGATTACAGAACAATAAACTGGAAAGCTACTGCGCGAAAGAATCATTTGATGGTAAATCATTTTGAAGATGAAAAATCGCAGCAGGTTTACAGCGTGATAGATACAGGAAGAATAATGAAAATGCCATTCGAAGGGATGAGTCTTCTTGATTATGCAATAAATGCTTCTTTGGTGATTTCCAATATTGCTATTTACAAACAGGATAAAGCCGGATTAATAACTTTTTCAAACAATGTAGGAAATCTTCTGCCAGCCGACAGGCAGGCAATACAAATGAATAAGATTCTGGAGATTCTTTACAGGCAGAAAACTGATTTTCCAGAATCGGATTTCGAAACATTAGCGAGCATAATATTTAACAAAATAAATCACAGAAGCCTGATTCTTTTGTTTACAAACTTTGAAACATTGAACGCACTCGAAAGGCAGATTCAGTTTATCAGGAGGCTTGCACAAAGACACCTTGTAGTTGTTATATTTTTTATAAATACGCAACTTTATGAATTGCTCGATGAACCGGCAGAAAACGTTGAACAGATTTATCATAAAACAATTGCTGAAAAATTTGCTTTCGAAAAACGATTAATTGTTAAAGAGCTTGCCCGGTACAGTATTCATTCAATACTCACAGCACCGCAAAACTTATCGGTAAATACAATTAACAAATACCTTGAGTTAAAGGCACGCCGTTTGATTTAATTTTATTATGCAGACGATAGAAGTACAAACATCCCAAAACGTTAACATTGAATATCCGGTAGCCAGCATAGGTGACAGGGTTGCTGCCGGTGCAATTGATTACCTGATTATGATCGGCTACTTAGTAGCAATATTATTAATATTTTCTCTTTTGATGAATGCTACAAGCGGTTCTGAATATTATTATCCAACAGCATATTTTATTATTCTATTTCTGCCGTTGTTTTTTTATCATTTTCTGTGCGAAACCTTTTTAAATGGACAATCCTTTGGTAAAAAGATTATGAAAACGAGAGTTGTAAAATTAGATGGTACACAAGCGGGGATCGGGAGTTACTTTTTACGCTGGCTTATTGCGCCTATCGATATCTACTTTACATACGGTTCGGTCGGAATAATAACAATGCTGATTAATGGAAAAGGACAGAGGCTTGGCGATCTTGCCGCCTCTACAACCGTTGTAAAACTAAAAGCTGAAGCAAAGCTTGAAGATACTATACTTAAATTAACTCCTGAAAACTACCAGGTTCGTTTTCCCCAGGTTAATAGCTTAACCGATAAAGATATTGCAATAGTAAAAGAGGTGCTAGATCTTGCTATTCAAACGCCTGATGTTATGACTTATGAGAACATATTGTCCAAAACAAAAAGTGCAATCGAGAAAAAAGCCGGTATCAATTCAAACCTTCGTGCACGAACTTTTTTAAATATTGTGCTTAACGATTATAATTATTTGAATAATGGGTAATGAGTTAGAACTCCAATTAACGAAGATATTATCTGAGTAATCAGTGTTTTATTTTCCAGTTTGAAGGCGCAATCACAACTATAAACTCACCCTTAATTGTTTTCTTACTAAGATCATCTTTCAATTGCTTAGGATAACCACGCCAAATTTCTTCGAATTTCTTTGTCAGTTCACGACAGATAACAACATATCTTTCAGTCATATATTCAAGTAGTTCATCAATTAACTTTTCAATTCTGAAAGTGGATTCATAAAGAATTATTGTCCTTGGTTCATCGGATAACATTCTTAGTTTTTTCTGTCTTCCTTTTTTCTGAGGCAAAAATCCTCCGAAGACAAATGAATCAGTTGGTAAACCGCTAACAGTTAATGCAGTAGTAAAAGCGGTTGCCCCCGGAATAGGAATTACCTCAACATTTTGTTTTATAGCTTCAGAGACCAATCTCACACCTGGATCTGAAATTAGTGGCGTACCTGAATCGGAAACTAATGCACAGTTTTTACCTTCCCTAATTCTATCAATTACGGAAGGAATTTTTTTCCTCTCGGTGACTGCATTAAAAGAAATAAGTTGTTTTGAAATGCTATAGTGTTTTAAAAGAATAGAAGTTACTCGTGTATCTTCACATAAAATAAAATCAACTTCGTTTAATGTTTCAATCGCACGCACTGTAATATCTTTTAGATTTCCAATTGGTGTGCTTACTATATAAATTTTGCCGTTCATTGTTTCAAAGATAGGTCAAAACAAGAACGGCTCCAATCCGAAGAGGGGAGCCGTTCAGTGCAAGTAGTGTAATCCTTAAATTTATTTGACTACGACATTAATTTCAGGACTTTTTCTATAATCTGCAAGCCTTCTTCTAATTGTTCATTCGTAATATTAAGTGGAGGACGGAAACGGATTGATTTTTCTCCGCAACCGAGTATTAATAATTTTTCATCGTAGCTCATTTTTCTGAATCGGTCTCTTTTTTCTTTGTCAGGTAGATCAAATGAGCACATCAATCCCAAACCTCTAGTATTGGAAACTAATTTTGGAAATTGAAGCTGAATTTGTTCGAGTCTGCTGGAAAGATAAATACCACGGTTGGCAGCATTCTCAACAAGCCTCTCATCTCGAATTATTTCCATAATGTAACGCGATCTTACCATATCGATTAAACTTCCACCCCAGGTTGAATTAATACGACTTGAAACGTGAAAGCAATTTTCTTCTACTTCATCTACTCTTTTACCAACCATTATTCCACAAACCTGGGCTTTCTTACCAAATGCGATAATGTCAGGTTCAACATAATAGTCCGATGCCCAGAATTTTCCTGTTAATCCGAATCCGGTCTGCACCTCATCAAACATTAAGAGAATATCATTTTCATCCGCGATAGTTCTTAATTCCTGGAAGAATTCTTTCCTGAAAAAATTATCTCCGCCTTCTCCCTGGATCGGTTCGATAATTATCAGAGCTATATCATCCGGATTATTTTTTATCGCATTTTTTATTTCATTAATCGCTTTTCTTTCAGATTCAATAATTTTATTGAGATTTTCTTTTAAAGGAAAAGTGATTTTAGGATTTGTAATTCTCGGCCAATTGAATTTCGGAAAATATTTAATTTTAACAGGATCAGTATTAGTGAGTGAAAGTGTGTACCCGCTTCTTCCATGAAATGCTTCTTTAAAATGAATAACCTGGTGCCCTTTTTCTTCTTTTAATCCTTTTTGAAAATTCTTTTGTACTTTCCAATCGAAGGCAACTTTCAAACCATTTTCAACCGCAAGCGATCCGCCGGAAACAAAGAATAGGTATTCCATAAAATCCGGCATTGCGATATTTCCAAAAGTATCAACGAACTCAGCCATATAAGTTGAGTACATATCTGAGTTAGAAGGTTTATTTATTGCAGCCTGACCAAGTACATCTTTTACCTCATATGAGGTTAACTTTGGATGATTTAATCCCAACGGTGACGAAGCAAAAAATGTAAAAAAGTCTATGTATTCATCCCCGGTTCTTTCATCAACGACTTTATTGCCATAGCTTTTATGTAAGTCAATTATTAAATCGAAACCGTCTGCAAGCATATAATTATTTAATGTTTCGTGAACGGTTTCCGGTGAAGTGATAGTGTATTTAGACATATCTGTGTCCTTTATCGGTCTGAAAATTTAGTAATGGTTGAATTCAAACAAAATGCCAATACGACAACGCGTTCTTAGAAGAGATTTTCGTAGCGGGACACGAAATAGCTGAGAAGAGATTTATGTCTTTTGAGACAGTATTTATCTTTAATGATAATCATTATTAAATAGAGTAATTAACTTAGCAAAATTAATAACCTGGTTAATCTGATTCAAGATACTTATTACGACTCATCAGGATCAAACTGTATTTGAAAGCAAATATATCCTCACTATTTTTAATCAATTAATTTTTTTGATTTTCTTCAATTTTCTAAAATTCCTTAAAAAGTGAGTAATATAAAGCTTTTATAAGGAAGGGAGATAAATAATGAATTTTCTTAAAAAACTTGGAATTACCAGTAAGAATTTCGGTTCATCTACCGGTACAAAGTGGATTAAATCTAACAGCCAGGGAGAACTAAAAATAGTTTCTCCTGTAGATGGAAAACAAGTAGCTTCAGTCTACCAGGCATCTGAAAAAGATTACAACAAAGTAATAGAAACTGCATTAACAGCTTTTGAATACTGGAAAAATATTCCAGCACCACAAAGAGGAGAAATTGTAAGACAGATTGGATTAAGATTACGAGATTACAAGGAGCCACTTGGAACTTTAGTCTCATATGAAATGGGGAAATCATTACAGGAAGGTTTGGGCGAAGTTCAGGAAATGATTGACATCTGTGATTTCGCAGTTGGTCAATCACGGCAGTTGTATGGTTTTACAATGCAATCCGAAAGACCAATGCACAGGATGTATGATCAATACCATCCTCTTGGAATTGTCACTACAATTTCTGCGTTTAATTTTCCTGTTGCCGTTTATTCATGGAATGCAATGATTGCAGCAGTTTGTGGCGATGTTAACATCTGGAAACCTTCTTCCAAAGTTCCTTTATCTGCTATTGCAACACAAAAAATCATCAGTGAAGTTTTAAGAGAAAATAAATTACCGGAAGGAATTTTCAACTTAGTTATCGGGAAAGGTTCTACTATAGGGGAAAGAATGTTAAATGATAAACGAATTCAATTAATTTCAGTTACCGGATCGACAGCCGTTGGAAAGCACGCAGCCGAAGTAGTTTCTAAGAGATTTGGAAAAACTATTCTTGAACTTGGTGGGAATAATGCAATCATAGTAACACCGGATGCTGACCTGAAAATAGCGATTCCATCAATTGTTTTCGGAGCTGTTGGTACAGCGGGACAAAGATGTACAACATCCAGAAG
>Ga0307446_1000484_pt1 | contig 13684 bp, 10 predicted proteins | sample SalMarSW160320MG_FD_202141 | JGI IMG/M metagenome (GOLD analysis project Ga0307446, IMG submission 202141) | Salt marsh sediment microbial communities from the Plum Island Ecosystem LTER, Massachusetts, United States - SW1603-20 | ecosystem: Environmental > Aquatic > Marine > Intertidal zone >... | reverse complement strand
GGCAAGAACACCGTGCCGGCTCAATCGGATTGCGAACTGAACGACCGTCGCGCCCGGATCAAGCTTGATCCTGAAAAGGCAAAAAGCGGGCTCGGTCAACTGGTGCTCACTCTAATGAAAGTCATTCACGAACTCCTGGAACTTCAGGCGATCCGTCGAATCGACGCGGGATCACTCATGGATGAAGAGATTGAAAACATCGGGATGACTTTGATGAAGCAGGCCGAGGAGATTGACAGGCTCAGAAAAGAGTTCAACCTGGAGGAGGATGATCTCAATATTGATCTGGGGCCCTTGGGAAAACTTTTGTAAGCCACCTCCATCCTTCCCCTTCTTTGAAAGTGGGCGGGGGTATGATTGAGGGAAAGAAAGTTCACCATGAAAAAGATCATAGTCTTAACCAATACTCCTGAGAAAGAGAATAGTTTGATAACCTGTCTTCGGATTTTGTTCCAAAAGTGTGAGATTTCTCTGTGTCCAAAGGATGCCAATGCCTTTAAAGATGAACCACTATCCCCGGAAAAAGAAAACAAAAACTTTCCAAAATATTATTAGGGTAAATCAACAATCCAACCTGGAGGTTTATATATGTCTATTCAACGTGCAGCACAGCATTCCATCGCGAGCACCAATCTTGCCGATTTGCTCGAACGTATTCTGGACAAGGGGATCGTGATAGCGGGGGATATCAAGATCAGCCTCGTTGACGTCGAACTGCTGACCATCCAGCTTCGCCTGGTGATTTGCTCTGTCGATAAGGCCAGGGAGATGGGCATGGACTGGTGGGTGAATAACCCCTGCTTCACCCGGGGGGCAAAAAATGATCAGGTCGTTGATTCCCTTGAAAGGATCGAGAAAAGACTCGAAAGACTGGAAACTCCCCCTTTGAAAGAATCCGGGAGTGATTCAGCATCTTAAGCCCGCGGTTTCGATTTGCGAAATTAAGCGTGGGATACACGGTTTTCGCCCGCAAGGGCAAAGCGACTGAAGACGAGGAGGTCGAATTACGGATCGGATTACTGATATTTTGATTTATCGGCTGGAAAATAAAGGGTTCGAACCGGTTGCGATCCCCAGATTTATAAAGGATGTGGTCCATACCGTTTCGATTAATCACCAAATCGGACTGACGGAAATGAATAGACGATTGTGCCTGTTAGGCTGGGACCCCATCGAATTGGATGACCACACGCTGCAATTGATCATCGTGAGCAATGAAAAGGATTCGGTCCTCCCGGAGAGAATGTTGACTTAATATTGGTCCGCTATTCATTGTGATGAAGAAAAAGAGGTATTATGGAAGCAGTCATCAAACACTATTTGAATCCTTTGCATATCTATTGCCGATTGAGGAACATAGGAATCCGAAAAACCATGGCAGTATCACTCTGCCGTTGTTATGAGCGGGTCCTTTTCAAGCGTTTTTTAAAATAGAAAAGGGCGGAGGAAGGAAAGGTTTCCAAGCGGTGTAAAGGCCGGCTCGTGAAGAGGAAGATCAAGACAGAGATGACGTATCCGGACAGGGAGCTTGAAAAACAAAAACGTATGGAAGGTGTGGCATAATGATCAACGCACCGGTACGATATGGGTATTTTTGGATGGGTTTGCTTGTGATTGCACTGTTGCTCGGGCATTCGTTCGACGCGGCCCCCATTTTTGGCGAAGTCATGCTTAATGCAAGCTATTGTTTATTCTCTCAAACCGTAGAAACCATATAATCCCTCCCCCTTAAGGGTGGAGCTTCTTCCATTAAAGCATGGTTTAAATTCCATAGCGTCGATTCCCTTATTCATTACCTTTCTTAACCTAACCCGTGCACTTTTCTTTCACTTTCACCCCTATCCCGCTTTCATACCCTAATAAAGGGAGGAATCCGTATAAATCTCCATTATAAAAGGGGATTTTTGGGCATCAATTTGACAACACTTAACTGGTACAAATTTTGCTTTTGAATATTAAGACGCTTGATATCAGGCCGGTGATGGCAACAAAAACTAACTGTGGAGGAGGCAAGGTTCACTGCGGTAGCGATTATTGCTTACAATCCAATATCGAAACAGTTGGAAGAAGATGGGGGAGGGGATGGATGCGAAGGAATTAAAAGCGAAGGAAAATCAGGGACATTTTGAACTCAGGCAGCAAGCCGAGGAAAAGCTGAAAGAAGCGCCCGGCGACAGCGAGGATCTCTCCGGAGCATCGCCCGAAAGGATGGCAAACCTCATCCACGAGCTTCAGGTTCATCAGATCGAGTTGGAAATGCAGAACGATGAACTCCGCCGCATACAGGGTGAACTTGAAAAGACCCGGGACAGGTATTCTCATCTGTATGACTTTTCGCCGCTCGGGCATTTTACACTCAGCGAAAATGGGATCCTCGAAGAGGCCAATCTCACCCTCTCTTCCATGTTAGGGTTAGAACGGAGTGCCTTGATCGGAAAACCCTTCACCCGTTTTGTTCTGAGAGAGGATCAAGATATTTTCTTTAAGCACCGGCAGCGTCTTTTGGAAACGGAAACACCCCAGTCCTGCGAGCCGCGGCTCATCAAAATAAACGGACATGAGTTTTATGCCCGTTTAGACTGCATGCTCGTAAAAAACGAATGTGACGATTTAAGGCAAATCAGGGCGGCGGTCAGCGATATCACCGAGCGCAAGTTAGCGCAAGAACAACGGGATAAGTTAGTTGCGGAACTTCAAAAGGCACTATCAGAGGTTAAAACATTGCAGGGTTTTTTACCCATTTGCTCATATTGCAAAAATATCCGCGATGACAAGGGGTATTGGAATCAGATCGAATCCTACATTCGAGATCGCTCTGACGCTGAATTCAGTCATGGTATTTGCCCTGAATGCGCGAAAAAACTGTATCCTGATATGGATTTGTATGAAGATGCCAAGTAAAGACTTTAGATGCATAAACCGACCGGCGCATTGGGCGGCTGTATTTACAAGGTTGCTTTGTTTGCGATCCGCCTACCAGCGAACTATACGGCGCGAGTGATACCGCACTGCGACGGCGTTGCGATCCCACTGGAAAACACCCGAATCCTGTGGCAGCGATGATCCGATTGACAAGAAAGGAGATAGGTAATGGCCAGGGAAAAGAGCCTGACACAATCCCGGGAATACGACGAGAACATCATCAACACCGTGCGTGAACCCTTAATCGTTCTGGATCAGGATCTAAGGGTGGTCTCCGTCAACCGCTCCTTCTACGGAATCTTCAAGGTAAAACCTGAAGAGACCGTGGGGCAGCTTATTTATGACCTGGGCAATAAACAGTGGGATATCCCCAAGCTGCGGGAACTGCTGGAAACCATCCTGTCCAAAAAGACCACCTTTGACAACTATGAGGTTGAACACGATTTTGCCGTCATCGGCAGGCGCGTCATGCTGTTGAATGCCCGCCAGATTGAACAAGCGTGGGGCAAAGAGCGGATCATCCTGCTGGCCATCGAGGACATCACCGAGCGCAGCCGACTAGAAAATCTGTTGGTAGAGTCTGAATATCGTTATCGGCATATTTTCGAGACCGCCAGCGACGGGATCGTGCTTTTCGAAAATAGCGATGGACATATAATCCAGGCGAATAAAGCTGCCGAAAATATGCTGGGGTATTCCGAAGCGGAATACGTCGGGAAAAAGTTGCCGGATATCGGCGTTCCGCTCGGCATGAATGATGATTTCCCGACAATCATGCGGGACTTGGACAAGATCGGCGTTCTTAATTATGAAAATGTTCCGGTTAAAACCAAGGTCGGACAGATTATCTACACGGATCTATATTTGGTTGACCGGGCTAATTTTATCCAATGTAACATTCGCGATATGAGTGAACGGAATAAGCTTGAAGCCAAACTCCGCTACGCCCAGAAGATGGAGGCAATCGGCACGTTGGCAGGGGGGATTGCCCACGATTTCAATAATATCCTCAATGTGATCATGGGCTATAGCGCCATGGTCGCGGACACGCTGGAAACCGGCAGTCCTGCAAAGGAAGATATGAATGAGGTGCTCATTGCCGCCGAGAGGGCCGCGGATCTTACTCGAAGGCTGCTTGTCTTCAGCAGAAAAGATGTTGTTACAATGATGCCCGTTGACATCAATGAAATTATCCTTGGCTTGAAGAAAATGCTTGGACGGATTATCAGAGAGAGTATTGAGTTTAATATTGAGCTTGCGGACATGCCTTTGACAGTGCTGGCTGATGCGGGGCAGATAGAGCAGGTCCTGATAAACCTTGCTGTAAATTCCAAAGACGCAATGCTGGAGGGCGGCCGGTTGACGATCAGCACGGGCCTTCAAGAATTGAATGATGACTATGTCGAAGCGTATGGATATGGCAAACCCGGACAGTATGCACTTATCACGGTTGCCGATACCGGGCAGGGAATGGATGCGGAGACACAGAAGAAGATATTCGAGCCTTTTTTTACCACAAAAGGGATTGGAGAAGGGACAGGGCTTGGCCTTGCAATTTCATACGAAATAATAAAAAAGCATAGCGGATACACAAATATTTACAGCGAACCGGGACAAGGTACGGTATTCAAGATATACCTGCCGTTTAGTGAAGAAGCGGCATCCCTGGAGAAGGAAAAGGAGACCGCCGCTCCTGTCAAAGGCGGAGATGAGACTGTCCTTGTGGCCGAAGACGACGCTTCCCTGAGGAAATTGGCGACGATAGTGCTGGAGTCTTTCGGGTATAGTGTTATTACCGCGGTAGACGGTGAAGATGCGATCGCAAAATTCATGGAAAACAGGAAACGGATCAGCATCGTCATGCTTGATATGATTATGCCGAAGAAAAGCGGGAAAGAAGTCGGGGAGGCGATCAGAAAAGCGAGCGCCGGGGTAAAAATACTCTTTGTGAGTGGATATACCATGGATATTATCAAAGGCAAAGAATTGGCAGAGGCCGGTTCTGACTTTATCCACAAACCTTTCACGCCGAAAGATCTTTTGATAAAGGTGAGGGAGATCCTGGACAGATGAGCGAAAAAATACTGATCGTCGATGATGAGGATGCCAATCTCCGGCTGCTCACTCAGTGGCTCATTCCGTTAGGCTATGATGTTGAATTTGCCTCAAACGGGGAAGAGACGGTGCGGAAGGTCAGAGATAGCAGGCCTGACCTGATCATACTTGATATCATGATGCCGGTCATGGATGGCTACAAGGCATGCAAAATATTAAAAGAAGACCCGGAGACAAAGAATATACCGATCATTATGGTGACGGCGCTTCACGAAAGGAAATCAAAATTAAAAGGGCTCTCTGTTTCCGCAAATGATTTTCTTTCCAAACCCATCGATCAGACCGAATTAACAATCCGTGTCAAAAACCTTCTTAAGATCAAGGCCTTCGACGACTTTATACTCAGGCATAATGAGATGCTTGAAAAGCAGGTGCGGGAAAAAACCCAGGACATTAAAAATATGAGCAACGAGATGGTTCAGAAACTGACGGCAGCCGCAGAATTTCGCGACACGGACACGGGCGCTCATATAGCGAGGATAGGATTTTATGCCAACAAGATCGCAGCCGCGCTGGATATGCCGATGGATTTTATTGAGACAATAACTTTTTCGAGCCAGCTGCATGACATCGGCAAGATCGGGGTTCCGGACAGCATCCTCTTAAAGCCGGGTCCTCTTACCCGGGATGAATTCGAGATCATGAAGACCCATGCCGCCATGGGCGAGAAGATTCTCTCGGAATCGACCCATTCTGCTATTCAAATGGCTGCCGCCATTGCCTTTACGCACCATGAACGGTGGGAAGGCGGCGGGTATCCAAGGGGGCTCAAAGGAGAAGAAACACCCATTGAGGGAAGGATTGTCATGCTCGTCGACCAATATGACGCTCTCAGGAGTCAAAGGCTCTACAAACCGGCCTTTGATCATCCAAAGACGTTCAAGATTATCACCGAGGGTGACGGAAGGACCGTGCCGGAACATTTTGATCCGGCGGTCCTCAAAACCTTCAAGGAAATAGCACCCCTATTTGAAGAGATATTCGACCAGCACCAATAATGATAAGTCCGTAAAAAGTCAGGCGATTTAAGTAAACGGGCTATCCAATTCGCTCAAGTTGATGTATTGTGCTCGCTATGGACGAGCAGAGACCACACCCAGTCGGCGGCATCGACTATCCGAGAACCTTGCGAGAGTTCGATGACTGGTTCGCGACGGAAGATGACTGTGCCCGCTACCTCATGCGTCTGCGATGGCCACAGGGTTTCCACTGTCCTGGTTGCGGCTCGCAAGCATCGTGGTTGACATCTCGGAACTTGCTGTACTGTAAGCAATGTCATCGTCAAGCCTCAGTTACATCGGGCACAGTGTTCGAAGGCACAAGAAAGCCACTACGCGTATGGTTCCAGGCCATGTGGTACCTCACTAATCAGAAGCTCGGCGTAAGCGCTTTGGGCTTGAAGCGAGTGCTCGGGTTGGGGAGCTATCAGACTGCATGGACTTGGCTGCACAAGCTGCGCCGTGCAATGGTACGTCCAGGCAGAGACATGCTCAGCGGACATATTGAGGTTGACGAAACATACGTTGGCGGAGAGGAAGAGGGTGTTCGTGGCCGAAAGACCAAGACCAAGTCCATAGTCGTCATAGCCATTGAAGTTCACTCTCCCAAGGGGTTTGGCCGAGTACGCCTCCGGCAAGTCCCCGATGTCACAGGACCGAGTTTGGTCGGCTTCGTCAAGGACGTCGTGAGGGTAGGCTCGATAGTTTCGACAGATGGCTGGACCGGTTACAATGGTTTGTCCGCCCACGGATATAATCATGAGCGGCGCGTTCAGTCTGGTAGCGGTGATCCTGCGCATGTTGTTCTTCCTGGTCCTCACCGTATTGCTTCACTGCTGAAACGATGGCTGCTCGGAACACATCAAGGGGCAGTAAGGTACGAACATCTCGACTACTATCTAGACGAATACACGTTTCGGTTCAACCGTCGCTCATCCAAAGCCCGAGGACTTCTTTTCCATCGACTTGTTGAGCAGGCTGTTCAAATCAAGCCAACCACATACCGACGCATCGTGAACAGAGCGGCCAAGCCCGAGGCACCGTCATCAAAAGCAACTTGAGCGAATTGGATAGCCCGTTAATGGAAAAGCAGCCCATGGAGGGGTTCTACCTACTCTACCTCATGCTATTTATGTTGTCAAAGAGCGTTTCTTGAAGGCCTGGGGCCAATTAAGAAAAACTTTCACCCTATTTGACCGCCGCTATGGGCATCCGCTCATAATGGCTGGGTAAGGAACGTCTGACTTTTTACAGGACCATCAATAATAGTAGTCCATATACAAAACAGGTAAAGAACGGATCTTATTTGTGGACGATGAAGCCCCCATAGCAAAGATGAGGGGCCAAGCGCTTGAAAGACTTGGATTCACAACATCAATAAGGACCAGCAGCATAGAAGCCTTAGAGTTGTTCCGAACAAAACCGAATGATTTTGAACTGGTCATCACGGATATGACAATGCCGAATATGTCCGGCGACAAGCTGGCCACTGAGCTAATGAAAATCAGACCTCATATTCCTGTAATCCTTTGTTCCGGATACAGCAGGAAAATATTTGATCAAATATGGGCAGAAATCGGTATCAAGGCTTTTGCATACAAACCTGTTGTCAAGGCTGACTTGGCTAAAACGGTGAGAAAAGTCTTGGATGAAGCCAAAAACTCGGCTCAACAATAATTATCCTATTCTTGACTTCAAATGCTTGGGATACAAGTCACACTTGCCGATATGAACCTTGAATCGACTTCCCACCAAAATTATTTTGCACACGAAGCAATCTCCGGTATCCAATGATCGCTGATTCCTGCTAAAGGTCACAAATCGCGGAAGGGCTGTGATATCATTATTTAAAGGGGTGGATCGAGAGTTGTGAGATGTCATGGAAAGCACATCAAATCCGGATGTTTGAAAACCTGACATACCTTGACAGTATCTCAAATAATCCGTGTCAACAAAAAGTTGTGATAAGCCTTACATATTCAAATATGCTGTTATCTGAATAACATAAAACAAAGAATTCTTCCGACCACTACATCTGGTAGTTGACCGATTCGGAGCCGATCCGGTTCCAGGAAAGGGGTACGTGCATAAATCCAGCATAGCACATCTGCCAAATCCATGCAAGACTGCATTGATGGTAGCATAGCACATCCACCAAATCCATGCAAGAGTGCCAGACGTAAGTTAGCCTTTTTGCCTGGAAAATCAAACAGATGGTTAATATATTCTGAAATCGGAAGACCCTCACAATTATTGGAAAATTCTGATTATCTTCCTTGGTTTTTCAGGTACTAAACCATCATACAGAACAGGGCTTTCGTGCGGCCTTCATTCCCCCCATGCCTTATCTTCATCTTACTTCAAGCTAACCGAAGAGCCGGATCCCATCATCAGTCTTCAACGGAGAACGGAACAAGCCCGTAAACGGCCGTACCGATATATTGATCTTTCTTTTCCTTCGTGCCTTCTGGATTGACATAGACACGCATGCAATCCTTATAGCCCCCATAAAGGTTTTTCCACTTGTTGCAAAGCTTATCGCCGTCGATCCAACTTTTGCCGGTATCTGCGATCATGTCTCTGCGAATTGTAGCCTTCCCGTCTTCGGTACGTTCAATTGACCATTCTTTTCCACCGCAGATATCAAATCCGCTAATGGTCTGCCCAAAAACCTGGTCTTTGATCTCCTTTCCAGTCAGGTTGGGCTCCAGGAATATTGCACTCTTATAATACCCGCCCGGTTCCCCTGACACCCCAGCCTTTAGGAGACCCTCAGCCCAAAGCTTCTCAGATTCTGGGTTTTTGAAAGGGGGCATCAAACATGCCAGGCTAAGCCCCATTTTGAGATAAGGCGCTATGAATTGCCCGGCTTCCTTCGTACGGCCGAGGAGCGCGTTGGTGACTGCTAAGGGGCGTAAGCTCATGATTTTATTTTCGGGCTGGAATTCATAGGCTCTCTCAAAACACTTCAGAGCTTCTTCCAGTTTTCCCATAGCGAACTTTCCAAACCCGCGTGCGTTATAAGCACAGTATACACATCCTCGATCCACCCCGAGACTCGTCTCAGCAACATCAGTAGCCTCCTCTGGTTTCCCCCCCCAAATCAAAGCCCAGCCTAAGCAATGCCAAGCTGATGATTCGTTTGGAGCAAGAGCAACACAGCGTTCGCCATCTTCAATGGCCTCTTCCCATCGGCGTTGCAAAGGAAGGAGAAGGAATGCATTGACGCCGTAAGAACCGGACGTCGGGTCCTTCATGGAGATTTCTCTATAATGCTCGCTCCGCAGGAAGCATTCTTGCGGCGATAGACCCACTAGCCTGCCCCCGTATATTCCTGCAAAGAGATATGCTTCGGACAGCGAGGCATATGCTCGACTATAGTTCGGATCTATCCTGAGGGCCTCCTCAAAATAGGCAATGGCCTTGGGTACTCTATCAGGATAGTACCGCTTCATGAGATCAGCACCTTTCAGAAAAGCATCGTAGGCCTTGACGTTGTTCGTCCCTTTTCGATGAATATTTTCTTGCTCCCGCTCTGTCAATGTCACTGCCAGCGAAGCAACGATCTTCCGGGCGATCTTGTCCTGAACTGCAAAAATATCGCTGAGAGGGGCATCAAACCGCTCCGCCCAAAGATGATGTTGGGTGGCAGCATCGATAAGTTGAGCGTTAATACGGACTTGATCCCCGACCTTACGTACACTTCCTTCAAGCACGTATCGTGCCCCAAGATTCTCGCCTATCTGTTTGATCTCTATGGATTTGCCTTTATACGCAAATGTGGAATGACGGGAGATGACGACCAGATTTGAGACTTTTGACAGATCAGTGATTAGATCATCAGCCATCCCATCGCCAAAATATTCTTGCTTGGGGTCATCACTCATATTCACAAAGGGAAGGACTGCAATAGATTGTTTTTCGGGGATTCCGGTGGATGCAGGTTTCTCAGAAACCACCTCCTCAATGATGGGAGGAGGACGAAACTGATAATTCCATACGGCCCAGGCCCCAACCGCAATCACCAGAACAGCTGTAATGGCCAAAACCGTCTTACGCCAGGTTCGTTCCATAGCTTTTCTTGCTTTGATCACCCTGTGGGCCGCGGCGCCCGGGAAAGACAGGATTCGATAGGCCCTCACCGGCCTGTCGATATTCTTGACCTCCTGTTCCCCTAAATACTCATGTTCCAGCCCTATCTTCTTCTCAATGGCGTCAAACACGGTCCCGGAAATGCAGATCCCTCCACCCTCGGCCAGCCCCTCCATCCTGGCCGCGATATTGATGCCGTCGCCGTAGATCCGCTCCCCCTCCTCCACCACGTCGCCCATGTTGACGCCAATCCGGAATTTCATTTTGCGGTTGTCAGGCAACTCGGCGTTTCGTTCGGCAAGTTCCCTCTGGACCTCAACTGCACAGTTCACGGCATCCACCACGCTGGTGAACTCTGCCAGGAGGTTGTCACCGGTGGCATCCACCAATCGACCCCTGTAACGCTGAATGAGATTTGTTATTGCCGTGCGGTAAGTGGTCAGGGTTCGGATCGTTGCCTCCTCATCGTCTCCCATCAGGCGGCTGTACCCTTCCACGTCCGCACTTAGGATTGCGGTGAGTCGTCGCCTGAAATTCTCTGTGCTCATGTGATCACCTCTTGATAAGACTTACTGCGGTTGTGGAATGAAAAAAGCCGAACTGCCTTCATGTGACCTTCACGATGTCACACTCGGTCCCGCCCCATAGCGGGACTATCTTTCAGAAGCAAGACCCGTGGCTTTCCGCCCTCATCTTTCGATGGGTTTGGCTTTATACAGAAGAAGCTTTAAGCTCCCAACAGGCAAAATATGCCTATTAGGAGCTGAGCATGTACATTTTGAGGTGTTTTTTCATCGGGTAACCTCCTGGCTGAGGTTGAATGGTTGGTGGGAATACCTACAATTAGTGCAATCACAAAAAACGCCTTGTGTCAAGGGAAATCGGCTCTCTAAATGACTTCCGAGCCGGGTGTTTTGACTTTGGTGAAGCTCAGGATTTCTTCGATATCTGCCAGCAACCTCAGGTGTGACTTACGTGCATAAGCCCAGCACGCAACATTAGCCAAAACCATGCAGGACTACCAGATCAATCATTCATCTTTTACGAGGAATTTCAAACAGATGTATCATATAGGTAAGTCAGCATCTGAGATTTCACAAAGAATGGATCGCTCAATCACAAGTGGTAGTGTTTCTCTGATTCTACCTCAATGGACTCAGAAGGTTGAGGCTATTACTAATTAGTGGTCACACTTGATTTATTTGAAATTTGTGTTACCCCTTTGACCAATCCGATTCTGAAAAGGATTGAACGGATAGGTTTTTCCGGTTCACTGCACGGAATTCGGCAAAAAGTCACGGTATCAACTGATTCTCTCTGCCGTCCATTTGGCTTGTTCCGAGCCGAAATCACCTCTACTGTGAGCGGTACCCGAAGCCCGCCTCTTTGAAAAGGTTCCTTTTATTGTGTAAGTGCCGCTTCCACCGGCATAAACGGTTTGTTCAACAGGAGTTGAAACCCAGGTGCCCTCACACAGCATCATACCATTTCTTACTTCTCCCTTCCATTCCGAAACAACGCGGTACTTTCCCCCTGCCTCAGACTCCGCAACCCTGTCAGAGCTTCCTACTACATGGAAGACGTCCTTTTCTGTTTCCGATGGCTTTAGCAGTAATGTCTGATCTTTCAACGCCATCCCATTGTCATAAATAATATTCATCTTCCAGATCTGTACACCTGGCCCGGCAAATGTAATGGGTTTTGGTTTTTCGGCACAACCGTAAATCAACATGATGGCAAAGGCAACAAAGAGCGTTATCGCAAAATTCCGGCTTAATGACTTCATGGTCCCACCTCCATTTGATTTGATTTTGATGAGAAATATCCACCAAACCTTCATATGTTGTTTGACTTATGTCCTCATCTTACGAAGAGTTTGGCTTTCTATAGAAGAGATTTTAAGCTCCCAACAGGCAGACCATGCCTATTAGGAGCAGGGCATATATAGTTTGAGGCATTCTCTCATGGGGTAACCTCCTAAATAGAGGTTAAATGATTGGTGGGAATATTTACATCTGATGTAATGCCAAAAAAACACTTATGTCAAGAAGAATCGGGTTAGCGCCAGGTTAAGGTTTCGTGCATTATCTGCAACATTCGCAAAATAGAATATTGGTTCGTATGCTAATCAATCTCATATGGGGTATTTATTAGGCCCAATCCAATTTTTACCAAAAGCTGATATTTCATGATCGTATGGAATATATAAATTATCAAACATAATTCCCTCCGCATAGTGCTCCATTGCATCCCGAAGATTCCACACGGTTGAATTCGTTAAGCAACTTTTTATTTGTAACGATACTCCCCCCGCAATCACCAAAAAACTCAATTGCATGCTCTTGGGACCGGAACGGAGCGTATTGAATACTATCTTGATTTGACGTTGCTAACGGAGCTGAGCTTTCTTTTTGCAGAATAAAAAACCATTCTTTCGGCCTCTCTTTTAGTCGATAACAGAATTCGCAGCGATACAATTGATGTGTTCTCTTTTCCCTGAAAAGATCCCCTGGCCGGAATCTCAACCTGGGGGGCTTTCCGACTTTCCCGCGTTTTGTGTTATGCATTTTTCATACTCCCACAAAAGCAAAAGGGGTCAGAAAAGGGTCTACTCTTAGCCCTTAGTCCATCTCCCTCTTCCATCTTTTTAATGATTAAGTAGTTTCCGAGTGTACGGTCTTTACGATTTAGAGTTCCGGACTTGTGGTGAAAAATTCTCTCCCAACAGGAAAAAAGCTCCTGTCAGGAGATGGTAGGGTACAATTTGAGGTGATACTCCATAGGAACCTCTGGAAAGTGGGTTCAGGGTTCAGAATTTATGAATTATGGGTGGTTTACCTTTAAGTTTGTTAGGTTCAGAGGCCAATTGTGAGGAATATTATTCAAAGCATAGCTTAAGTCAAGAAAAAACCGCCAAAGCCCCGGTAAATACGTGTGAAACCACCGAGAATCAGGATCTGCCCTTGAGATTGGACAGACTCCCCATGCCCTTTCTTAACCTTCCTCTCATAAAATATTTTCTATTTTCCCTAAAAAATTCAAAAGACTATCAGAACCCAAATCATTCTTAAAATGCCATGTGCCAAGGGGTTCTTTTTGGATAATTGATTGATGATAGGAAACGTTAAACTGCAGTTGCTGAGATCTTAGTATCTCTAAATTTTGGGACAGCATATTTATACAACACTGCCAGATGTAAGCCTCACTTTTTGTCTGGAAAATCCAACGCGCACTTAATTTCGGTAAGTGTGACCTCTATCCCAGGAATTTAAGGTCAAGAATAGGACAATTATCCTTGAGCTTCACAGTTCAGACAAATAGATATCACAAGCTATTTTGAGAGGTTGAGTTTGCTGGTATGTTAGATATCACGAATGGCTCCGGTTGCCTCTCAAATTGGGCAAATTTTTAGTTCATCCGCTTTTTGCGAACCTGAAATGGAAGCCGAATGTGGTTGATATGGTCATGAGGTCCTTTCCTCGATTCCGAGTCTTACGGGCTGGTATTTTCATTACCGACTTATCAGCGGAGGACACTTGCCTCCTCCGCATTCCCCC
>Ga0307446_1000483_pt1 | contig 13685 bp, 10 predicted proteins | sample SalMarSW160320MG_FD_202141 | JGI IMG/M metagenome (GOLD analysis project Ga0307446, IMG submission 202141) | Salt marsh sediment microbial communities from the Plum Island Ecosystem LTER, Massachusetts, United States - SW1603-20 | ecosystem: Environmental > Aquatic > Marine > Intertidal zone >... | reverse complement strand
CAGATGGCGATGAAGAGCATGTAGGCGCCGAAGCGCATGCGCTCCACCACGGCTCCGGAGATGAGCGCCGCGGTGATCATGGCGAAGGTCGCCTGGAAGGCGAAGCCGAGCAGCCCTGGCACCCCGCCGTGGCCGACGGGTGACAGCCCGCGCAGGCCGGCGTGCGCCAGCCCGCCGAGGACGGCGGACCCGCCCGAGAAGGCCAGCGAGTAGCCTACGGCGGCGAACGTGAGGCCCACCACGCCGAGCGACACGAAGCTCATCATCATGCTGTTGAGGACGTTCTTGCGACGCACCAGGCCGCCATAGAAGAAGGCCAGCCCCACCACCATGAGCAGCACCAGCGCGGTGGCGACCATCATCCAGGCGATGTCGCCGGCGGGGGTGACCCCGGGCCCGGCGGCGCTCGCCTGGGCGCCGGCCGCCGGCAGGGCCGCCAGCGTCAGGATGCCGAACGCGGACGCCGTCGCCCGCACGGGCGCGCGGCCGGGAGCGGCACCGCGCGCCCCGCTGGACGGCGGCCGACGAGCTGCCTGGCGCGGTGCGTGGCTTGGTGCGGGGGGCGACGCGCGACGGCTCGCGTCCGCCGGAACGTGCGTGGCTCGGCTCGAGCGGCGTGTCATCCGGACCTCCCGGCGGCACGTGGCCGCGCGATGCCCGAGGCTAGCACGCCCACGCACCACCGTCAAAGGCAGAGTGACCTGCTGTCACGTATCGTCCTGACACCGTGCGACAAAGTCGCCGTTCTTTGGTCAGATGTAACGGTCAGGGCGGCAGACTACCGCACACTTGGTGACAGGCGTTCACGTCGCGCGCCCGGCGATCCGAGCGACGGCGCCGCGCGACCGCTGCGGAAGCCGGTCGCGCGGCGCGTCAAGGGGCAGAAGCGAGCGATCTCGAGTCGGAGGCTCAGGCCGGTGCCAGCTCGGGCGGGACGCCCACGGGTGTCAGCGCGTCGCCGTCGCGCTCCTCGGTGCGGATGCGCACCACCTGCTCGAGCGGCTGGACGAAGATCTTGCCGTCGCCCACCTCACCGGTGCGCGCGGCGCGCACGATGGCGGCGATGGTGGGCTCGACGAACGGGTCGGACACGGCGATGGTGAGCTGCACCTTGTCGTGGAACTCCACCAGGTAGGTACTGCCGCGGTACTGCTCGTGGACGGCCGCCTGGCCGCCGTGGCCGCTGACGCGCTGCAGGGTCATGCCCTGGACGCCGGCCTTGAAGAGGGCCTCCTTGACGGCAGCGAGGCGTTCGGGACGGACGATGGCGGTGATCAGCTTCATGGTCGCTCCTCGAGTCGCCGGCACGGCGTCAATCGCCCGCGCCCACCAGCACGGGCTCGGCCAGCGCGTCGGCGGGGACGTAGGCCTCGGCTCCGTGCTCGGCCACATCGAGCCCGCCGATCTCGTCGCGGGCGTCGACGCGGATGCCGACGGTGGCCTTGAGCACCAGCCACAGCACCAGCACGCCGACGAAGGCGGTGGCGCTCATGGAGAGGGTGCCGAGGGTCTGGATCAGGAAGGAGTGGATGCCTCCGCCGGCGAACAGCCCGGCCGCGCCCAACGCGGGCAGGCCGAAGAGGCCGACGGACATCGTGCCCCACACCCCGGCCACGCCGTGCACCGAGACGGCGCCGACGGGATCGTCCACGCCCAGAGCGTCGAACATGGGGATGGCCAGAACTACCAGGACGCCCGCCACCAGGCCGATGATGACGGCGGCGATGGGGCTGACGAAGGCGCATGGCGCGGTGATCGCGACCAGGCCGGCGAGCAGGCCGTTCATGGTCATCGAGAAGTCCGGCCGGCCGAAGCGGATCCAGGACACCGCCATGGCGGCGATGCCCGCCGCCGCGGCGGCGATGTTGGTGGTGAGGAAGATGCGGGCCACCAGCCCCGGGTCGCCCACGATGCCCATGGTCGAGCCGGGGTTGAAGCCGAACCAGCCCAGCCACAGGATGAACACTCCCAGAGCGGCGAAGGTCATGTTGTGGCCGGGGAAGGCGTTCACCCTGCCGTTGCTGTAGCGCCCGATGCGCGGCCCCAGCACCATCGCCGCGGCCAGGGCGGAGAAGCCGCCTACGGCGTGCACGACCGTCGAGCCGGCGAAGTCGATGAAGCCCAGCTGCGACAGCCAGCCGCCGCCCCAGGCCCAGTGGCCGACGATCGAGTAGACGAAGGTGGTCATCACCACGGAGAAGATGAGGTACGACGAGAACTTCACCCGCCCGCCGATGGCGCCGGACACGATGGTGGCTGCGGTGCCGGCGAAAACGAGCTGGAAGAAGAACTTGGCGAACAGCGGCACGCCCGTCCAGGACAGCGAGGCGAAGATGCCGTGGTAGGCGCTGCCGGTGAGCGGGCTGGTGTCGGGGCCCTGCAGGAACCAGCCGTGCAGGCCGAGCAGGCCGGTGCCGTTGCCGAACATGAAGGCGAAGCCGAACGCCCAGAAGGCGATCGAGGCCACCATGAAGTCCGAGGCGTTCTTCATCAGGATGTTGACGACGTTCTTGGCGCTCTGGAAGCCGGCCTCGACCAGCGCGAAGCCCGCCTGCATGAAGAACACCAGCGCGCCCGTGACGAGCACCCAGATGGTGTCCACCGCCACGGTGATCTTGCTGGTGGCATCGGCGGCCTGGGCCCCCGCGAGGCCGATGGCGGCGAGGAAGGCCAGAGCCGCCAGCATCCTGAGGAGGGCGGGCACGGCGGAGCGGCGGCCGGGGCGGAGCGGTCGGCGGGCCGCCGGCCGCGCCGCCGGCGCCGTCCGGGTGCCCCGGCGGCCGCCCGGCGTGGTGCGCCTGGCCAGCGCGGTAGGGGTCGCCGTCCGGTTGGCGGCGGCCGTGGCATGTGCCGCGTCGGTCGGGGTGCAGCGCGTCATCATCACCTCCACGGGTGTGGGTCGCTGGCGGGCCCCCTTGGGAAGGCCCGTCGGGCGCGGCGGGTCCGGTCGCGGCGTTGGGCGGGCTGCAGCCGGCAGCGCGCGTCGAGCCGGGTACCACACCGGTGCCGCCGAGGCGGCGGCATGGGCAAGCATAGGTGCGGGTGTGCATGTTGTCAAGCGCTACGTGATCAGTTGTCAACTTGCATTGGTACACTTGGCTATCAGATCCGCTAGGAGATGCTCAGTGTAAATTGATATGTGGCCGTATGGTGAAGATTCATGTGACACTGAGCCTCACAGCCTGGCGCTGTGCCGGATCTCTGCGGCGACGCTGGCTCGCCAGGGATGGCCCGAGCCCTCGTGATACGGTCCGCGGATGACGGTGGAGCGGGCCGGGCTCGCCCTGGAAGCGACCCTTCGTGCCGCCAGGACCGGGGTGGATGGAACGCCCACGGATACCCGGTGTACGCCAAGGTGCGAGGGCACGAGTTCTGATCCCATGGCGGTCGAGGGGGCAAGGTCTTGCCGGGCCGGCGTCCAGGCACCTGGCGGCAACGAACGCGCCCTGCGCGCGGCGCTGCCGGCGCGCCGGCCTCCGCCCAGCGGGCCACGCTATCGTGACCGGCATGAACGCGTCGCGTGACGTGATCGCAGCGTACTGGGCGGCGGCCGAGCGGCGGGATTGGCAGGCGTTCGCTTCCCTGGCTACAGCTCCTGCAGGTGCGGCTCCTGCAGCTACAGCTCCTGCAGCATGATCCTGCTCTCGTCCCCGACGATCAAGCGGTGCGTGCTGGGACGCCCGTCGTGGCCTTCCACGTGGACGTCCTCGCCGATGAGGCTGCCCTGGATGCGCGGGCCGACCCCGCGGATGGTGGAGCGCGCCCCCACGACGGCATACTCCAGCTCGGCGTTCACCACCACCACATCGTCGCCGATGCTGGTGAAGGGCCCGATGTAGGCATTCTCCACGCGCGCCCCGCGCCCGACGATGGCGGGCCCGAAGATGGTGGTGTTGCGCACCACCGCGCCCTCTTGCACGACCACCTCGCCGACCAGGTCGGCCTCCTCCAGGGTGCCGCGAACCTCGCCCTTGAGGCGCATGAGCTGCAGGCGATTGGCATCCAGGATGTCCTCGGGCTTGCCGGTGTCCTTCCACCAGCCGCGCACCTCCACCGGCACCACCTCGTGGCCGGAGGTGATGAGCATCTGGATGGCGTCGGTGATCTGGTACTCGCCCTTGGCGCCCGGCTGCAGATCGTCGATCATGGCGTGGATGGTCTTGTCGAAGACGTACACCCCCGCCACCGCCAGGGTGCTGGGCGGGTCGGCGGGTTTCTCCACCAGCCGGGTGATGCGGCCGTCCTCGACCACCGCCACCCCCAACGAGCGCGCCGCCCCCTCGGACACGGGCACCAGCGCGCAGACGGCGTTGGTGCCGCGGCTCGGGTCGAAGGCGGCGACGAACTCCTTGATGCCGTACTCGAAGAGGTTGTCCGACAGGTACATCACGAAGGGATCGTCGGCGAGGAAGCCGTGGGCTACCTTGACGGCGTGCGCCAGCCCCTGCGGCGGGTTCTGCAGGATGTAGGTGAAGCGAGCACCCTGGTACTCGGCGAGCGTTGCCTTGATGGTCTCGACGGTCAGGAAGCTGACCACGACGCCGATGTCGCTGACCCCGGCCTCCACCAGGTTGTCGACGGCGTAGTGGATGAGCGGCTTGTTCGCCACGCTGATGGTGGGCTTCGGCCGCAGGCTGGTGATGGGGCGCAGTCGCGTCCCCAGGCCGGCGGCCAGGATCAGTCCCTTCATCGACGCTCCTCTCTCACGGTGGTGCGATCGTACCGTAGGGAAGGCGTTGCCGCGGTTCGCGAGCTGCGCGCGTCACGCAGGCGGCCGCGGCCGGGCGCCGTGATATCTTGGACTCAGTTCAAGTCGGATGGTGCCGCCGGCCCGCTGGCTGGTGGTGCCGCCCTCGCGGGCTCGCCACCTTCCCGTGGCCTCGCGGTGCGCGCCCGTCGCCAGGAGCGCGAGCCATGACCGTTCGCATCGTCAAGCCTCCGCCGAACTCAGGGACGGTCGCGCTGGGGCGGACCCTCCCCTCGCTGCTCGACGAGGCCGCCGCGGAGCGGCCCAATCCTCGTGCGCTCAATCAACGCGTCGCCGGCGGTTGGGAGCCCCTGAGCACCGACGCCTTCCGGCGCCGCGCCGAGCGTCTGGCGCTCGGCCTGCGGGCGGCGGGCCTGGCCCCCGGCGACCGCGTCGCCGTCTACACCCACAGCGACGTCTCCTTCGTGGTCGGCGACATGGCCTGCCTGCTGGCCCGCCTGGTCACCGTGCCCATCTACCTCACCCATGCCGAGACCGCCGTCAGGCACATCCTGCGCGAGTCCGGGGCGCGGGCCATGCTGATCTCGGACGCGGAGCTGCTGGCCTCGGTGCAGCAGCACCTGGCGGCGGCCGACGACATGACGCTGGTGGCGCTGTGGCAAGAGGCGGCCGCAGCCGTGGACCTCGGCAACGCGCGGCTCACCAGCTACGCCGCCCTGGAGGCGGCCGGCGCTCGCGAGCTGGAGGCGTCGCCCGGCGCCGCCGAGGCGCTCCGGCGGGAGCTCCAGGCCGGCCAGGTGGCGACCGTGATCTACACCTCCGGCACCACCGGGCTTCCCAAGGGCGTCATGCTCACCCACGAGAACCTCAGCTCCAACGTGGTGGCGGCCTTCACCGGCCTGTTCACCTTCCGGCCCGGCGCCTCCGAGGTCGTGCTGTCGTTCCTGCCGCTCACCCACATCTTCGCGCGCACCCTGCAGTACGGGGTGATGTGGTACGGCTCGAGCGTCTACTTCGGCGACCCGGCGACGGTCGGCGAGGACCTTCGCGCCCTGCGACCCACCTTCTTCGCCTCGGTGCCGCGGGTGCTCGAGAAGGCGTTCGACCGCATCCTGGCGGCCGGCGCCGGCCTGCGCGGGCCCCGGCGCCGGTTGTTCGACTGGGCGCTGGCGCGAGCGCGCGCCTTCGACGTCGAGCGCCCGCCCTCGGGCCTGGCGGCGCTGGCGCACCGTCTCGCGGACGCGCTGGTCTACGCCCGTTGGCGCGACGCTCTCGGCGGACGGCTGAGGACGGTCATCGTCGGCGGGGCCGCCTTGCGCGCCGAGCTGGCGACCGTCTTCAAGGCGGCCGGGATCGACGTGCTGCAGGGCTACGGCCTCACCGAGACCAGCCCCGTCATCGCCTTCAACCGGCCCGACCGCAACCGCCCCGGCACCGTGGGGCTGCCGCTCGCCGGGACCGAGGTGGGTGTGGCCGAGGACGGGGAGGTCCTCACGCGCGGGCCGCACGTGATGGAGGGGTACTACCGCCGCGCCGGGCTCACCGCCCAGACCATCGACGAGGATCGCTGGCTCCACACCGGCGACCTGGGCGCCCTCGACGACGACGGCTTCCTGCGCATCACCGGGCGCATCAAGCATCTGTTCAAGCTCTCCACCGGCAAGTTCGTGATGCCGCAGCCGCTCGAGGAGCGCCTGATGACCAGCCGGCTGGTGGACACGGCGCTGGTGGTGGGGGAGGGCGAGAAGTACTGTGCGGCGCTGTTGTTCGTCGACGCCGACGAGCTGTCCCGGCTGCTGGGGGAGCCGGCGGGCCCGGAGCTGCTGGCGCGTCCGCGCGTTCCGGGCATCTACCGCGATCTGGCGGCGGCGGCGAACCGCGACATGCCGCACTGGTCCTCCGTCAAGCGCGTCGCGCTGATCACCGACACGCTCACCATGGCCGGCGGCGCGGTCACGCCCAAGCTGAGCATTCGCCGCGAGGTGGTGCTGGACGACTACCGAGCGGTGGTGGAGGCGCTCTACCGCGGCGGGCCGGTTCCAGACGGAGTGGTGGTCACGGAGGTCTAGGATCGCCCGCCGGGGCGGTCGCGGCCGGCCCCGGCGCGCCGGTCCTGCCTGCCCGTCCGGGGCCGCGACGGCGGCGCCCCGCGGTCACGGGTCACGAACCGAGGCGGTAGACCCTGGCACCCCCGCCTGCCTCGACATCGGCAGCCTGCCGCACGGCCTCGAGCACCTGCGCGGCGCTCGGCAGGTCCAGGCTCGCCAACGGGGCGGGGCGCGCGATGAAGTACCCCTGTGCCATGTCGCAGCCGATGCCGGTGACGCTCTCGAACTGGCCGCGGGTCTCCACGCCCTCCGCCACCACGACCTTGCCGAGCGCATGACCCAGCGACACGACCGCCCGCACCACGTCGTCGGCGCCCTCCTCGGGCGTGGCGTCGAGCGCCTGAATGAACACCCGGTCGAGCTTGAGGACGTCGGCGGGCAGCTCGCGGAGGTAGGCGAGCGAGGAGTACCCCACGCCGAAGTCGTCGATGGCGATCCTCACGCCCAGCTCCTTCAGCCGGGCGAGCTCCGTCAGCGCCGCGTCGCGGTGCTGCAGCAAGGCTTCCTCGGTGAGCTCGAGGCCGAGGCGCTGGGGGCGTAGGCCAGTCTCGGCGAGCACCTGCTGGACCACGTCGGCGAATCCAGGTTGCGCCACGTGGGTCGGCGATACGTTGACGCTGACGATCGGGGCCCGACCGTCGACGCGCGGCCATTCCGCTGCGTCGCGACAAGCGCGGGCGAGCACGACCCGTCCCAGGGCCGCCGTCAGGCCCAGCTCCGCCGCAAGCTCGATCGCCGTCGGCGGCGCCACCGGGCCGACCTCAGGATGGGTCCAGCGGAGCAGCGCCTCGACCGCTGCCACCTTCCCGCTGGCCAGATCGATGATCGGCTGGTAGGCGAGGGTGACCTCCTCGTGCTCGATGGCCGACCGCAGGCTGCGGTAGAGGATGAGCCGGCGCGCCTCCTCACGGCCGCCCTCGCCGAAGAAGCGCGCCCCGTTCTTGCCCTGCCACTTGACGCGATACATGGCGTTGTCCGCCCGGCTGATGAGATCTTCCGCCGTGTGGCCGTCGCGCGGGTACAGGCTGATGCCGATGCTGGCTTGGAGCTTCACCGCCTCGTTGCCGACGTCGTGCGGCGTGGCCAGGGCAGTCAGAAGGTGGTGCGCTACGGTCATGGCGCCTTCGGCCTTGGCGGTCCCCTTCAGCACAGCGACGAACTCGTCGCCTCCGAGGCGCCCGAGCAGATCCCCGCCACGCGTGTGCTCGGTCATGCGGCTCGCGACCGAACGCAACAGCTGGTCGCCCGCCGCGTGGCCGAGCGTGTCGTTGATCACCTTGAAGCGGTCGAGGTCTAGGAAGAGCACCCCGAACACGTCGCTGGTCGTGTCGGAGAGCTCGATCAGCTTCTCGAGCTCGCGCATCAACGACACCCGGTTCAGCAGGCCAGTGAGGCCGTCGCGGTCGGCATGGTGGCGGATGGTCGCGTTCTGCTCGACCAGCTGGTAGCGCAGATCGCGCAGGTAGCCCACCAACACACCCAGACCTATCGCCACCACGATGGGCGCGCCGGCGTTGCCCACGGTTGGGGCGGTCTGCTGCACGTAGGCGTAGAGGAAGGGACTCGCCGCCCCCATCAGCAGGCCGCCGAGCGCGCCGATCCAGGCGCCCCACAACCAGGCCACGACGGCGACGGCCGCGAAGCCAACCACCGCCGCGGAAGGGCCCATCACCGAGGTCAGTAGCCCGAAGCCGCCGATGTAGAAGGCGAGCGGAAGCATGGCGGCAACGACCCTCAAAGGCCGCCGCTCGAGCGAGTAGCCGGGGAGCTTGAACCTCATGGCGGCCACGGTAGCGGTGCCCGCCTGACGGTGTTCTGAGCCCGGAGGTCGGAGGCTGTCCGCGAATCAGGGCTCGCTGCCGTCGAGGGCGAGCGACGGACAGCTCCGGACGGCGAGCGGCGCCCGCCCCCGTGTCAGGGCTCGGAGCCGTCCAGCGAGAGCAGGGCGCCGTACAGCTCCGGACGTCGGTCGCGGAAGAAGCCGAAGCCGGCGCGCGCGCGACGGGCCGCGGCCAGCTCGAGGTCGGCGTAGATGACGGTCTCCGAGGCGCGGTCGGCCTGCGCCAGCACCTCGCCCTGGTAGTCGCAGATGAAGGAGCTGCCGTAGAACACGGCGTCGCCCTCCGTGCCGACGCGGTTGGCGGCGGCGAGGTAGACGCTGTTGCAGACCGCATGCCCGAGCATGGCGCGCTGCCATAGCGGGTGCGTGTCCAGGCCGCCGGCCTCCGGCGGCTCCGAGCCGATGGCGGTGGGGTAGAGCAGGAGATCGGCGCCCTTCAGGGCCATGATCCTGGCCGCCTCGGGGAACCACTGGTCCCAGCAGATGCCGGCGCCGATGACGCCGTAGTCGGTGCGCCACGCCCTGAAGCCGCTGTCGCCGGGGGTGAAGTAGAACTTCTCCTCGTAGCCGGGGCCGTCGGGGATGTGGCTCTTGCGGTAGATGCCGAGGCGGTGGCCGTCGGCGCCCAGCATCGCCAGGCTGTTGAAGTACGCCTGGCCCGCGCGCTCGAAGAAGGACACGGGCAGCACCAGCTCGAGCTCCTCGGCCAGGGCGCCGAACCGCTGCAGGAAGGGGTGATCGTCGGCGGGGCGGGCGAGCTCGAAGAGCTCCTCGCGCTCGAGCTGCGGGAAGTAGAGGCTCTCGAAGAGCTCCTGCAGGAGCACCACCTGGGCGCCGCCAGCGGCGGCCTCCCGCACGAATCCCTCGGCCTTGGCGAGGTTCTCCTCGAGGCGGTCGGAGCAGGCCATCTGCACCACCGCCAGCCGGATGCTGCCTGCTGTCATCCCGCCTCCTCCCCGCGCTCGTGCGCGCGGCGCCCGCCGCCGCTCTCGGCACTGCTCTCGGCACTGCTCTCGGCACTGCTCTCGGCACTGCTCTCGGCACTGCTCAGGGCGCCGCTCACGGCGCGGCCGTCTCCCCGGCCGGCTGCTGCTGCGTCACGCAGTGGAAGGCGCCCCCACCGGTGATGAGCGCGGCGGCACCGAGCCCCACGACCTCGCGGTGGGGGAACAGCGGCCGCAGCGTCGCCAGCGCCTCGGCGTCGTTCTCGTCATCATAGTGCGGCACCGCCACGAAGCCGTTGCCGACGTAGAAGTTGGCGTAGCTCGGGGGCAGCCGGCGCCCGGCCAGCTCCAGGCGGCGCCGCGGCAGCGGCAGCGGCACCACCCGGTACGGCCGCCCCTCGGGCGAGCGCAGCGCCCGCAAGGCGTCCAGGTTGTGACGGGTGGGAGCGCGGTTGGGGTCGTCCGCGTCCTCGGCCAGCGCGCACACGATGGTGGCGTCGTCGACGAAGCGCGCCAGGGTATCGATGTGCCCGTCGGTGTGGTCGCCCTCCAGCGAGCCCTCGAGCCACACCACCCGCCTCACGCCGAGATGGTCTCGGAGCAGGGCCTCGACGTCGCGTTCGGAGAGGCCGGGGTTGCGTTCGGGCGAGAGCAGGCAGGAGCGGGTGGTGAGGCACACGCCGCGGCCGTTGACCTCCACGGCTCCGCCTTCCAGAACGTGAGGCACGCTGAAGCGCCGCATGCCGAGATGGCGCGCCACCGCCGCCGGAGCGCGGTCGTCGTCGTCCCAGGGAGGGTACTTCCCTCCCCAGGCGTTGAAGCGCCAGTCGGTCAGCGCGACCTCGCCGCCGGGCCCGGCCACGAAGATAGGGCCGTTGTCGCGGAACCAGGCGTCGTTCAGTGGCAGTCGGTGGAAGGTGACACGGTCCATCGGCGCGTCCAGGGCGATCAGGCGCCGCCGGGCATCGGCCTCGGCCTCCGCGTCGCGGACGTTCAGCACCGCCGGCTCGAAGCGCAGCACGGTCGCCACTAGGCCCGCCACGTCGTCGCGGACGCCCTCGAGCCGACCCTCCCAGAGGTCGTCGTCGAAAGGCCAGCTGACCCAGGTGGCGGCATGCGGCGCCCATTCCGGCGGCATGGCGAAGCCGAGTTCGCGTGGCGTGAGCATGGCCTCCTCCCGGGCGGGCCGCCGCCGGCGCCACCCGCGGCGGCACCTCGGCGCCACCTGCGGCGGAGCCGGGCGCTGCCCGAGTCCCGATGCTAGCAGACCCGGCCGCGCCGCCGGGCCGCTGGCGTGCGGGCCTCCGAGCACGCCTTCGAGCCCGCCGGAACCGTACCGGTACGGCTTTATCCGGCCGGTCCCGCGTGCTAACATGCGCCCGCTCAGGAGGGTGCGGCGCGGCGGGCGTCGGCGGCCGGCGCGGCCCGCACAGCCCGTACAGCGGCACCGCCGAGCCGTCGCCAGGGTGTCGCCGCGGGTGTCCCCGTAGGCGCCGCCCGCCCCGGGAGGGCCGAGTTGAACCACCCCGTCAGGCCGAGCGAGCCGATCTTCAAGACCAGCGACGCCGAGGAGCTCTACGGCGTTCGAACCTGGTCGAACGGCTACTTCGACATCTCCGCGAACGGCGAGCTGACGGTGTCCGTGCGGGGGTCCGGTTCGGTGTCGCTCAAGCGCATCATCGACGACCTGCTGGCGGCCGGCCACGAGCTGCCCGTGATCCTGCGCTTCCCAGACGTGCTCGAGGACCGTATCGACCGCATCAACGCCGCCTTCGAGGATGCCATCGCCGAGGCCGGCTACCGGGGTCGCTACCAGGGCGTGTTCCCCATCAAGGTCAACCAGCGCCGGGTGGTGGTGGAGACCGTCGCCACCTGGGGCGAGCACTACCGCACCGGCCTGGAGGCCGGCAGCAAGGCGGAGCTGGCGCTGGCGCTGGCGCAGGAATGCCATCCCGAGGCTTTGATCTGCTGCAACGGCTTCAAGGACGACGATTTCATCCGCCTGGCCCTCTGGGGCCGCCGGCTGGGCCGCAACGTCGTCATCACGCTGGAGAAGTACAGCGAGCTGGAGCGGGTGCTGCGCATCAGCCGCACGATGGGCGTGCGCCCTGCGCTGGGCGCGCGCTTCAAGCTGCACGCCCGCGGCAGCGGCCAGTGGGAGGCCTCGGGAGGCGACGACGCCAAGTTCGGCCTCACTGCCGCCGAGCTCCTGAACGTCGCCCGGCAACTGCAGGACGAGGGGCTCGGCGATGCCCTGGAGCTGCTCCACTGTCACGTGGGCAGCCAGCTCACCGACATCCGCCGCATCCGGGCGGCGGTGCGCGAGGTGGCGCAGGCCTACGTGGAGCTCGCCGAGATGGGCGTGGGCGTGCGCTACCTCGACGTCGGCGGCGGCCTGGCGGTCGACTACGACGGCAGCAAGACCACCTTCTACGTGTCCGCCAACTACGGTCTGCGCGAGTACGCCGACACGGTGGTGTACACCGTGCTGGAAGCGTGCGAGGAGTGGGGCGTGCCGCAGCCGACGCTGGTCACCGAGTCCGGCCGCGCCCTCACCGCCCATCACGCGGTGCTGGTGATGCCCGTGATCGACGCCATCGGGCCGACCCGCGACACCCTGGTGCTGCCCGAGCTGGAGGGCGAGATCCACACCCTGATCCGCGACATGCGCGACCTGCTCGCGGGCGTGACCGTCAAGACCTATCGCGAGGTGTACAACGAGGCAGTCAGCAACAAGGACACCATGCACAGCCTCTTCGACCTCGGCTACCTCAGCCTCCTCGAGCGCGGCCACTTCGAGCAGCTCTTCAACCGCATCATGGTGAAGGTGGCCAAGGTGGTGGAGAACCTGGAGTACGTTCCCGAGGAGTTCGAGGCGCTGCCCCGGCACCTCGCCGACAAGTACGTGGTGAACCTCAGCGTGTTCCAGAGCATGCCCGACCACTGGGCGATCAAGCAGCTGTTCCCCATCATGCCGCTGCACCGCCTCGACGAGCGGCCCAGCCGCAACGCCACGCTGGTGGACATCAGCTGCGACTCGGACGGCAAGATCGACAAATTCATCGACCTGCGCGACGTCAAGAGCACCCTGCCGGTGCACGAGCTGCGCGCGGGCGAGGCCTACTACCTGGGCGCCTTCCTGACGGGCGCGTACCAGGACGTGCTGGCCAACGCCCACAACCTCTTCGGCCGCGTCAACGAGGCGCACGTGCGGCTCGACGGCGACGGCTACCGCCTGGAGCGCTTCATCAACGGGCAGAAGGCGCGCCGCGTCATCGAGAACATGGGCTACGAGACGCCGCTGCTGCACGGCAAGGTGGCCGACGTGGCCGGCGAGCGCACCCGGGCCGGCGCGATGAGCGAGGCGGAGCGCCGCGAGCTGCTCGAGCTCTACGACGCCGAGCTGGTGGGGTACACCTACCTCGAGGAGCTGTGAGCGACGCGCCGCGGCAGATCGCCGGTGCGTTGCTGTGGCACCCGGCCGGCACCGTGCTGCTACAGCACCGCGACGATGCCGCGGGCATCGAGGACGCGGGCAAGTGGTCGCTCTTCGGCGGCGGCATGGAGGCCGGCGAGGACGCCGAGGCCGCCATGCTGCGGGAGCTGGACGAGGAGCTGGGCTTCGTTCCCGAGCGCTACCAGGCCTTCTTGACGCTGCACGCCGGGGACGCGGTGTTCCACCTGTTCCTGGCGCACATCGCGGCGCCGATCGAGGCGCTCGAGCTTCGCGAGGGACAGGGGTTCGCCTACCTGGATCCGGCGGCGGCGCTCGCGGAGTTCGATCTCTCGGACACCGCGCGCATGGCGCTGGAGGTGCTCGAGCTCTACCGCCGCTTCCGGCGCGGCCGCGGGCGCGACGCCGTGATCGACCCCGCGTGACGGCAGCGGCGGCGCAACGAGCGGCCGCGCGGCGGCGAGGCCCGCCGATAACGCTCCAGTAACGCCCCCGTACGTAGGCTCCGGGCGTCCTCGGACGAAAGGAGCCACCATGAAGCTGAGGTACCTCACCCTTCTGTCGGCCGGCGCCGTGCTGGCGGCACTCCTTGCCGCCTGCAGCACCACGGCGCCCGGCACCGGCGGCGGCC
>Ga0307446_1000478_pt1 | contig 13726 bp, 12 predicted proteins | sample SalMarSW160320MG_FD_202141 | JGI IMG/M metagenome (GOLD analysis project Ga0307446, IMG submission 202141) | Salt marsh sediment microbial communities from the Plum Island Ecosystem LTER, Massachusetts, United States - SW1603-20 | ecosystem: Environmental > Aquatic > Marine > Intertidal zone >... | reverse complement strand
TTTAAGAAATCTATGACGAACTGTTTCATCTGGTCTAGAATCATTCTTCATCTCCATACACCACTATCCTTTATTGAGAGTATAATAGGCAGAGTGGCAGGGGTCGTCTCACCTCTGCACTCCCCCCACATCTTGTTTTGCTACTTCTTCACTCTAACGTTCCAACTTATGGATTCTATTCTTCTGTGAAACCTATTTTTGTTAACGATATCGAGCGATTTCCAGATGTTCTTCTTTCTGCAGTGGTCCAGTTTTTTCGTGTGCAGGCGACTGTTTCATCCAGGAAACCTGTTCTCTTTCCGTAATATCAGGAAACCATTTTTCAACCAACGATACGAATTTTTTTACAGACACGTCATTGTAGGACTCAATCAAATCTTTTTTTAGACCTACTACCGCGTTGCTGACATCCTCATAATGAAAGCCTTCCTTGCCTGTTTCAGTGAACAGCCAATTCTTATTTTTTAATGGTGCGTTCATATTATTCATTTTTTCCCATCCTTCATTAAAACCAATTCCTTGACGTTGTTGATTTTGATCAATGATGTTGCTTGTTCCGTCTCAAAAAGAATATCGTTTTTGTTCATCCGTAAGATTTTTCCTGTGAGGACAAATCCGTCAGATTTCACGAGTTTCACTATCTTGTTTACGAAAAATCTCTCGCGGTCTTTCTCATCTCTACTCATCTCAGATCTCATTCTCTAATGCCAGCACAAAGCATTACGAATACATTACAAATGTAATATTTCCTGCTTTTATAAAACCACCGATTTTTTTCAAATTTTTTCTCTAAACATTACGTAAGATATAAATAATACAAACCTGATTGCACATCACAATAGTAATTGATAAACATTACATAGGATGTTGCGGATGGTGAATGTATGGTAGAGAGAGTTTTATTGAAGAAAATAAGTGGTATAATTATATCGATATCGCTGATAACCCTGATATTGTTCGTTCTGATACCACCTGCTACCGCAGTCATATTATACCCTGGATCACCAGATGATACATCGGTAAGCATAGGAACCATTATCACGTTCAATACCGTCAATCTCACCATAAAGGGTAACGAGAAGATCCCTGTTCACTTTCTTAATTTCACCATTTTCAATTCCGACGTCCAGTCTGTTGCTTGGGTGAACTTTTCTATTTATGGAACCGAAATAAAGGATTATCCAGCGGGAAAATTCACGGTCACTAAAACTACCGAGATCGATAGCAATTGGTACGGATATGGCTACCGAAGCGGAGAGAATGACAGTAATCATGAGAATTACGACTTTGGTTATGGATACGGGTATGGATATGGCGAAGATGCATTAACTGATATTACCATTCTATATGATATAGCCTATATCACCCATAGAACTGGCACCTTTTATGCCAAACTCTTTGTCAATTCATCAACGCACACCTATGCATCTGATGAATCAACAACATTTACGGTAACTAGTGGCGGAGGAGGTAATCCACCATCCAGCCCAACACCAGTCGCAGAAGCAGGCGGTCCCTACTCAGGATATGTCAATGTACTGGTCAGCTTTGACGGGTCTAGAAGCACGGAAGCCGGCGGGTCGATTGCTGGATATCGCTGGGACTGGACCAATGATGGAACCTACGACACGGGTTGGTCTACGAGCGCTACCGCAACCCACGCGTACACCAATGCAGGATTCTATAGTGTAAAGCTTCAAGTCAAAGACAATAGCAACGTCACTGCCACCGATATCGCGACCGTCACTATCACTATACCCCCCGGAATCAAAGCTTCGCAAGATATTTTAGATGCAATCCTGACAAAATATGGCATAAGCCTTACAATCCCCTTCTACGCAAACGATACGAACGGCGACGGCATTGTCGACACTTTCACCGATCCGAACCATATGTTAACAACTGTCCATTTCGTAAACATCAACGGTAAACCATCGTTCCTCATATCTACAAACGGAGACAACATCCCTGAGTTCTTCTGGGATACCACCACCAATACCATAACGCCTGTACACTATGATGTAGGCGTTATTATCGATACCCTGGACAATACGGGTACAAAAACGATAACCATGACCATATCTGTTGAAAAAACAAATTGGACCTACATCGAAGTAACTGATCTCTACCCAGATAACTCTGATCTCATCGTGAAAACAGCTGATGGACGGACGATCTCATCAGAGATGATATGGAGAGAAGACGGTAAGATATTCATCCTAGATGACCCGGTGACCGAATATCAGATTATCTATAGTTACGCGCAAGGACCCCTTTTTGACATCACACTTGATCTCTCACCAGAATCTGTTCAAGTCGGAGGAAGCATCTCTGCGTTTATAACTCTCATCAACGTTGGAGAGCCAGGACTCGTGAACGGCACCGTGAACTATACGCTTTACAAAGGAGTAGAGATTATCTGGTCATCTGAAGAGATTGTCACAGTCTCAAGTCAGAAGACATATACCAAAACAATATTGACCGCCGGATTAAACCCCGGATCCTACATCTATAAAGTGATATACAACTACGCTGGCGGCCAAACTGCAAGCGCGCAAGGAGTATTCACAATCGAAGCAGAACAAACGTTCTGGGAAAATATTCTGCTGTGGGCAGTCATTATCATCATACTCATTGTTATCGTGATAATCGCTGTGTTGTATAAGCTGGGTTATTTATATTTCAGCAAATAGGAGAAATAACCCTTCATCCATCAAACAATCTTGAGATCCTCATAGTTATTTTCGAATCAGTCCTCCCCTGTTGCTATATTTACTTCGTTTGACGCACAACTTTACACCACCAACTTTGGATTAGTCATACGCCTGAGAAGCAAAGATTGCATCGGAGCTGAAAACTCCCGACTAATCAACATCTGCGATCATGCTCAATTGCTTGATTAACATAAGTATATACTGTTTTAAAACAAGTTTCTCCGATGCTGGCTAGAGTTTTTCGATGGCCTTTTATTCATCCAGGTCAATCTGTTTTACCTTCGTTTCACAACGACGAACCGTAAATATAAGATAGATATCCTCTGTATATTCGATATATTTTTGAATAGTATTCTCATCTTCCCTTGGTATTTAGATGATGAAACAGTTTAATTACCTTTTTCTATTAAAAAAAGAAAAGTATAAAAAGAACATTACATATACATTACATTTGTAATTTCTAAAAATTACAAAGAGAGTGCGATGAGGTGATAAAAACCGTAACAATCACCGTTGTTGCGACAACAACCACGACAACGGCAGTTCGATAACTGGCTCCCTAGCAATAATTGGAACAATTGTATCATCATCCCTCCTAATTGCAAAGGAGCTATTATCATCTCATAAAGGAGAACGAACACTGTTTTTAAAGAGAAACAAACACGAGTTTTTCAATAAAATAGACATTACTAATGTAATTTAATTGTAATTTTTTCGTTATGCCATTTTAGTGCAAATGATTTATATAGCATCATTGAGAAATATTGGCGTGGTAGTAAATATCATAGATATGGAAAGGAAGATGAAAAAAATGAAGATGAGGCGAAAGAGAAAAATATTTTCTGCTCTAGGTGGAATAACTGTAGTCATATCTATGGCAGTAAATATCTTTCTTTTTGAACCAATCGTCATGATTGGGACGGCCGATTCCGGTGATATCCCTGATGTATGGGATAATTCAACAACGTTGAATGTAACCGCCCCGCATGTTGCTCCGAGACTCCTTTGGTATGATAATCAATCTGGGACTTGGGTCTCCAGACTCAACGCACAGAATGATGTGAACGATAGTTCGGAATATAGATTTATTATTGTCAACATAAGTAGTGATCAGGGCGGGGATATTCAATTCGTCAATATCACCGCTTGGTACGATCAAGGGACTGACAGTAGCACCTCTAACCAGACCGTAGGAGGAAACTGGAATTTTTTCCATCAATACTCCTGGGATCCCACCACCAACAACATAACTCCCGTACAGCATAGTGTAGGAATTATTATTAATTCAGTAGATGACACGGATGCAAAAACAATAACTCTCACTGTATCGGTTGAAAAAGCAAATTGGACATACATCGAAGTAACTGATTTTAACCCAGATAATCCTGATCTCATCGTGAAAACAATAGATGGAAGAACGATCTCATCGGAGATGATATGGCGCAAAGACGGTAAGATATTCATTTTAGATGACCCGGTAACCGAATATCAGATTATCTACCGGTACGCGCAAGGGCCCCTTTTTGACGTCAAACTTGAGCTCACACCAGACTCTGTTCAAGTTGGAGCAGACATATCTGCGTTGATACCTCTTATCAACGTTGGAGAGCCAGAGCTCGTGAACGGCACCGTAAACTATACGCTTTACAAAGGAGAAGAAATTGCCTGGTCATCTGAAGAGAATGTATCGGTTTTAAGTCAGAAAACATATACCAAAACAATATCAACCGATGGATTAAGCCCCGGGTCATACACCTATACAGTGACATACAACTACGCTGGCGGTCAAACTGCAAGCGCGCAAGGAATATTTGTTGTCGAAACAGTCGAACAAACTCTATGGGAAAATATTCTGCTGTTGGCTGTCATTATCATCATACTTATTAGTATCGTGATAATCGCTGTATTGTTTAAGCTGGGTTATTTATATTTCGACAAAAAGAAGAAATAACTCTACTCATCAAACATCTTCAGGATCTATTAGTAATATTGTCGAATCAGGGTAATGTCTCACTACAATGACCTCGTTTGACGCACAACTCTACCATCAACTATGGTCAGTCATTCGCCTGAGGAAAAGAGACCGTATCGGAACCGAAAACCCGATTATCATCATTTGCGACTATGTTCAATCGCATGATGAACATAAGTATATACTGCTTTAAAACAAGTTTCTCCGATGCTGGCTAGAGTTTTTCAATGACCTTTTTCTCATCTACGTCAATCTATTTTTTACCACTTTTCGACACACATTATCTCTTAAATTTGTAGGTTTGTAACAATTCATTGACAGTATCTATAAAATCATCTAAATCGAATGGCTTGTCAATATACGCAACAATATTGCCTTTTTTCAAAATATCCTCTAATGCCTCCTCAGAATACCTCACAACCGTCAAGAGTATTATTTTTGGCTTACATTTCTTCTTAATAAGTTTTTTAAGTATTTCTTCAGTTGTAAGTCCTGGCATCATGACGTCTAGAGTGACTAAGTCTGGTTGAAAATCATCGATTTTATTAAGGAAATCTTCGCCGTTCTCTGCGATAGCTGTTTGAAAACCTTCCTTACGTAGCATAAGCTCGAGCAGCTCTCTGAAATCTGGGTCGTCATCAACAATCAGTACCCGTCCAGGTTTTTCATCTCCTGTCGATTTTTTCCCAATTTTAGGGGTATTCATCAGAAACCACCTTCAGTGATAAAGATTATCATGTTATACTTTAGGACTGATGTTATAAATATTTATTGTGCTGAAAAGCCATAATGTTACAATTACAATTAAACTACATATGTAATGTCTATTGGAATGAAAAACTGGCGTTTAGTGCCTCATAAAAACGATTGATAATAACCATTGCTACTTCATTGTCTTTCAATTCCGACTAAACGCTCCTACTACATATGTTTTTTTTTAAATTCTGGTATTGTCCTAATTTAGACAGCAAAATGATATAATAAAAAATCATCCCATGACCATGGGTGGTCTGACAAAGATTCGATCATAGCTGGCGTTTCTCCTGATGGCAGGGGGTCCATGAAGTCCCAATGGAATTGAATGACTTCTATCGCGCTGATGAGTGTATTTTTCTGTTTGGAGTAACATTTGGTTTTTCTTACTAGTCGACCAACTCGTTCTCGTAGGATGCCGTTGAAGTTCTCGACATCAGTCATTTCTATATCATCTTCCGATGGAGGTTCGTAGACTATCTTGCGTATTTTGTCTATTACTTTTCGGCCTTCTCGTATTTTGATAAGTTGACCGTAGTCCATACAGGTCTCTGGATAATACGCTGGGAGGACGTAGGTGTAGTCATCGTTTCCATCTGAGAAGATCTGTATCTTGTTTCCCGAGCGGGGAAGTTGCACTCGGTGGAATAGTTTCTCGATCATCTCGTTGCAGGTTTGTTGTGTCCATTTTCCTACCGCGTAGGAGAGAAACAGATAGGATGATCGTTTTATGCTGGTGTAGATCCATGCATCACCTTCGCAATCTGCCTCTGGGCTTTTTTGCTTAACCTTTTTTTGTTTTTTTTGATGAACGACCAGAGTTCATCTACTTCAAACTGACCGAGTTTGACGTCTTTCAGAAGAAACTCGTTCATCATCTCTGCATGATACGCCATATCTTCAAGCAGCCTGCTGATGGTATCTCGGTGATGACCAGTGATCCGTTCGATACTCCTGATGCCATTCTTTTCAACGAGATGTTTGCAGATGTGGATTATCTCTGATTTGGAAAGATGTTTATGATACAACGGCGTGTTTGATGTTTCTACAAACCAGGTACGACAGTGATTGCAGTAATATTGTTGATGACCTGCTCGGTTCTTTCCTCGTTTGAGAATGTCTTTTCCGTTTTCTACTAGGAAGTATTTGCATCGAGGATTTTGACAAGTGATAGAAATTAGACTTCGTGGTCTTGCCATGAAAAAGAGTATGCTTTTGTACGTATATTAATTATGCTGTATATTTAAGGACATTACCACAATTTTTTCTTTTCAGAAACCATCGGCTTGTAGTAAAATCACAACATACCCACTGGATAAAAAGTCATGCTATGCGTAAAGAAACCGGGAGCTCAAAAACGAAAGCACCATTTTATAGACAGTATCGAAACTGTGATGTATTCTCGTTTGACGTATCACGGTATATGGTGTTTTTAATATAACATGGATAACGCAAAAATCACCTGTTTTATCACTGTTGACGATGGTGACATCCCCCTGAAACTCTGTGATTTCTTCCGGAGGTGCGATACTGATAACCTGGACATTTACAGATTCCCCTGAAGGAAGACTTGCTCCTGAGGACGGAGTAAAACTCCAGGACCCCCAATCAGGATAGGAGATGATCTCCCAGTTGAGAAACGAGGAAGGATCACCGACATTCGACACAGTGAAATTCCCATGAACGGTCGCTCCTGGTTCGATGTTACCCCAGGTAAGCACACCATTACACTCCAAATCTGGGCCCGTGTAATGATCACTATCCACCTCAGGGAGCGTGGTATTTACTAATATATTATAATACAGGTAGTTACCGATGTTTGAATCCCAATTAGTCACCGCCATGTCCTGTGAAGAGGAATATCGGTAGGTAACATCAAGAGATTCAGCAGGGTTTGTGTTGACTGTCACCCAACCTTCTTCTCGACTGCTGGTATACTCTGATGGTTCGAGCGGAAGACCATCACAGGTCACCATATCGATCCCTTGTATCTGACGGTGTGGAAGATAAAAGAGCCTGCGACCCCCAGCAGGGGTGAATTGCTCTGTAAAGGTCTGTTCGCAGTATGTTGGACCGACATTGCCGAAAACGATTTTTTCAACAACGGTCTCATACGCAGAACTCCATGAAGGTGTTGTGGAAAGACCTGTTCCTTGATTAAAAAAGAGATTGGTCGTATACCACCAGGCCCCGGTCGCCAGATCAAGGGTGTTATCGCCATTCACATCAACCAAAGCAACCGCTGACCCATAGTCACCAAAGTACTGCCATGAGTGAGTGGATTGGAAAAATCCACTGGAAAGACCAGTGTATTGTTTGAACAACCCGTCTCCACCAAGTTGTGTGTTATCGGTTGCGAAAAGATCACGGACCCCATCACCGGTGACATCACCGGCGGTAAGCATAATACCAAACTGATTCCCGCTGTCAATGGAAGACCAGATGGCAGTGGTTTCTAACATCCCACCAAGGTTCTGGTAAATCTGAGTCTGACATGAATCTCCAATACCAGCAAGATCTAACCAGCCATCATCATCAGCGTCTACCCAAAGGACACCAAGATAGATATTTTGATCATCTGACTGCCAACTCGGAGATGACCCATAAGAGCCATCCATGTTCAGGTACACATAGGTATGGTAATGATAGGAATTATAGGACCATCCCGTGGCAATCGCTAAATCTGGTCTACCGTCGTTGTTCATATCCCCGAAATCAACACCAAAGGCGTTCCCCATGATATTTGCAGTCCAACTCGGGGAAGAGGACAGAACACCATTATTATTCATATACACCCGAGCGATTGGTCCCAGCGAAGAACTTGTCCCTAGATAGGATACCGCAACATCAGGCCATCCATCCCCATTGACATCAGCGACATCGAGATGACCATTATACGCAATATCAGCAGATTCCCAGCTTGCTGTTGTCGGGAGATGACCATCGCCATCATTCAGATAGACTCTTACATGTCCTTGACCCATGTCATTCCCATCGGAGACGATAAAATCAAGCCAGTCGTCATTATTTATATCAGCAAATGCACCACCAGTACTATAATGTGGCGAACCAGAGACCCAATCTGGTGTCGATGAATACACCTGGTCATTACCAGATGATCCCATCCTATCTTTTTCTAAATCGGAAACAATCCCTTGATCAGTTAATGTCATTGTCTCTGATACTATATCAGCGGTCCTGTTCTCTTGTACAACAGATACTTGATTCCTGTCCGAATTGCTCCCTTGTGCAACTGTTATTGTAATGAAAAAAAGAATGATTGTACCCGCTGCCCATTTCCTTATCAGATGATGTCTCTTAATAAATATCCACCCGTATCTACGATTTTATAACGATCTTCTCATTTAAAAATATATCCATGGGTCTTCATAGAAGGTTTGACCTATTGGTCCAGGAGCGGTACCATGAACAGGTTCCCTCTATTTTTTGAAATCCTATCAATTGGTGCTGTTATAGTCTTTGTCATACCTGGGGTTGGTTCTGGGAGAATGATACAGGATGGATGATTCGTATCAACATAGAGATTGTTATGGGCAATCACGGTAGTTGTGTTCTTACCTATTCTATCAACCGTATTCGGATTATTTAAAAAACGCGGGTAGTTCGACGAGGAGACTTCCACTCTGATGCAATGACCGGTATTCCAGATGTAGGAGGTACTCCAGAGGTCAACAACGATTTCGTAGGTGGTCCCTGATTGCATGAACTCCCAGTGGTCCTGCCCGTTTCTGTTTCGCATCCGCAGGATCCCATCGGTGATAAACATAGAGCGTCCATCAGGGTAAACATCTGTCAGTTTTACGGTGAAATCAGTATCAGGGCAATCAGAGGAAACAAACAACCGTGCTGTTACAGGACCGGTTGCCTCATATGGTTGTTCTAACACTGGACTAGTAAAGACCAGCACATCAGAACGATTTTCCAGCGGACGCTGATCATAGGGACCTGCCGGAGAAAAAAGATTTTTCCCTCCAATTGTTGGTACAGGATCTATCGGATCGTAGACGTAGGGGAGAGGATCATCAATTCCCGGAAGATCTGTTGTTAACACTCCGTCTCCATGGAAATACCATTGAGCATCAGTAAAAGGTATCGGCCAATCATCTGCGTATCGCCATTCATTCCCCGGTGCACTGGGGGTATCGACATCCCCCATGACGTAATAGGAAACCGTTGGCCAACCTGAAAAATCATCGGTACGATTCATGGTATATAGCTGGATCATGTCCTGAAACATCCGAAGTGAAAACCTATCAAGAGAATTCCATGGGTAGGTCAGTTCACCTTGGGTGCGGGTGAAAAAACCAGTGTGTGTCCAGGGGCCTATAACAAGTTTTGATTTCCCCTGTGCTCCCGGTCCAGCATAATGCTGATATCCTATGTATGCCTCAATGGTTCCTTGGGTGAAAATATCGTACCATCCTCCGACATGGACAGCAGGGACATTAACGTCCTCCCAATTATCATCAAGTGTGACGTTTCCCCAGTACCCCAGCGTAAAGTTTTCGTTGTCTAAAATCTCCTGTAGTATATATGTACTATCCTGTCCATTTAACCATCTCTCCACCAGGTTCTTTCTGAACTCCCCACCTTGATAAACGGCATGTTTATACAGGTTAGGCGACGCCACAAGAACATATTGACATGCAAGGTTCGGAGGGTTCGCAGCAGCCATACAGTACTGGGTAATCCCCATGGCAGACGGACCGATTGTCGCGATTTTACCATTTGACCATGATTGGTTCGCGATCCAGGCAAGGGTATCAGCACCATCCGTACTTTCGTTTTTAAAAACCGTATCAATGCCACCTGATGCAAACCGTCCACGCATGTCCTGGATGACGGTCGGCCAGCCATATAGGATACCGATGAGACCAACAATCTGTAAGGCATTTTTATCATAGGGTGTTTTTAGGAGAATCGTTCCATGGGGGGATGAACGGAAAATGGGTCGATAGACGTCCGTTGCAAGCTCAACCCCATCACGCATGGGAACCATGTAGGTTGTCTTGAAATGTGGAAAAGCATTTAGCGTGTATGCCGCTGATGTTATCTTCAAATTTTGTGGTGCTTTTTTGATAATATCGATATTGGTACCAGTACCAAATCCAACTGGTAATATGAATAATACCATCGCGATGATTGTAACAATTTTCTTCATTTACTTACCCCTTGAAATTTCCTATAGATATCTTTGATTTAAACCTTTCTTTTTACTATTTATTAAAAAAGATCTATTGTAGTTAATCGGGATATACCTATTTACTTACCTCTCTACAAAACATTTTATTGATAAACTAAAAGGAACATCCATGGTAATGTATAGAAATTCGTAATTCTTTATAATCTTCACATAAGGAATTGAACATATGTTTTTTTTATTATTTATATTTTAAATTGCCAGAAAAAAATTTAAAATAATTCGTTTATTTTTCGCTCATGAACCGGCTGTTTGGTGAGATGTCTTTTCTCCAGATGATTTTTTTAAGTACTTTCTCGTCACTCATGTTTGCTAGCTCGATTCTTTTGTCTGGTGGGATGATGATGAGCTTAAAGAAGCTATAGAAATCTCCCATGCCACCGAAGATATTGACGATGGGGAACATCAGGAAAAACGGTTCACTTGGGTTAATGAAATACAAGGAGCACCAGACGAGTGGTGAAAAGTACAGGAACGCTAATTTTTTGTTATCTGCCACATATGATTCGTTGTCCACAAGAAACCCAACTGCAGAATATTTGGTCAATACGATCGCTTTGAAGGGTATCTTATAGTAGATCATGGTAAGCAGATGTGTGAGTTCATGTAGAACGATCGCAAGTGTTAATCCTAAGATAAATTGGAAGAGTGGATCCATGAGTACACCTCATTTTTAATATCCATATATATTATTATATAATACATAGTATATAAATTATACTATTAAATTTTATATTAGCATTTTATCTGTGTACCTGAAAAAAAATTTATACAAAAAAACGGATAAAATTCACAAACTATTCTTTTTTATGAAAAATAATAGCCAATAAGAAAACCTAAGACAACTAAAAATATCCCAAGCAAGTAAATAAGTAGTGATTTGGTTGACGTCTGCTTCCAGCTTGGTATACTATAATGGAGAACAAAATTAGTTCCAAGGAGCACGATCCCAAAAATAGATGGAATCGGAACAAATAGTATCGTCAGTTTTGACATTTCATAAATAATCGGCGTCAAGAGTCCTAAAAAGACAGTCGCACCAAGAAAGATAAGGATTGCTTCCTCCTTTTTTCGATACTTCCCGCGAGCAACAAACCCATGTGCGTTAATTGTATAAAGAAAGTTAGAAATGAAGGTGATAAAGATCCCGGTTAACACCAATGAACTCTCTTCGAAGAGGAGGTCAGCCATAAAATCGGTATCAGCAACCTGTTTTTAAGGTTGATGAACTCTATCGTATCAAGTGATCGGAAAACAAATACTTGAAGATCCTAACGGTTCCTCTCTTTGAACCCATCAACAATGGAGTCTTCGTCCTCAAGATTTTCCTCGTCTTCTATTTCTTCATGCCTTGGTTCGATGAAATACTCTGTTCGACAATTCGGGCATTCTATCATCGACTCTGATGATTTTCGAATCCATCGATGTCCACAGAAAGGGCAATTTTCTTTCTTCATGCCAACCCCGTGCGCAAAGAATATTCCGGCAAGAGTTTAAAAATATATCTGTAGACACACGAGAAGATATTTATTAATTTTGTTGTAGAATTAATAGCAACCCGCATAAGAAACCCTCAGCATGTTTTGCTATTTTTCCTGCGTTTTCTGGACTCGCGGTTACCGAGACACTTATCGATCCGAATCCAAGTTGTGGGATTCGTTCATATATTACTGCCCCTGGCTCTATTGAATCGATTGTTCCTTCGAACGAGCTGTTAATGGCCCCAAGGATTCCGCCCTTCAGGATGATATTCCATTTGATATCAGTCGTAACTGTGTTCCCCACATTTCGCAACCCGACAGCGACCCCGAACAACCCACCGGTGATATCAACCTTCGTTTTTACCGGATAATTTACATAACAAGCCGCATAACCGACCTTACACACACCATATTCGATACGCATGTACCCATCCTCACCCCACCCGGCGCCCCAAGAGTTCCGCAGGTACCAGACGCCGTTTGTTCCCTGGTTGTCGTCCCAACCCACGAGGGCAACAGCATGGTTGATTTGCGCATGTGGATCATCTTCATTAAAAACCCCGCCAGAGTATGCTCCGAACGCCTCGGTAACTGCACAACCTACCGATACAGGGCCATATGTCATAATTGCTTGTTTAATCGCTTCAGTAGGGGCAACACCCTGGGAAAACCCAATGAAATGCCAGGAGTCAATCATATACGAATGATGATATGGACCATCACAGGGAAGGTCTAAGGCCTTGTAGGGGAAATCTTTTTCCAATACAGCACCAGTTCCATTACACCGGTCCATCTTCCATTGAAAATAATCATGAGCCCACCAACCACCATTGCATCCCCAACCGTTTGTATTACAACTGACAAGCCACTGTTCTGAGAGATCAACTTCCTTATGGTCTTTTATGAGAATATTACATTCAAGTGGTGCGACCGTTCCAAACGCCCAACAACTCCCGCACCCCCCTTGATTTTTCACTGGTGTACATCCCCCAAGCTCACGCCAGTCAAAATGTGACGGTAAACCACTAGTCGGGATACATGGGTCAAATGAGGCATCGACCCACCAGTTCTCTGGTTCGACAAGACCGCAAAGCTCTGACAGAGGGTGCTCAATAGCGGGGTTTTTCCCAACCGTAAACGTCCATCCTTCATTGAGGCCTTGTTCTTGTAACAGAGTAATTTCCGCATCAGAAATCCAGGGTTGTCCAGCAGGTGTTGTTTCAAGAGTATCAGTCGGTAAGGTGCAACCACAATCACTCCATCCGATTGGCATACAGACCAATAAAAGACAGAAACCAGACACAACGAACGATTTCTTCATATATCAAATCCCCTAAATATCGCACTACATGGTTCAATAGAAACGCTCCTTAATAAATCTATGTTTTTTCAAAACAGTAAACACAACCAATATTTTCTCATTTATTCTTCAATTTTATTATTCGTAAATACACCAAAGAAGAACATCGGCGTGCTTTGAAGGTTTCATCGAAATGTTCTTTAAAAATACTGTGTAGGGACATATGTCCTGTCCTAACACAGTTCTTTAAAAATACCACACCTTGAATATTTTTATACTACTGAA
>Ga0307446_1000477_pt1 | contig 13738 bp, 13 predicted proteins | sample SalMarSW160320MG_FD_202141 | JGI IMG/M metagenome (GOLD analysis project Ga0307446, IMG submission 202141) | Salt marsh sediment microbial communities from the Plum Island Ecosystem LTER, Massachusetts, United States - SW1603-20 | ecosystem: Environmental > Aquatic > Marine > Intertidal zone >... | reverse complement strand
GAGCGCGCCGCGCTTCGCCATGAGCTCGGTCTCGACGCGCCTTGGCCGGTGCAACTCGCCAGGTATTTGGGGCGCGCCGCAACCGGCGATCTCGGCACCTCGATCATCTACAAGAAGCCGACTGTCGAGGTGGTGCTCGCCAAGTTCCCGGCGAGCTTCGAGCTCGTCTTCGGCGCAAGCCTCATCGTGCTGCTTCTGTCGCTTCCGGGCGGCATCTATTGCGCGGTGCGCCCGCAAAGCCTCGGCGCCAGGCTGGTCCTGGGTATCAGCGTGCTCGGCATCTCGGTGCCGGTGTTCCTCACCGGCATATTCCTCATCACCGTCTTCTCGGTCTGGCTCCATTGGCTGCCCGCCTTCGGCCGTGGCGAGACCATTGATCTCGGCGTGTGGCAGACCGGGCTTCTCACCCTTGACGGGCTCAAGCACCTTTTACTGCCGGCGCTCACGCTCTCCTCGATCATGCTGCCGCTCTTCATCCGGCTCGTGCGCGGCGCCATGCTCGATGAGCTCGGCCACGACTATGTGCGCACCGCGCGCGCCAAGGGGGCGTCTCCGTTACGCGTCTGGCTCGTCCATGCGCTGCGCAATGCGCTCCTGCCGCTCGCCGCCGTTGGTGGACTCCAAATCGGCACGCTCATCGCCTACACGCTCCTCACCGAGACGGTGTTCCAGTGGCCGGGCATGGGCTTCCTGTTTCTCGAAGCGGTGACCCGCGCCGACATCCCGCTCATCACGACCTATCTGGTGCTGGTCGGCCTTCTCTTCGTCATCACCAACACACTTGTGGATCTCGTGAGCCTCATGCTCGATCCGCGCGTCAGCCTCGAGGGCGCACGATGAGTGTTGGCGCATCGGAAACGCGTTCGCGTGTGCTCGCCGGATTTGCCGCCACCCGTCCAGGGGCGGTGTTGGCGGCCATATTGCTCGCCGTCGTCGCCGCTGCCGCGGCGCTCGCGCCTTTGATCGCCCCGCACAACCCGTTCGATTTATCGAGCTTCAACCTGCTCGATGCGGAGGTGCCGCCGGTATGGCAACAGGGCAGCGACCCGCGCTTCCTGCTCGGCACCGATGCGCAAGGCCGCGATCTCTTCAGCGCCATTCTTTATGGCACCCGCATCTCGTTGACGGTCGGCATCCTCGCCGTCGTCATCCAAGCGGCGATCGGCGTGACCCTAGGATTGCTTGCCGGCTATTTCGGGGGGAGGGTGGACGCTCTCGTCACGCGCCTGGCCGATATCCAGCTTTCGCTGTCCACCTTGATGATGGCCATCATCGTCATGGCCCTATTCCGGGCAGGACTGGGCGGCGAGGCCTTGAGCCGGTTTGCCGTACCGCTGCTCGTCCTCGTCATTGGCCTGGCGGAATGGCCTATCTTTGCCCGTACCGCCCGCGCAGCCACCTTGGTCGAGGTGGCCAAAGACTATGTCCGGGCGGCCCGCGCCGTGGGCTGCAGCGACCTCGCCATTGTGCACCGCCACATCCTGCCGAATATCCTGTCGCCGCTCGTGGTGATCGCCACGACCCAGGTTGCCGGGGCCATCATGGCGGAGGCTGCGTTATCTTTTCTCGGCCTTGGCATGCCGGTTACCAAGCCCTCCCTCGGGACTTTGATCCGCTCCGGCTACGACCTTATGTTCGCCGGCGATTGGTGGGTGACGGTGCTTCCGGGTCTGGTCCTTGTCGGGGTTCTGATCTCCGTCAATGTGCTGGGGGATGCCTTGCGCGATGGGCTCGATCCACGGCGTCGCAGCCGTTAGAGCATTCGGCTGGGGCTAATCCAGCCTCCAGGCCTTGATAATTGGGGCGCCGCCGACCCATAAGGTATAGTGAGCCAAGGCCTTAGGGCCACGTGAAGAGTGTCGGCGGCTCGAACAGAGCCGCCGGGGAGGAGACGTCATGGAGACCCCAGGCCCGGTCAATCCGGATCTCGTCTATTCTCTGCGCCGCGTTACGGAGCGTGCGGCCTGTGCCGCCTTCAACTGGATCGGCCGCGGCGATGCCGATGACGGCGGCCGTGCCGCGCTCGATGCCATGCGCAGCGCACTTGCGGGGATCGACATCGATGCCGTCGTCGTCATCGGCGAAGCGACCGCGGGCGAAGCGCCGCAGCCGCACCGTGGCGAGCATCTCGGCCGCCCCGGCGCCGCCTTCAAGGCAGACATTGCCGTCGACCCCGTGGAGGGCACGAGCTACCTGGTGCGCGGTCTCACCAACGCGCTCGCCGTTCTCGCCGTGGCGCCCCGCGGCGCCATGATGAATCCGGGGCCTGCCTTCTATATGGAGAAGTTCGTGGCAAGCGCGGCGGCACGCGGCAAGATCGATCCCACAGCGTCGACGAGCCAAAAGCTCGAAGCTCTCGCCAAGGTCCTCAACAAAGACGTCTCCGATCTCACTGTCTTCGTCCTGGAGAAGCCGCGCCACCGCGATCTCGTCAACGAGATCTTGGCCGCCGGCGCGCGCGTTGCGATGTATCCGGCCGGCGACGTGGCAGGCGCGTTGATGGCTGCCATTCCCGGGTCCGGCATCGACGCGTTGATGGGAACCGGGGGCACGCCGGAAGGTGTCATGTCCGCGTGCGCGATCCGCGCCATCGGCGGCGAGTTTCTTGCGCGCCTCGATCCGCAGCTTCAGACCGAGGCGAAGGCGGTCCACGACGCCGGCATCGATACGGCGCGGTGGTTCGAGCGCGACGAGCTCATCACCTCGGACGACGTGTTCTTCTGCGCCACAGGCATCACCACCGGGTTGATGCTGGAAGGCGTGGAGCGCACCAAGGCGCACTATAAGATGCAGACAATGATGATAACGGGGGCGACGGGCGAGCGGCAGATCATGACGAGCTATCTGCCGACGGACCGCCTTGCGAGCGTGGCGGCTCGCGATGTCGCTTAATAAGCCAGAGGGATAGAAACGCCTGGGAGTAGGCAATGCCCAAGCGAGTAGATCATCCGATCATCCTCGGCATCGTGGGTGACTCGGCATCGGGAAAGACGACCCTGTCGGCAGGCGTCGCCCAGATTCTGGGCGAGGAGCACTGCTCGGTCTTCTGCACCGATGACTATCATCGCTACACTCGCCAGGAGCGGAATGACGCCGGGCTGTCCGCGCTCGATCCGCGCGCGAACTATGTCGACGTCCTTGAGCAACATCTGCGTCTCTTGCGCCGGGGTGAGCCGGTGCTGAAACCGGTCTACTGCCACGCGCACGGCACGTTAGGCCGTCCGAGGTATTTCAAGCCCACCGAGTTCGTCATTGCCGAAGGGCTGCTGGGTTACACCACGCGGGCCATGCGCGATTGCTACGATGTGAAGATCTATCTCGACCCGGAAGACGACCTCCGTATCAAGTGGAAGATCCATCGCGACACCACGAAGCGCGGCTATACGCTGGAGGAGGTCGTCTCCTCTCTGGAGCGGCGTAAGCAGGACAGCCCGAACTTCATCCATCCGCAACGGACCTTCGCCGACATCGTCATCCGCTTCCAATCGCCAAAGGGGGCGAACGGCTCCGACACTCAGCTCGACGTCCGCCATCTGCTGCGGCCCACCCTGCCGCACCCCGACTTTACGCCCCTGTTCGACGGGTCCAGCAACGCTGGGCTCCACCTGGAGCTCGCCCGAGATCGGGATGGAAAACCTGTCGATGTACTTGAGATCAACGGCAATATCTCCGACAAGAGGGCGGAGCGGATCGAGGATCTGCTCTGGAATCTCATCCCGGAGGCGGGCCATCTGCGCGACCAGGTCGGTCGCATCGATGTCGCCAATGGCGCGAAGAGCCACCCGCTGGCGCTGACCCAGCTTCTGGTCGGCTACCACGCGGTCAAGGCGGCGATGGGCGTCCGCGCCTACTAGATTTCGGATTTGGGGTAGAACAGATGGCTGAGGCCCTGATGCAGGACCAGGTATTACTTGAAGCGACCCACCAGGACATGGCGAACGCAATTCGGGCGCTTGCTATGGACGCGGTGCAGAAGGCCGCATCCGGCCATCCCGGCATGCCCATGGGCATGGCCGACGTCGCCACGGTTCTGTTCACCCGCTTCCTGAAGTTCGACGCAAGCCACCCCGAGTGGCCCGACCGCGACCGCTTCGTTCTCTCCGCCGGCCACGGCTCGATGCTGCTCTATGCGCTGCTCTACCTCACCGGCTATCCGGACATGGATATCGAGGAGATCAAGCGCTTTCGTCAGCTCGGCGCGCGCACGGCCGGTCACCCCGAATACGGACACGCGCCGGGCATCGAGACGACCACCGGTCCTCTCGGCCAAGGCATTGGCAACGCAGTCGGCATGGCGCTTGCCGAGCGGCTGCTCAACCAGCGTTATGGCGACGACATCGTCAGCCACTACACCTACTGTCTCGTCGGCGACGGCTGCCTCATGGAAGGCATCAGCCAAGAGGCGATCTCGTTCGCCGGCCATCTCAAGCTCGGCGGGCTGATCGTTCTGTTCGACGACAACCAGATCTCCATCGACGGGCCGACGAGCCTCGCCATCTCCGACGACCAGCTCGAACGGTTTCGTGCCTCCAACTGGCATACGGCTGCCGTGGATGGGCACGACCCCGAGGCCATCGCGCTTGCCATCGAGAACGCGAGAAACGACACCGACAGGCCGTCGATCATCGCCTGCCGTTCGGTCATCGGCTACGGCGCGCCGAAGAAGGCCGGCACCGCCTCGACCCATGGTTCGCCGCTCGGGCCTGAGGAGATTGCTGGCGCACGCGAGAAGCTCGGCTGGCCTTACGAGCCGTTCGAGGTGCCGAAGCCGATTCTGGCGAGCTGGCGCGCGGCCGGCGCGCGTAACCGCGCGGCTTACGACAAATGGGTGGAAGCGGCGGGCAGCCTCGATGCCGCCTCGCGTGCCCACCTTGTCGATCCCATCGACGACAAAGTGCGCGAGGATATCGTCCGTGCCATCGCCGGTCTGAAGACCGACTTCGCGGCCGAGGGCGCCAAGCTCGCCACGCGGCAGTCGTCCCAGAAGGTGCTGGAGAGGCTGATGCCGGTCGTGCCCAACCTGATTGGCGGCTCGGCCGATCTGACCGGCTCGGTCGGCACGCACACCAAGCTGCACACGATCATCAAGCCGGGCGACTTCGCCGGCAACTACATCCATTACGGCGTCCGCGAGCACGCCATGGCCGCCGCCATGAACGGCCTCGCGCTCCATGGCGGCATCGTGCCGTATGGCGGCACGTTCCTCGTGTTCTCCGATTATTGCCGACCTTCGATTCGGCTTTCGGCGCTTATGGGGCAACGTGTGGTCTATGTGATGACCCACGATTCCATCGGCCTCGGTGAGGATGGCCCGACCCATCAGCCGGTGGAGCAGCTCGCGGCGCTCCGCGCCATGCCCGATCTCATGGTGATGCGGCCCGCCGATTCTGTCGAATGCGCCGAATGCTGGGAGATTGCGCTGCTCACTCGTGACAGGCCCACCATCCTGGCGCTGACCCGCCAAGGCCTGCCGCTGCTCCGCACGGCACCGACATCCGAGAATCTGTCGGCCAAGGGCGCCTATGTGCTGGTCGAGCCCGAGGGTGGCCGCGACGTGACCTTGCTCGGCACGGGCTCGGAGGTGTCGCTGGCGCTCGATGCCGCAAAAATGCTGCAAGGGGAGGGCATCAAGGCCGCCGTCGTCTCCATGCCCTGTTGGGAGCTGTTCGCGGCCCAGGACAAGAGCTATCGGAAATCGGTCCTAGGGAAGCGCCCCAGGGTGGGCGTCGAGGCGGCGGTCGAATTCGGCTGGCAGCAATGGCTCGGGTCGGACGGTGCTTTTATCGGCATGCGCGGATTCGGCGCTTCTGCCCCGGCGCAGGACCTTTATAAGCATTTCGGCATTACAGCCGAGGCCGTGGCGGCCGCGGCCCGTGATCTGATCGTCAAGAAGTAGAGGTAAGCGAGGACATGGCTAATACGCGCGTCGCCATCAATGGATTTGGCCGGATCGGCAGGCTCACCTTGAGGGCCTTCCTGGAATCGGGCCGCAAGGACCTCGATTTCGTGGCGATCAACGACCTCGGCTCGGCCGAGGCGAATGCCCTTCTGCTGGAGTACGACAGCGTGCATGGGCGATTCCCTGGCGAGGTCGACGTAGCCGACGGCCATCTCAAGGTCGACGGACAAGACCTCACCGTGCTGTCGCAAGCGTCTCCCGCCAATCTTCCCTGGCGTGAGATGGACATCGACATCGTCATGGAATGTACCGGCCGATTCACCAAGCGTGAGACGGCTGCCGAGCATCTCGAAGCCGGTGCCAAGCGCGTGCTGGTTTCGGCGCCGTGCTCCGGCGCCGATCTCACCGTGGTTTACGGCGTCAACGACGACAAGCTCACGCAGAAGGATCACGTGGTCTCCAACGCCTCCTGCACCACCAACTGCCTGGCACCCGTTGCGGCGGTGCTCCACAAGGCGGTCGGCATCGAGCGCGGCTATATGACAACGATCCATGCCTATACGGGCGATCAGCGGACCGTGGACACCTTGCACAAGGATCCGCGCCGGGCCCGTGCCAGCGCGGTCAACCTGATTCCCACTTCGACAGGTGCCGCCAAGGCGGTGGGACTCGTGCTGCCCGAGCTGAAGGGCAAGCTCGACGGCGCCTCCATCCGGGTGCCGGTGCCGAATGTGAGCCTCATCGATCTGACCTTCCAGTCGGCGCGCCCGACCACGGTCGAGGAGATCAACGCGGCGCTAGTCAAGGCCGCCGAGGGGCCGCTTAAGGGCGTTCTCGGCGTCAACGACAAGCCTCTTGTTTCATCAGACTTCAACCATGATCCCCTAAGTTCGGTCTTTGATTTGACCGGAACTCAGGTCATCGAGGGCACGTTCTGCCGGGTGGTGTCCTGGTACGACAACGAATGGGGCTTCTCTAACCGGATGTGCGATACCGCCGCCGCCATGGGACGGTTGATCTGAGCGAAGACGCAGACAGCGAAAACGAATGGTAGAGTGAAATGAAGACGATCGATTTTTCGAGCATCAAGACTCTCGATGGCCTTGACGTTAAGGGCAAACGCGTCCTCGTCAGGGCGGACCTCAACGTGCCGGTCGAGAATGGCCAAGTCGCCGACGCGACCCGCATCAATCGCGTGCTGCCCACGATCAATGCGCTACGCGAAAATGGAGCCAAAGTCATTGTCCTGTCGCACCTGGGTCGTCCCAAGGGCGAGCGTTCCCCGGAGACCTCGTTGCGGCCGGTCGCTGAGAAGCTCCAGGAGCTGCTTGGCGCGCCAGTCCGCTTCTTCGATGACTGCGTCGGACCGGAGGTCAGAAGCGGCCTAGAATCGCTTCAGGACGGCGACGTGGCCATGCTCGAGAACCTCCGCTACCACAAGGGCGAGACGGCGAACGACATGGACTTCGCCAAAGAGCTCGCCGCGCTCGGCGACATCTATGTCGACGACGCCTTCTCCTCGGCCCACCGGGCCCATGCCTCCGTCGAGGCGATTGCCCATCTGATGCCGTCTTATGCCGGTCTCCTGATGATGGCCGAGATCGACGCGGTTGGCCGCGCGATCGAGGATCCCAAACGCCCCGTGATGGCTATCGTCGGCGGTGCCAAGGTCTCGACCAAGATCGATGTTCTCTCGAACCTCGCAACCTGCATGGATGTGATCGTCGTTGGTGGCGGCATGGCCAACACCTTCCTCCATGCGCAGGGCGTGAATGTCGGCAACTCGCTTTGTGAGCCCGATTTCGTGGACACGGTGAAGGAGGTCGCGGCCAAGGCCAAGGAGTCCGGCTGCGAGATCATGCTTCCCATCGACGAGGTCGTCGCGAAGGAATTCGCGCCCGGCACGGAGTGGAAGATCTGCGACGTGAACGCTATCCCCTCGGATATGATGGTCCTCGACCAGGGACCCAAGAGCATCGAGCGCCTCAAGGAGCGTCTCCGCGAGATGAAGACGCTGCTGTGGAACGGTCCGCTCGGCGCCTTCGAGATCGAGCCCTTCGGCAAGGGTACGCTCGCACTCGCTCACGAAGCGGGGAAGCTGTCGCGCGAAGGCAAGCTCATTTCCGTCGCTGGCGGCGGCGATACCATTCGTGCGTTGAACATGGCGGGCGTTGCTCAGGACTTCACCTACGTTTCGACGGCGGGCGGCGCTTTCCTCGAATGGCTGGCGGGGCGCCAGTTGCCGGCCGTCGCGGCGCTTGCATCGCGCCGTGTCGCTCCACCGCCCAAGAAGACGATGGCTGCGTGACAGGAACCGGGACTCCTCTGAGCCCCGCGCTGGTGCAAAGGGAGCGGATATGAGCGGCGACATCATCATCGCGCCGTCGATCCTCTCCGCCGACTTCGCCAAGCTCGGCGAGGAGGTGAGGGCGATCGACAGCGCCGGCTGCGACTGGATTCATGTCGACGTGATGGACGGGCATTTCGTGCCGAATATCACCATCGGTCCTGATGTGGTGAAGGCGCTGCGTCCGCACTCCGACAAGGTGTTCGATGTGCATCTGATGATTGCCCCGTGCGATCCCTATATCGAGGCCTTCGCATCCGCTGGCGCCGACATCATCACCGTGCACGCCGAAGCTGGTCCGCATTTGGATCGATCGCTTCAGCACATCAGGAGCTTCGGCAAGAAGGCCGGTGTCAGCCTCACGCCCTCGACGCCGGAACAAGCGGTCGAGTACGTGCTCGACAAGGTCGATCTCATCCTGGTGATGACGGTGAACCCTGGCTTCGGCGGCCAAGCCTTCATCCCTTCGCAACTCCACAAGATTCGCGCGATCCGGCAAATGATCGGCTCGCGGCCGATCGATCTCGAAGTGGATGGCGGCATCAATGCCGAGACGGCGCCGCTCGTGGTCGAGGCGGGCGCTAATGTGCTCGTGGCAGGCTCGGGCGTGTTCAAGGGCGGCGCTTACGCCGAGAACATCGCCGCGATCCGGGCGGCCGCCATGCGCGCCCGCGCTGCCGCGGCGTGATGGATCAAACGCAAGCGCTCCGTGCGGTCGTCTTCGATCTCGACGGCACGCTCGTCGATACGATCGGCGACCTCACGCTCGCGCTCAACCGGACCCTTGCCGATCTCGACCTCCCGCCGCATACCGAAAATGCGGTGCGGGGCATGGTCGGCGGCGGCCTTGCCAAGCTTCTAGAGCGGGGTGTCTCCGCCCATGGCGCTACCCTCGACCCCGAGAGCGTGGATCGGGCTGTTGCCCGGCTCGTTGGACACTATGCCGCAAGCCCGGCAGTGCACTCCCGACTCTATCCAGGCGTGCGTGAGACCCTGGATGCACTCCAGGATGCCGAGATCGCGTGCGGGCTGTGCACCAACAAGCCAGAGCCAATCGCCCGAGACCTTCTACGGGAACTTGGGCTCGCGAACGCCTTCGGCGCCATCCAAGGAAGCGACACGGGCTTTCCCAGAAAGCCCGACCCCGCCGGTCTCTCTCACGTGGTGGCGGGACTGGGAGCGGCGCCCGAGGCCACGGTCATGGTCGGCGACAGCGCCACCGACCTGAAGACGGCGCGGGCTGCCGGCCTCAAAGGCGCCGTCCTGGTCTCCTATGGTTACTCTGTGACTCCGGTCACGGAATTGGGGGCCGATGCTGTTATCAATCATCTTCACGAGTTGGTTCCGGCCCTTGCTCTTCTTGAGCCAGCGCAATAGCTAGACGCTATGAATGTCACCTATTTTGGCGCCCTGCTCGCGGGGCTCTTGAGCTTTCTCAGCCCGTGCGTGCTGCCGCTCGTGCCGCCTTATCTCTGCTTTCTTGGCGGCACGACCTTCGACCAGCTCACCGGCGAGGACGAGACCCCGACCCACGTCTACACGACGGTGGTGCTCTCCTCGGTCGCCTTCGTGCTCGGCTTCACCACGGTGTTCGTCATCTTGGGCGCCACGGCAACGGCGCTGGGCCAGCTCGTCGCCGAGAACCTTCCGCTGCTCGCTAAGATCGCGGGCGTGATCATCATCATTGCCGGCCTGCACTTCCTCGGCGTCATCCATATCCCGCTCCTCCACCGGGAGGCGCGCTATCACGCCGACACGCGCCCGGCCGGCCTCATCGGCGCCTATCTCATCGGCGTGGCCTTCGCCTTCGGCTGGACGCCGTGCATTGGGCCGGTACTCGGCGCGATTCTCGCCGTCGCCGCGGGCGAGGGCTCGGTGAGCCAAGGCGTCAGCCTGCTCTTCGTCTATTCGCTCGGGCTCGGCATTCCGTTCGTTCTCGCCGCTGTCGCCATCAGGCCCTTCATGAGCGCTATGCAGCGCTTCCGCGGCCATTTGGCGTTGATGGAGAAAGTGCTCGGCGGCTTCCTCGTGCTCACCGGCATCCTCTTTATCACCAACTCCATGACCCTGATCTCAGGCTGGATCTTGCAAACCTTCCCGGCGCTTCAAAGCATCGGTTAAGCCTCGGGGCTTGCTCTCGGCAGAAGCTGGCGGATAGAAGCGCCTATGACTCCTATCGCTCTGACCATCGCCGGCTCTGATTCCTCAGGGGGCGCCGGTATCCAAGCCGACCTCAAGACCTTCTCGGCGCTCGGCGTCTATGGCGCGAGCGCCATCACCGCGCTCACCGCCCAGAACACGAAGGCTGTGGACGATGTGTTGCCCGTTCCGCCAGAGTTCGTGCTGGCGCAGATGCGCTCGGTCGCAAGTGACCTCGACGTCAAGGCAATCAAGATTGGCATGCTCGCCACGGGTCCCATCATCGAGGCGGTTGCCGACGGGCTCGATGCGTTTCCCGGCGTGCCGGTGGTGCTCGATCCCGTGATGGCATCTCACAGTGGCGACCCGTTGCTCGATGAGGGCGCGGTGGACACGCTCAAGTCCGTGCTGATACCGGCCGCGACGCTCGTTACGCCCAATCTCTTCGAAGCGGCGATGCTTCTGGGCGAGGCCAAAGCGCGCAATGCCGACCAGATGGCAGCTCAAGCCCATCAATTGCGCGACCTCGGCGCGAAAGCCGTGCTGGTGAAGGGAGGGCATCTCGATGGTGAAGCGATTGACGTCCTGTTGGATGGCAGAGGCGAGGAACGCCTCGAAGCACCGCGGCATGTAACCGAGAACACGCACGGCACGGGCTGCACGCTTTCCTCGGCCATCGCCGCCGGACTCGCCAAGGGAGAGACCTTGGAGAAGGCGGTGAAGGACGCGAAGGTCTATGTCACCGCCGCGATCATCGCGGCCGACGAGATCCAGGTGGGCGAGGGCAGGGGACCCGTGCACCACTTTCACGCCCTTTGGCCGAAGCCTGGAAGCGCCTAGCCCTCCGCCACCACCGTCAGATGCTGCTCGCCGAGACCGGCGACCTGGAGCACCATCTCGTCGCCAGGCTTCAAGAACACGCGCGGATTCCGCGCCATGCCGACGCCAGGTGGCGTCCCGGTGGTGATGACGTCGCCGGGCTGAAGCGTCATGTACTGGCTGATATAGCTCACGAGGTCCGCCACGCCGAAGATCATGGTGGAGGTGTTTCCCGTCTGCATGCGCTTGCCGTTGAGGTCGAGGCTGAGATCGAGATTTTGCGGATCGGAAATCTCGTCGGTGGTGACGAGCCATGGGCCCAGCGGACCGAAGGTGTCGTAGCTCTTCGCCTTGATCCATTCGCCAGGGCCGCCCTTCTGCAGGCTGCGCTCGGAGACGTCGTTGCAGATGCAGTAGCCGGCCACATAGCCGAGCGCGTCCTCCTTGGCGACGCGCTTCGCGCGCGTGCCGATGATGACCGCAAGCTCCACCTCGTAGTCCATGCGCTTCCAGTCTTTGGGCGCGAGCACCGGGTCGTTGGGGCCCGAGACGCAGCCGCTCGCTTTGGAGAACACGATGGGCACCTCCGGGATCGGCATGCCGGTCTCTTCAGCATGGTCGCGGTAGTTGAGGCCGATGCCGAGGAACTTGGGAACCACGCCGATGGGCGCGCCAAGGCGCGGGCTTCCTTCAACCAGAGGTAGCGTTTCCGGATCGATGGCCTTGAGACGATTCAGGCTTTCGGTCCCGAGAGCGCTCCCGGAAATATCGTTAACCAGGCTGGAAAGGTCCCGAATCCGGCCCTCCCCATCTTGAAGTCCTGGTTTTTCCTGCCCAATTTCGCCATAACGCAAGAGCTTCATGGTCCTTCCCCGCTCCTAATTTTTTTGCATGATGCACGTGGGCGCTGGGGGCGGCAACGGGTCGCCATCGTTTCTGACGATTTGTCAGGGCATAAGGGTTCCGCCGAATCAACCAGAGGGATTAGCCCATGGGACGACGCCTATCTACGAGTCTTGCCGGCAAGGTCTTGCCGGCTGCCACGCTCCTGCTTGTTGCACTTGTGACATCGCCTGCCTACTCGGCTTCGTCGTTGGCCGGCCTGAACGGCTATTGGTCGGGCGGCGGCAAGGTCACGCCGCTCAAAGGCGGTGCTCATAAGGTAAGCTGCCGCGCAACGTACAAAGTCGCCGGTAGCAACCTAACGCAGAACCTGCGCTGCTCCGGGGGTGACTACAAGTTCTCCGCCAGCTTCAACGTCACCACTAAGGGCGGCAGAATCTCGGGCTCCTGGACGGAGAGCACCTATTCCGCCTCCGGAAGGATGAGCGGCAGCGCTTCGGCCAGCAGCATCCGCGCCACCATAAGCGGCGACAAGTTCTCTGGCCGTATGAGCATCAAGACGTCCGGCTCACGGCAGTCGATTTACATCGTCGAGCTGGACAAGGGCTCAGGCCGCTACGTTCCGGTGGCCAGCATATCCCTGCGCAAGTAGAGATTTGCCTACGCTATTGTTGGCCTCTCGAGAGGCCGACAATCCAGCCATGCTGGACCTTCCCCCGCCCGCGCGTCTTTCGTGATGCGCGCGGGCGCGGGGGGCCAACGGTGCCCCATCACGTCTGACGCTTTTGCGCGGCACGGCCATCGTCGAACCGACCAGAGGGACAACGCATGGAACTTGGCATGTTTACGGGGCTCGTCAGGAGGGTCCTGACGGCCGCGATCCTGCTGGTGTCGCTTGCCACGTCCTCTGCTATTTCGGCCTCAGCCAACCCCTTCGAGAAACTCAAGGGCAATTGGTCCGGTAGCGGCACCGTGGACCCGCTCAAGGGCAAACCCGAGAGAGTAAGCTGCCGCGCGACCTACAAGGTCGAGGGTGCTGCGGTGACGCAAAGCATGCGCTGCGCCGGCACCGAATATAAATTCGACGCGCATTCGAGCCTCACCTACGAGGGCGGCAGAATCAGCGGCGCGTGGAATGAAACCGTCCATGCTGCAGCCGGCGGCGTGAGCGGCACGGCGAACGGCAATTCGGTGCGCGCGCGGATCAATGGCGACAAGTTCTCCGGCCGCATGAGCATCAACGTGTCTGGCTCCCAGCACACCATCAACATCGTGCAGTATGACCAGAGCTCGGCGGCCTATCGTCCGGTGGCCTCGGTGTCGCTGCACCGCTGAGGATCCTTGGCGGGATTCGAAGCGCGATGAAGAGGCCATTGAAGGCTCTGTGGCGCGTCCGCCCGGCCCGTGGCCCAATTGCAACAGACCCGTCACAAAGTTCCCCGCAAGAACCAGCACGATGCTCGCGTCACGCGTGCAGGCGGCGCGGATTCGAGTCCGCTGCAACGGCCGAGCGGGCGCCATAAGTATATGATATATATAAATAAGTTCATGCGAACCGGCGGCCGCTCCGGCGTCCTTGCATTTGCGCAACAGTGCACAAGTGTTTTGCATTTCGCGCGTCCCGTTTTGTTGAAGGCCTCGCGGGGACTGCGCTAGCTTTGCATCACAAACACGGGGGACGGGGCTGGGGG
>Ga0307446_1000470_pt1 | contig 13827 bp, 13 predicted proteins | sample SalMarSW160320MG_FD_202141 | JGI IMG/M metagenome (GOLD analysis project Ga0307446, IMG submission 202141) | Salt marsh sediment microbial communities from the Plum Island Ecosystem LTER, Massachusetts, United States - SW1603-20 | ecosystem: Environmental > Aquatic > Marine > Intertidal zone >... | reverse complement strand
TTAGGAAAAGTTGTGAAGAATTTAGATGAGTATATTAAGAAAGGACAGATAGAAATCCTTGATTATCGTTCGTGGTATGTCAAATCAAAAAAGTTCGATTCTGATAGGGTGTCAAAGGGTTGGGTTGAAAAAGAGAAATGTGCATTGCAAAATGGTTTTGATGGTCTTCGTCTCACTGGAAATACGTTTTTGCTTGGAAAGAATGATTGGGATGATTTTAAAAGTTATGAAGAAACTGTAAACGATGTTATTGATAAACATAGAATGATTGCTATTTGTTCATATTCCCTTGAAAAATGTAATACATCTGAGATTATAGATGTCGTAAGCAACCACCAGTTCGCCATTATTAGACGAGAGAACAAATGGAATATTATTGAAAGCTCTGAACGGAAAAAAGCAGAGGGACAATTAAAAAATTCAGAAGAGCGCTATAGGACGCTCATTGAGCTTGCTCCTGATTCAATTGTGACCATGGATCTGAAAGGATATATCACCTCCTGTAATTCTGAAGCAATACGCCATTTGGGGTATTCAAAAGATGATTTGGTAGGAAAACATTTCTCAACAATAGGTTTTCTTCATGCAAAAGATATCCCGAAGTATCTCAAAGTATTTGTTTCAATACTGCGGGGAAAGGGTACAGATGTCTATGAACTTACTGTAAATGATAAAGATGGAGCCTCTCGTATTGTTGAAACACATATCGGTCTTATCACGGAGAACAATAAGATTTCAGGTGTTCTTGCAATAACGCGTGACATCACCGAGCGCAAGAAGATAGAAAAAGAAGTCATTGAAAGTGAAGAAAAACTAAAGCAAATACTTGATTCATCTCCTGACGCAATCACGGTGACAGATTTAAATGGAAACATCATCGAATGTAATCAGACAGCATCAAAGATGTATGGTTCATCAAAGGCTGAATTAATCGGTAAAAATGCATTAGAATTTGTTTCTCCTAAAAACCGCGAAAAGGCGAAAGATAATTTAACGAAAACATTAGAATTAGGATTATTAAAAAATGTAGAATATACCCTACTAACGAAGGATGGCCGGGAGTACCCAGTAGAACACTCAACAAGCCTAATCAGAGATACGTCCGGCAACCCACAATCATCCGTAGCTATAGTACGTGACATCACCGAACGCAAGAAAGCGCAGGAAGAAATTAAGAGTATGTCAAAGTTCCCTTTGGAGAACCCTAATCCTGTGTTGCGTATTACAAAGGATGGCGAGGTAGTATATAGTAACAAAGCAGGTTTTGAGGTAATCGATTTTTGGAAAACGAATGTCGGAAAAGAAGCTCTAAAGCGATGGCGCAATATAATCAGAAAAATGTTTTCATCTAAGAATTTGAAAGCAGAAGAAGAAGAAGAAGAAGAAGAAGTTAATGATAAAATCTTTTCATTTGTAGTTTCACCCGTAATAGACGAAGGATATGTGAATATATACGGCAGAGACATCACCGAGCGTAAGAAAGCAGAAGAAAACTTGAGGCAGAGTGAAGAAAAATTCAGAATATTATTCGATTCGTCTCCTGAATTAATCATTGAAACCGATGAGAAAGGAAATATCTCCGCGATGAACCCGATGATGGCAAAAAGCATGGGGGCTCCATCTGAGAAATTAATTGGTAAAAACATCTTTGATATCTTTCCAAAAGAAATCGCTGAAGAACGCGCAAAGACCGCCAGAACAGCACTTAAAGAAATGAAAAATCAAGAATCCGAGGACGAACGAGCAGGACGATACTTCCAAAATATCTATGTACCTATTACCAATCCTGATGGAAAAAAAACCATCCAAATGATCGCACGAGATGTTACTTCACAGAAGAAAGCAGACATAGCAATAAAAGCAAGTGAAGTTCAATTGTCCAACGCCGTGCAGATAGCACGCCTTGGCCCATGGGAATACGATGTGGAACACGACCTTTTTACATTTAATGATGCCTTTTATGCAGTCTACAATACGACCGCCGAACAGAACGGCGGATACACCATGTCATCCGCTGAATACGCAAAACGTTTCGTTCACCCTGAAGATGAATCATTAGTTGGATTAGAAGTTCGCAATGCCATTGAAACCCAGGACCCCGGTTTCAACAGACAGATAGAACACCGCATCATCTACCCCAATGGAGAAACCGGATACATCACCGTACGCTTTTTCATCATCAAAGATGAAAAAGGAAAAACAATCAAAACCTACGGGGTAAACCAAGATATCACCGAACGCAAAAAAGCAGAAGAAAAAATAAAAATATTTTCCGATGCGATCACCAGCGCCTCCGACTGCATCATCCTCACCGACCTGAAAGGAAACATCACCTATGCAAACCAAACCACCATCAACACATATGGATACACCCCTGAAGAACTCCTCAAACTCAACATAACCACACTCGATGCTGACCAAACGATTGCCAAAAAAATTATGCAAGAAATCACTGAAAAAGGAAAATGGACTGGAGAAGTAACAAACATCAGAAAAAACAAAGAAAAAATCCCAATCATCCTAACCGCTTTCACCATTAAAGATGAAAAAGGCAACCCAACAGGGACAATGGGCATCATAAAAAACATCACCGAACGCAAAAAAGCAGAGGCGAATTTAAAACAAAGTGAGGAGAATTACCGATTTTTATTTAATGATGTTCCCGTTGGTATCAGCATTACTGATAAGAGCGGACGTATAGTGGATTGTAACAAGTATATGGCTGAGATGTTTAAAACGACCTGCGAAGGGTTCAGAGCAAATAATATAAAATCCTTTTATGTGAACCCTGAAGATAGAGAACGATTGCTAAACCTTGTTCATAAAGAAGGTAAAGTAGTCGATTGGGAGTGTTCTTTTAAACGGAATGACAATGACATTTTCTTTGCCATTCTTAACGTTGATTTAGTAGATAAAGACGGACAGAAATTATTGCTTAGCACATTGCGAGACATCACCGAACGAAAGATGGCTGAGGAAAAAATCAGAAAGCAGAATGCACAACTAAAAAAACTCGATCAAATCAAAACCGATTTCCTTAATACGACCTCTCATGAACTCCGTACTCCAGTGGCTTCGATAAAGGGATATATACAAATGTTATTGAAACAAATCCTAGGTGAAATTACCGAAGAACAAAAAAAAGCACTAGAAGTACTTCTTCGGAATACAAATCGATTAGACCATCTCATCCAAGACATCCTTGATATTTCACGGCTGGAATCTGGGACGATAAAATTTATTACTGAAAAAACAGATGTTACAAAAATGGTAAAAGAAATCGCTGAAACCATGCAGACTTCCGCAGATTTAAAAAAAATAAAAATTAATATCGACATACAAAAAGAAATACCTGATTTGATGATCGATCAAGAACGGATAAAACAAGTCCTGACGAACCTTGTAGACAATGCCATAAAATTCTCACCAGATGATTCACTTATAAACATATACACTAAAATGAAGAAAGATAATGTTTTGTTTGAAGTGCAGGATTTCGGGCGTGGAATACCAAAGAATAAACAAAAGAAAATTTTCGAAAGATTTTATCAGGTGGATTCTGGTATCGATCGAAAGTTCGGTGGTATCGGCCTCGGGCTTACGATATCAAAAAAAATCATTGATACGTATGGTGGACAAATATGGGTTGACAGTACTCTTGGTAAAGGTAGTTCGTTTAAATTTTCAGTACCAACACAATCAACCAAAAATATCGAATACGACCTACAAGAAATTTATAAAGAGTCTCCTTAGAAAAAAGTGAAATAAGTGCTCCTCCTTTATTTCAGAGCATTCGCTATTTTCATAGTCACAAATTTCTCCTATCGCACCACCTTTTAAGTGCAAACCTAGAAGTCTGCAACACACGATAAAAAACCTAGAGTTTAAGGCATTTAAAAAAAGAGATACAGTTTTTCATCTGCAGTTTTCTACCGAAATTATAGCCTATGCAGTTTTCCCAGCCGCAACTAATAAAAAATCCAAGTTGATTACTGTTACCTGGATGGAAACTCAAAAAGAAAATTCGTAGAACACAATATCAACTTTTTACATGGAGCTATTAAATGAGAGATGAACCGGAGGTAATAAAAATCCTACGCGAAGAAGAACGGACAGGAAAACTATACCAAAAATCATCTACTGCATATAAAGAACTCGATTCAAATGAAAATACACCAGATACGATACCAGCTCCTTCGAATGAGTATAAAAAAAATAACGTAACCGCATCTCTCCTCGGCAGACGGAAACAATCCATGGAACAAAATGAAAGTTGTCAAAAAACAACCGAGGACCAAATAATACAATTGAAAAAACTGGATAAGATAAAATCAAACTTTCTCAGCGTCACGTCTCATGAACTACGGACACCAATGTCTGTAATAAAAGGGTACATCCAAATGATGTTAAAAGGAAATCTTGGAACAATCAGCAATGAACAAAAAAAGGCTTTGGATATCATCTTACAGAATTCAAATCGATTGGATACTCTCATCCAAGACATTCTTGATATTTCACGGCTGGAATCCGGAACGATGAAATTTATCCCTGAGAGAACAAACGTGAAAAACATGGTAGAGCAGACGATTGAGACGATGCAGTCTATTGCTGATACAAAAAATATCAAGATCAACATACGCTTAGAGGAAAATACACCTGATCTGATTATTGATCAAGAACGGGTAAAACAAGTTATTGTTAACCTCTTGAATAATGCGATTAAATTTTCGTACGATGGATCTATCATTACTATCATTATTAGAAAAACAGGAAATTATGTTTTATTCGAGATTCAAGATTTCGGAAGAGGCATTCCTAAGGGTAAACAAGATAAAATTTTCGAGATCTTTTATCAAGCCGACTCAGAAAAAGACAGAAAATTCGGTGGCGTAGGCTTGGGACTCGCTATCTCCCGAGGTATTATCCTCGCCCACGGCGGAAACATCTGGGTAGAAAGCGAACCTGAAAAGGGGAGTACATTCCGATTAACATTACCAGTAACACCAGTTCAAGATCTCGAAGGAAAATTTAGAGAGGTAGATATCTTTAAATTAAAAGATACTCAACATGCGATAGAAAACGATTTAAAAGATAAAACCGTTGTATGGAATGAACCATTTGATGGGAGAGGAGAAAAAGAATGACTAAAATAATGATTGTAGATGATGAAATCGACCTGAGAGAAATGCTGAATCTCATGATCTGCAAAGAAGGATTTGAAACATTAACAGCGGAGGACGGTGACGATTTCCTCAGCAAAATCGATGATTTTCAACCAGATCTGGTCACCCTCGACGTCATGATGCCAGGACTTACCACCAGAGAAATCCTGGGCAAACTCAAAGAGAAAAAAACCAAACCAAAAATAATTCTCCTCACGGTCGTACGATACTCAGAAGAAGAAAAACAAAAACTACATCAAATGGGAATCGTCGATTATGTCACTAAACCATTTGAGCTAGATGATTTAACATTTAGAATACATAAGTATCTTGACAAATATAAAAGTTCATCGTAAAATAAGAACTGCGCCTTGGCTTTTTATAGTATCCGCTAGTTACGTTTTTCATATTGTTTTTACTTCTGTCGCACTATCTATAGAGCATATAGAGCAGGTTGGACAGCCTGCTGCGTGCGACAAAAACAGATATGGTCTACTGGGAGAAAAAAGAGTTTCTAAGGAATGCGGGTCTTACACTGATGCTTTAGACCACGCAGTATTCCCAGTCGCAACTATAAAAAAAATCTGTGATTTTTTACGTTAGTATTTTATACAAGTAAATGATACATTACTTATGTAATTCTTTAGCATTACAAATACCATCTAAAGAACAAAACGATGAATATGGAATTATAAAAAATATTCCAAAAACAAGGACTACGTAGAAATATATTTGAAATAAAATTTAATGGAGAGAGATATGACTAAAATTATGGTTGTAGATGACGAACAAGACCTTAGAGAAATGATACAGATCATGCTACGCAAAGAAGGCTTTCAAACTAATACCGCGGAAAACGGCACAGATCTCCTTAATAAAATCGATGATTTTCAACCAGACCTGATCACCCTCGACGTCATGATGCCAGGACTTACCACCAGAGAAATCCTAGACAAACTCAAAGAGAAAAAAACCAAACCAAAAATAATTCTCCTCACGGTCGTACGATACTCAGAAGAAGAAAAACAAAAACTACACCAAATGGGAATCGTCGACTACGTCACTAAACCATTTGAGCTAGACAACCTCATCAACACGATCCACGACCATATTCTCCGTAGTCCTGCGCTCTAAGAAAAATAAGTTTGACTGGTGACGAGAGATACCAATGGAAGAACTAATGGTAGTTCAGGTAAACTATTGGAAAGAAATACGAAAAGAAATCAACAGAACCTTTGAATCTCTTCATGGCATGGTCTTACTTACCCATAACTCCATAGAGTTCTCAGACATCATCGACTTCCTTAACAACCTGCGGAGAAACCAGGAAACAACGGTTCTCTACATCTCCCTGATCAGCAGCTATAATCATATCGAACAAACCCTCCAAATACATCCCCTCCCATCAAAAAAACTCTTCGTCGTCGACTGCGTCTCCGGCTTCCTCCTTGAACGTCAAGATTCAATTCATTGCGTCTATAGAAAACCTCCGTCCAACCTAGACGAAATGAAAAACCTCATCATGAAAAACATTCAGTGGTCAAATCCTAATATCATTGTCGTCGATTCAATCTTACAGTTCATTAATTTCACAACACCAACGGACGAAGAACTACACAATCTCTGTACTTTCCTCAAATCAATTAAAGAAGATGCTCTTGGAATAAATCGCGATATCATCATCATCTTATACGATGATAAAATAGGATCGATGAAAAAACTCCCGACAATGTTCACCGATGTCATTATGAAATTAGAAGTCATTAAAGAAAAACCTGAATGGAAAGATTAGAGAAAATCATATGATGGAAAACGAAGTAGAAATCAATTACTGGCGTTCGATACAAAATGAAGTAGATGAGGTACTGGAAAAACTCCAAGGAATCGTCCTCGTAATCCATAATTCCATAGAATTTACCCAATTTATTGATTTTTTCCAGAAAATTCAATCAAATCATTTCACAAACGTCCTCTATATCTCATTAACACGAAGTCACGATTATATGCGACACGCACTGGAACTGAAACCCTTTGACAGGAAACTCATCTATATTATCGATTGTGTCTCAGGATTCGCGTTCCCGACTGAAGACCATATCGACAACTGTCTCTATCATAAACCACCACAAGATTTAGCCCAAATGAAAGAAATCCTCAAATTCGGCATTGAAAAATGCAACCCAGATATCATCGTATTAGATTCACTCGCCCAATTCGTGAATTTTTCTCAATCGTCAGACAAGGAGTTACGTGATCTGTCATTCTTCCTTCAAAACCTGAGAAACGACGCGTTTAATATCCGCCAGAAAACGATTTTGTTATTTTACGACAGCAAACTTGGTTCACCAAGAATTCCCCCAGATATGGCGATTGATATAATGCTAAAAATAGAAGTTATAAAAAAGAACAACCTGAATGAAAAATATAAATTGTGTTTAAATTACTAAGGAAAAAATGCATATTACTCAGTTGAAAGGAATACAAACAATTTTTAATCATTGAATTGAAAAACGTTGCAGAGGACAGAAAAAACTTATGTTAACAGTTTTTATCACCGTTGCTACAATGGTCCTGAAACATACCACTAACCAGGCTCTTCTTCAACCAGCACTCGTACATAAAAACCTATTCCGCCTTACTTGAAATGATAGAAGAATAATCGTTTTATTCACAAAATAGCGCGCGGAGGGAGATTTGACCTCATATTTGTTGATTTCATATCTGTTGCCTGAGTTTTCTCCGAGAGAGAATCATGGGCCTGTTGCGACCCAGATACATACAACAGGAGTAAATTTCGGCAACAGAACGCAGTTTTTAGGTCTGTTGGTTTTTGGGGAAATTTGGTCTATTTCACTAAAATCTTTCTTTTTTCTTTTTTTGTATTGTTCTTTAAATGAGATATTGCCATGAATTTACTAGTAAAAGGAGATATTAACTCCATTTTACCGGTAAAAATATTTTGTGATAAAGGATTTTCAAGGTCCTAAAATATGCCCCGTCGAGCATATGCGTTTAAAGTTTAATGCTCCTGCATATTTGATCTTTGGGGCGTGGATTTTTTAATGAATTGGATGTTAGGTGGGTAAATCGTTAAAAAACTGTTTCATATTATTTCGGTATTCTTCAAAAGCTGTTCGACCTTTTTTTGTGAGGCTGAGCATCGTATGTGGTTTTTTCCCGAGGAACTCTTTTTTTATCTGTATGTATCCTGCATCTTCAAGCTTGCTCATATGCGCAGAGAGATTGCCAAAGGTAAGTCCTGTCTGTCGCATGAGGAATAGGAAATCCGCGCTGTCAATAACATATAAGTGAGCCATGATGTTAAGTCGTGCTGGTTCATGGATGATTTTATCGATGAAATCCAGTAGCTGTCTGTTTTCCATTGTTTTCTTTTTTTTAGTTGACAATACCATTCTCCGCTTTTGGTAGGGGATATGTCCGGATGAATCGCACAAGTTCAATGATGCCGTAGATAAACAACAGGGTGCCTGAGATTCCGAAAGCAATCACGCTGTTCCATGGAGGAGCAACAGGATCGTAAAGGAGTTCCGAGATGAGAATGCCTAAACCGATTGCAAGCCCGTATACGTAGAGGTGTGAGAACTCAATGAAGTAGGCGATAAGACTTAGGAGTGCGATAGCAAAGAGTGCTGCTCCGATTGGTACGGTATAACCCCCCAAGAGAGTTCCGTAGGGTCCCGGGAAGATTTGTGCGGCGGTAAGAAGCACGAGTACAATAGTGAGTGGTAAGAGTATGATGCTGATTATTGCTATTTTTTTTTGTGTTGTTTTTCGGCGTTGATTAAATTTGACAAGGCCGATGCGTGGAACGGAGATGTATCGTTTTCCCAGGAGTAAAAGAAGTGGTGCGGGGATGACAAGGAACAATATGTAGCCAAGTCCGATGAGTTCTCTGAGGATTGGCGCAACGGCAATCGTGATGAGCAAAGTGGCATAGGTTAGGTCATAGATTCCATCTGTAAATGTAAAACGGTATGCTTTTTTTTCGATATCTTTTAAATTCATTGGTTCTGTCATTTTTTCACTATATATTGATATGTGGTTTGTAGTATATAATACTTTGTATTGCAAAGTAATTTGTATAAATAATTTAAAACTCACCCTGAAATAGTGACGTCACAAATATATAATAAATATTTCCGTCGGAAAAGGAACACGAATTTACTGGTAAATTAATTAAGATCGATAGTGCAGGGGAGGAGATTTGACAGCCCGTTTTACCGGTAAACAAATATTGTTTTTCTCCTGCCAGAATCCATTATATTTGTTTTTTAAATCCACAATCTGAACAAGTATAATGATAAAATTTTATTGTTCCACCACATTTAGGACATTGCCATCTCGTTTTTTGTTCTTTTATCCACTTTTGTATTCCAATCTTCTTTATTCTTTTTAGGTTGGTTGGAAGTTCATGTCTATATTTGAAATTTTTATCTCCTTTGTGGGAGTCACTTAATTTTTTTGAATAATCTTTACAAGGAAATTCTTCACATTCATAACAAAATTTAAAGTTCATTTTATCAAAACAGCAAACCCTTAATTTACAACCCCATTTGCTTTTTCTTTTTTGATTTTTATCTTCAGAACCACAACCATTACAACTTAATTTAAAAGAAAGACATGCACCACAATAGACACCACATGGTGCTAATGAATCTGGAATTCTTTGTATTATGTTGTTACTCGTTTTATCAGTCATCCTTATTTAGCACCCTTTGCAATATCGGCAATAACTAGCATCTCAAAATCTTCAGTTGTAAGTTCATCGTTTCTCGAAAAAGCACCAAGTTTTGCGCCATAAATACCAATTCTTTTAAAACCCAGAGACTTTAACAACCACGTAATTTCAGAGGGAACATAACACCTTTCATTGCATTCTAATTTCTTTTTATTACCAGAGTCATCTTCTACTGTTGTAATATTATGCTCTCTAAAAGTCATCAAATTAAAAGTATTACTTCTACAAGTAGTATTTCCTTCATCCTTTGTTGAATGAAATGTTTCAACTGAATGGTATAAGGGAAATAATCCATTAAGTGCTGTAAAAATCAGCTTACCCGACTTCTTTAATGATTTAGCAACATTTCTTAATATCTCATAATTCATTTCATCTGTTTCCATCAAACAAAAACCTCCTTCACAAAGCATTATTGCCAAATCAAAATCATCTTTGAAAGGTAATTTTCTTGCATCATGTTTTTGAAATTCTATTTCCAAATTTTGTGCTTTCGCTTTTTCCTTTGCCTGCTTTAGTTGTGAATCCGATAAATCAATTCCAATAATATTATATCCCCTTTTTGTTAATTCAATCGAGTGTCTACCTGTTCCACATCCAACATCTATTATTTTCAAAGATTTATCAAAATCAAGTTCCTTTTCGATGAAGTCACATTCACCAATTGTTCCCTTTGTAAAACTTTCATTATCATAGTTTTTACCATAATTCTCAAAAAGAGATTCATACCACTTTTTCATAATGTTTTCTCCATATCAGTCAACTTTTTATTATAATCTGAATGTAGTCAATAAGAAGCTATTTAATAATCATATCGGATGATAAATCAAAGAGATTATAATTTTTAATTTTACTGATTATGATGTTTAATAATCATAGTATGAGCATTACACCCTCAGCGCAGACTCTCGACGAGAGCATATTATGATATCAATAATTCACCACAGCGGTGCTGAAATATGATAAAGTCGATACCTATGAAATTATCTGAAAAAAGGTTAAAACCTAACTAACTCAGGTATTTACCGGTAAAAATTTTTTGATTTCTCCTGGCTTTGCACTTTTCTTCAAGACTGCATTGATAAAAAAATGTATACGAAAACTGGGTGTTCCTTCCAATCAGGAGTGCTGTTCATACCTCGTTCCAGAAAATATTTTTCAACGTTTCTTGCAACAGTTTCACTATCCGCTCTACAGTTATACCAATGTTTTGGATCGAGAAGCTCTTTCTTTCTTCGGTCGGGATCATCTGTTGTACCAATGGTCCACACTGAATATGTTTTAATTTCATTTTCAATGGCGTGTATTATTTCATTTTCTTTCATTTTTTCCTCATACCGTGGATGAATAACCTGAGATTAATCAATAATCCCTCTTAACATTCCTTTATAGGAATTTTATGCCGTCTTCACCGATTATGATGTCCCGTGGTCTCAATGTATGATGGGTGCGTCTCATCTTCATCACTGAGAGTTTTCTTTTATCCATGGTTGGATCAAAATTCAGGAGGATAATTCCATCTACGAGAAACTCAGAAATACCATCTCTTGAAAGTTCAAAGGAACCAAACGGTAATTCCGATGTTATCATAGAAGTACATTGTGCAGTATCTAACAAACTCATGATGTAATGAAGATGCATCCGACTCGGGGGACCATCAATAGTCGATGAAAAATCATTAGACGTGATAATATTATTCGTTTCCGTGAGCTCTGTTTTTTCAACATAGATTGGTATCTCGGACAATGACGTCACAGAATCTAATACTACTCTATCGTATTCGCCGGATAGGATTTCTTTCGTCACAACATCGTACACGAGTTTTTTATTAATGTCTAAGAAAACGATTTTAAGTTTACCGTTTTCTAACGCAGATTGAAAATCAAATCCTAGTTTCTTCGCTTGAGTAATGAGTTTTTCAGCTTTGTTATCCAGTGTTAAAAACAAGCATGTATCCCCAGTTTCCAATCCTTTAGATATAAAATGGTAACAGAGGATGGTTTTACCGCTTCCGGGTGGACCTGAAATAAGGGTAATGGACTCCTTGGGAAGTCCGCCTTCGATAAGGCTGTCTAAACCATCAATACCTGTTTTCATCCGCTCCATAATAAGTCATTATCTCTTACGAAATTTTCTTTATTCCTCTTTTTCGGGGAGGCTATCATTTGGAATCAAATATGTTCTTATAACTGTTTGTAATATTTTGTTATAAATGTTGTAAAAGGTTTAGAGTTGAACCTGAATCCTTAAATGGTTATGATAATAAAATACAAGATAATATGTAAAATTGTTTTATATTGGAAATTGAGGTTAGAGGATTTGTATACAAATAAGAAGGAGATTACAAAATCAGAATTTACAAAAAAATTTTTCAACTATGTCGAATGTCAGTATTCAAAAATTTTTATTCAAAATAATAGGGGAATAATATGAGTATAAACCAACAAATATTTGACAAAATCAAAGAAGAAATGCTAAAAGAAATACTAGAAAAAAAAGGTATCATAGATATAGAAAAATATCTGAAGAATTATATATGGCGGTTAGATGCTGTTGAACTTACTAAAAAATATCATTGTTCTTTAGATGAGGCGATATTAAAAGCAAGAGGCAGGGCGATTAGTACCGCGGTAGATACCGCAGAAATAACAAGAAACAGGTTTATCAAAGACGCGAAAGTGAAAGACATAATAATTAGTACCGAAAGTATCACCAATGAAGAAGGTAGAGCCTCCAATGTCTCATCGATTGAAATAATTTTAACCAAAAAAGGATAAATAGCGAACCGGCAAGGTTACAGGGCAATGTCTATATCGAGTTTTTTTGAGATTTCCTTGTAACGATTTCGAATAGTAACCTCGGTGACACCTGCGACATCTGCGACCTCACGTTGCGTTCTGCGTTCACCACACAGCATCGATGCAATATAGAGAGACGCGGCCGCAATGCCTGTAGGTCCTCGTCCGCTGGTAAGCTCTTTCTTTGTCGCTTCTACGAGTATGTTTAACGTCTTCGCTTGAACCTCCATGCTTAACTGTAACTCACTACAGAACCGTGAGATATAATCCCGGGGGATGGTAGGCAGCAATTTTAACTCTAATTCACGGGAGACATATCGATAAGTCCTCCCGATGTCCTTCCGTGATATATGCCCGACGCTACTTATTTCATCAAGTGTCCTTGGTACATGACACTGCCGGCAGGCGGCATATAACGACGCAGAAGCAACGCCTTCGATCCTTCTGCCTCTCACAAGATTCCTTTTTGCTGCTTTACGATAGATCATCGCTGCGGTTTCCCGGACGGTTCTCGGAAGACTCAACCCGGAGGCCATACGGTCCAACGTGGAAAGCGCAGACGCTATGTTTCTCTCTGTCGCATCGCTGATTCGGATGCGCCGCTGCCATTTCCTCAGACGATACAACTGCGCCCGGTTTCTGCTGGGAATAGATCTTCCGGAGAAGTCTTTGTTTTTCCAACCGATCACGGTACTGAGTCCCTTATCATGGATAGTATAGGTCATTGGCGCTCCGGTTCGAGCTCGTTTCTCCCGCTGGTCGCTATCAAACGCTCTCCACTCCGGGCCATGATCAATAATATCCTCATCAAGAACAAGCCCGCAATTTCTACACACCAATTCTGCCCGTGAATAATCCTTACTGAGATGGGTGCTCCCACATTCAGGACAGCAAGCGATCTCCTCTATTTTCTCCTTTTCTTTTTTAACCAAAACAAATCATATCCCTGATATTCTCTAACAAATCAGTTTTGTTATATAAATACTCATACGTAGGAGTTTTTGAGTTTTTCTGTGTTAGGACAGGACATATGTCCCTTCTGGTGATACCCTTAAGCAACCAGGGGCTGGACATATGTACATTTACGATGGCAAACTCTATTTCACAAAAG
>Ga0307446_1000468_pt1 | contig 13858 bp, 12 predicted proteins | sample SalMarSW160320MG_FD_202141 | JGI IMG/M metagenome (GOLD analysis project Ga0307446, IMG submission 202141) | Salt marsh sediment microbial communities from the Plum Island Ecosystem LTER, Massachusetts, United States - SW1603-20 | ecosystem: Environmental > Aquatic > Marine > Intertidal zone >... | reverse complement strand
TAAAAGGAAATATCAATTCGAATTATCCGCGAAATCCGAATAATCTGTGCAATTCGCGGCAGAATCGCATTGCGTCATCCACTGGAGGAAAGCGGCGGGAAGAGTATCGCATCCATGAACGCATCCTGAAAGCCCGCCTCTCGGGAAAGGTCGATCACCCGGGTCTTTGCCGCTATCCGCGCGCACTCCTCAAGCGCGGCAGGGTCGCATGCGGTCATGAGCGTTCCCGCAAGCGCCGAGTTGCCCGCCGCCTCGATCCGCCCTTGCATGTCATGCGGGATCAGCCCGACCGCCAGCGCCGATTCGGAAGATATATTGCTGCCGAAACTCCCCGCCAGATGCACGCGACCGATTTCGGCCAGTGCGACTCCCGCCCGGCGACACAGGGTCCGGATTCCCGCCGCGATCGCGCCTTTCGCCAGCTGCAGCTGGCGGACGTCCGACTGCGTAAAGCCAAGCGAGGGAACACACGGCAGATGAAACGTGCGCACGCCGTCGGAATCGGCCGGAATATTCATTGCGCCGTTTTCATCGAGTATCCCGGCCCGCCGCAGGCCGGCAAGCAGATCCAGCAAGCCGGACCCGCAAAAACCCGCCGGCGGCCGATTTCCAAGCGTTGTGAAGCCGAACCGGCCCCGCTTCCATGTAACACAATCGATGGCCCCATCGACGGCCGGGATTCCACATGATATCGCCGCGCCCTCAAAGGCGGGACCGGCCGCGGTCGCCGTCGCCATCAACCCGCCTTCGACCGCCAAGACGATTTCGCCGTTCGTCCCGATATCGACCAGCAGTTCTGGCTTGCCGATCACTTCCTGCAAACCACGGGCGAGGATTCCGGCGGTGATATCGGAGCCGACAAACGCCGAAATCCCGGGCAGCAGCCGGCAGGAATACTTTTCTCCGGCTTCCTCTTCCATTTTCGTATCCCGGCTTGCCAAGAACGCGGGCTCGAACGGCATCCGTGCCAGCCCATCGAGGCGTGCGCCTTCCCAAAGATGCAGCATCGTCGTGTTGCCGCAGATATGCACCCGTTGCGGCAGGACGCCGCCCCCCCTTTCACTGAGTTCGTCGAGCATCCCGCGCACTTGGCCGCGGACCAAGCCACGCATCGCCATCAGGGATTCCTGGCTGCGTACCGCGTTTTCTATGCGCGAGATGACATCCGGGCCGTAACTGCGCTGCCGGTTGGCGGAAGCGGCTCGGGCGACGATCCGGCCGGTTTCGATTTCCGCGAAGGCGCAAGTAATCGTCGTCGTTCCGATATCGACCGCCGCGCACACATCGGCACTTTCTAAAATTGCGAATGGCGCGATGTTTTTTCCCTGCGGGTGGAAAAATGACCGCTCGTGCGGATCGACAAGGACGCTGCCGGTCCGGTTGAAGCGGGTTATGCAGGAAAGCCTCCAGCCGGCCGCAACGGCATCGGGGCCAAGCCGGCGTGCTTCTTCTTCAAGGAGAGGGGATAGAAGCGGATGCGGGGAGGAGGGGGAATCGGTTTCCCCCTGCACCAGGACCCGGCAACGGCCGCAGCGGCCTTCCCCGCCGCACGGAGCTTCGGCGTCCGGGAAAACCGCGCGCATGGCTTCGAGGAGCGTTTGACCTTGTCGTCCGTTTACTTCCCGCGGCATGAGGTCACCATGTCCCTATCTCTTCCTTCTCCCAGCATCCCCTCGCTCCGTGATCGCACAGGTTCAAGGTACACACCGAACCCGTGCACTCCGCCAGGGCAGGCGCTGGGAGAAGGTGACCGAAGGTCGGATGAGGAAGCGAATCAAGGAACGCATAGCATTCATTTCGAGGGATTGAAGAACGTGAATCAGTTCCATCCTTGAATTCGAAAACCGCGGATTGCCTCATCGCCCCGAAGCATAACCATCATGCTTCGGGGCTCCTCGCAATGCCTTTTCAAGCGCTCCCGATGATATCCGCCTTGAACGTCGGATGAATGGTCCGGCCGGGGGGAACCACCAGAAAATCTTCGGTATTCCAATCGCCCGCCAACATGCGATCGAGCAATCCGGAATCCCCTTGGAGCTCCTCGTATTCCCATTTCCGTTCCGCCGCGAACTGCCCGGCCCGGGTGCGGTACGCTTCGATATCCCCCACCCCGGTATTGATAAAGGCGAGTTTGCGGTAATGCTTGAACCAATCCGCGATGACCGGCGCCAGGAACTCGGCGTTATCCTCGCCGTAGCGCATGGCCAACTCGCGGTAATCCCGGCTGAGTTTCAGACGGGCGGTGATGCTCGCCGGATTGTCGTTGGGGTCGGTATCCCGCTCGATCCACCCCGGGGATTTAAAGTACGTGCCGGGGTTTGCCTCGAAATACCTGGCGAAACGCGTGCGCGAGCCAAGCAGCAGCGTGATGCAATCATGGGCGCGCGGCGCGACCATCGGAATGGACGCGCGCACACCGCACAGGCCGTTATTACACAGCCCGTACCAAAACAGGAGCGCTTCGCAGTTCCCGCGCGGATGCGCCCCTGCTTCGCGGGGGCAGGCGTCGACCGCTTCCTGTATCCGCGCCCTCATCCGTTCCGCGCCCACATCATGCAGGCCCTTGGGGAGAAAATCGACGTTAATGATGTTCCGGCTGCGCTCGACGGCCGCGCACACTTCCCGCTGGGAAACTTCGCACGCGATCATTCGGAAATGCCGGGGCATGCACGGACCTTTCAGTTCGAATGCGAAACCAGATTAAGCGCCGCGTCGGCGGCACTGGCGGCGTCCGGGGCGTAGGCATCGGCGCCGATCCGAACCCGGAATTCCTCGGTAATCGGCGCGCCGCCAACCATGATCTTAACCCGGTCGCGCACGCCGGCCTGAACGAAGCCGTCCACTACGGTCTTCATCTGGTTCATCGTGGTGGTCAACAGCGCCGAGACGCAGACCAGATCCGCGTTCTCCTCAACCGCCATCCGGACGAAGCGGTCGGCGGGAACGTCCACGCCCAAGTCGAGGGTCTCGATCCCCTTGCCCTCAATCATCATCCGCACCAGATTCTTGCCAATATCGTGCAGATCGCCCTTGACGGTCCCGATAATGGCTTTCCCCTTGGCCTTCACACCGGCGGAGGCGAAAAGCGGCTTAAGCAGCGCCGTACCGGCGTTCATTGCCCGCGCCGCGATCAATACCTCCGGTACGAACACCTCATTGCGCTTGAACTTGCCGCCGATGATGTTCATCCCGGCCATCAGTCCCTGGTTGAGGATCCGGTCGACCGGGATCTTCTGGTCGATCGCCTGCTGCACAAGGTCTTTGACTTCCTTTGCCTGGCCCTTCTGCAAGGCCGTGGAAATGTCATCCAGTAATGGCATCGTTCCGCCTCCGTGGAAAAATCAAAGAAAAACCACAACCTTTTCACCGCAAAGGCGCGAAGAACGCAAAGATTTTTATACAATATTTTATCTTGACGCTCTTTGCGTCTTTGCGGTAATGCTTTTACATTGTGTTTATACCCAACCTTTTACCCATCGTCTTGCATTTTTTTACGCACTTGCCCTGGAATGTGAAAAAGGAGAGTCCTTACCACGGTTTACAACCCATATTCTTTAAGGATCACCTTCCCCGGGTCCAGCGCCGGGAGCATCATTTCCACAAAACGGGATTCGTCTTCCGGGATGCCGGCGAGGTCCTCGCGCATCCGTTCGAAGTAAACGGTCTCCCGTTCCGGAAGGAAAAGCGCTCCGGAGCGAGTGCGTTCTTCAAGGATCTCGATCGCCCGCAGCGCGCCCTGCTTGGCCGCGTCGATCGGATTCTTCCCCGCCACGATCCGGGAGGCGATATCGACCACGACCTCCGGCGCAAGGACGACCGCCTGGGGGTCGAACGTCGCGTCGGATTCCACGTTTAGCGTTTGGAACATCCTTTGGATGTCGGGGCCATGGCGGGTAGCCTGGTTCATCAATCGGACATCGTATTCGAGCTGTTCGAGGCAGATGGTGGTCGCCATCCCCCCGAGCAATTTGACGTGTTGGATGGATTCGTTGCTCCACAAATCGCAGGCGGCGGAGGCGATGTTCCCGACCGGGCTGGAGTGGGCGCAGGCGGCGGTCTTGCCTTCCATGGAAATGGGGATGCCGGCGATCGCCTTCAGGTAAGGTCCTTCGTACGCGCAATCCTTGTCGGGACCGGGCGCGCCCTCCTCGTGGGCCACAAGCGTGCGTACGACCGTGATCACCCGGTCGACAGCGGCGAATACCTTCGGTATGTATCCCTTTTCGGCCAGCACCATCGCGGTGTTGCCGAAACCGCAGGCGGTATCCCCGCCCGCGATGCGGCCCGTGCGCCGGCCGATCGCGACGATCTGCTTCCAGAGGTAGCGCATATCGCGGACGCCCAGGACGATGAGCGCAAAAAAAGCCAGCCGGAGATCGCCGGTCATCAGCGCATCGTCGTGGAGCTCTTTTCCGCCGGTGCTTTCGATCGAAAGCAGGTCACCGCCGGCCAGTGCGCCCTGCTCGAAGAGCTCCAGCATCCCCGCGGTGTATCCGCTGGTGCGCATCCGGGGCGGCCGGTCGAAATCCCGTGTGTCGTTGGGGGTCAGACGGATCTCGCTTTTTAATCCGTGCTTGACGTACCATTCTTCGCAGATATCGCTCATGATCCGCGTCAGCATCACCCCCATCTCCGGGTTGCGGGTCATCTCGAGCAGCGTTTCGAATTCAAGAACAAGGCCGTTGCTGTGAAGCTGGTGCGCGCGCTGAAGGGCTTCGGTGACGATCTCTGCATACCGCCGGCGGATCTCGGGCAGCGTATCCTCGCAGATCGTCATCGTCGGGAGGGTGAAATTAAGCTCCGGGTAAACCGTTCCGCCGCCGATCACGAGCCCCCGCCGCGTCGTCACCGGATGGGGCGCGGTTCCAAAAATCAGCTGGCGGGGATCTGTGATCGCGAGGCTTGAGTAATGCATGGGCTGTTCCTTGGAATATCCTCCTATCCACTTCGGAAGGCGCCTCAAGAACGCTCCCATGAGGCTATCTGCACTAGGGCTTTTTACGGATAAACGGGTTGCAAGACTATTGTTGCACCTTACAGTCTTCGGGGATATGAAAAAATTATCGAAAAGTTGCAGAGTTTTATCGGAAAAATCCTTCCCTGTAAAGAACCGAGGTTTCCCTGTAGAATTACGCCGGTTGGATATATGGACGATCCCATCGAATATCCCCCGGCGTTCTATGGGCCGACCGCTCGGGTCGACATTAAGAGCGCCATCCTCGAACTGACCAGGCATTACCGCGGTGCGACCGGTATCGACTGCGTCGCCATCACCCCGGACGGCCGCTGGATAACGCCCGACGAATTCCCATCCGCCGAAAAGCCCCCGCCCCCGCAGCGTTGCCGGTTGTGCACCGCCCTCAACAGACTGCACTCTTTCCCGCACGTGGATTGTGCCGGCGTACACAGGTATGGAACCTACCAGGCGGAACGGTTCGGGGGAATGTACATCTACTTTTGCCCGCGTAACATGACCCATTGGGCCGCGCCGGTCCGGATTGACGGGATCACGCTCGGGTCGTTGATCGGCGGCCCGGTGCTGATGATCGATCCGGAGGAATTCCTCCAGGAGGATATCATCGCCTCGCACCGGCTGAGCGCGGAATGCCTCGAGGAGCTGCACGAGGCCTGCCGCGAGATCCCATACGTCAGCCCGGCAAGGGTGCGCTCGCTGGCGGAAGTCCTCAAGCTGAACACGCAGGCGCTTTCGCAGAACCTCGGCCGGCAGATAAGTGAAATTGGCGCCCCGTGCGGCGCGCTGGATTTCAGCGCCGCGGACCCCCTCGCGCCCGGCGAACCGGCCGGGGTGTTTTCTCCCGCCGCGGCCGGTTACCCGCTCGCGAAAGAGCGCGAACTGCTCACCTATATCTCCAAAGGCGATCTGGAGGGTTCGCGCAAGACCCTCAACGAGATCCTCGGGCTTATCTTCTTTTACAGCAATAACAACCTGGATTCAATCAAACTGCGGGTGGTGGAGCTGGTCGTGCTGCTTTCACGCGCGGCGATCGACGGCGGAGCGTCGATCGAGGAGATCATCGGGCTGAACAACGATTACCTGGTTCGTATCCGCGAATCGCGCTCGGTCTACGATCTTTCCGCTTCGCTGTCGGTCATTCTTTCGCGCTTCGTGGATTGCGTCTTTACGTTAAAATCGATCAAGCACGCCGATCTCATCCGTAAAAGCATCCACTTCATCCGGTCGCAATACACCGGGTCGCTTTCGCTGGAAAAAGTCGCCGAATATGTCCACCTCAGCCCATCCCACTTCTCGCGGATTTTCCACGAGGGGACAGGCGAAAGCTTCGTATCCTACCTGACCCGGATCCGGATCGAAAAGGCCAAGGCCCTGCTCCAGGCCCAGAGCCTCCCGCTGGCCGAGATCAGCGCCCGGACCGGCTTCAAGGACCAGAGTTATTTCACGCGTGTGTTCAAACGCTCAACCGGGATGTCCCCCGGAAAATACCGCGGTGCGCGCGGTATGCATGCGCGCCGCAAGCGAATCGACGAATCCAATATCGAAATACACGATAATTAAAGACCGGGGAAATTAAAACTGCGTCAACAACAATCGTACATCGAGACACCAAGAAGAGCCGAATACAACGTAAAATATATGTGCTTTATGCGCTTTGTGTTGTAGTAAAGAGCGCAAAAGCCGCAGTATACAAACAATCCTTACTTGTTGCTTTTACACCCCTATCGTCACCGTCGTGCCGCTAAGGGTCGTCGGATAGGCTTTCAGCGCAGCCGTAGCCGGCCCCTTGATCACGCTGCCGTTCGTATCGAACTGCGAACCGTGGCATGGGCAAACGGCAACGCCGCTATTGAATTCCCCCAAGGCGCATCCCAGATGGGTGCATTTCCGGCTGAAAGCCAGCACCGTGCGTTCATCCAGGCGGTATAGCAGCAAGCCTTTTGAATCCAGGCTGTTGGCTCCGAGCGCCAGTACTCCACCTACGGCAGCCAGGCTGAGATTTTCAGGCTGGGTCAGGTCGAGCGTGATCCCCGCAGCGGAAACGGTTGCGCTGCCGGACGGGACAGACGCGCCGCAGGCCGCGAGTATCGGCGCGAGCGCCGCCGCCCCTCCGGAAGCGGCCAGCGTTTTCAGAAATCCCCTGCGATTGACCTTCCGATCGGTCCGGGGGTGATTTTTCGAATTCATGACGGTCTCCTTCCTCCTACGAATTAAGATCCCTCCGGATCATGGTGCTTCTTCGATCGTCTATCCGCTCCCGGAGTTCACCGTACAGGATGGCGTTTGCTTCTTTTTAATTTGATCGTATCCGAATTGTATCAGCCATCCGATGGCGCCATACAGCAATGGAGAAACCCACGCAGTCACCTGCGGGATGCGAAACACCCATGGAATCGTGTAATGCGCCTGATCCGAATTCGGATTTCCAATCCATTGGATGGAAGCGGTATAGATCCAGTCTCCGGCCGCCGTTCCGAAGACGTTGAGATACATCCCCAAATCCTGCGGCCAAAGAAGGGCCGAAGCCAGCCCCAGGACAATCCCGAACAATAGAAAGGATACGATGACGAACCGGTTCTCCGGCATACCCATTCGCCGGCAAAGCATGGCCAGCCCGAAGAGGGCACCGGCGGATAAAATCGGCAGAATCAACGAGGAGGTCATCACCGGATACGCATCAGCCTCGCAATCGCAGGGTTGGATCACCGATGAGAATGAGCATGGAGAAATGAAATTCGCGGCTTTCCGACCAGGGCGCGATCAACGGAATATTCACATGACCGAGGATCGCCTGGCCAAGGTTCTTCCCCTCAGCCAGCCGGATGGCGATGTTATGGCCGTAAAAACCCTCGGCGTTGGTTCCCAGTCCGCCGGAATCGTTGGTGGATCCCTTGGCCGCCAGCACCTCGCTGGTCGGACTGTATACGATGGACGTAAGAAAATTTTGCGGATATGCAAGGTCGCCGACCGAGCAGCCGTCGGTCCAGAAGAGAACGGTACGGACCGACCGGCTTTCCACCCAATCGATGCCTATCACCCCGCTCCGGGTATGATCCCCATGCGTCTCGGTTACGGTGATATCCGCCTCTCCCGCCGAAAGGTCCGCGTACCCGTCCTGGATGGAAAGGGTTATTCCGTTGATATAGAGTCGTGCGCCGGGCGCGCTGCTTAACGGCGTCCAGGCATACGGCCCCGAACGCATGCCGTCCATCAAAGCCGCCTGTTCGTCCGCGTTTTTTGCCCGGTAGTGTTCGTTGATTTGAAGGAAGCCCTGCGGGATGGAATATCCGCCGGTCCGGTAACGGTGGTTCTTTTCAAAATACCGGGTCAACGCCTTTACCGTCTCAGCGTCGTCGTCCTGGTACATCGGGAGAATCCCGATCCAAATCTCCCAATCCGTCTCGCCGGTGTGCTGATCGAAGGAATACGCATGCCGGCCCGGGGAGTGGTATCCGTCGGATGCGGAGAATTCCCCGTCCAAGTCGGAATAATATTGAAAGCTGATCACTTCCTGCGCAGCAGGCTGATTCTCCGGGTTGGAGGATTTCGCCTGCACCCATTGATAGACCAGCGGTACCTTGCCGATGAAGATCGCCCCTTCAAGGTGTTGGGCGGTCTTCAGGTACAGGTCCGCCAAATATGCGCGGACTTCGGACGGCGATGCAAAATCCAGCGTCCGTTCCACGACGCTGTACCCGTCATCGCACAGATCAGCTTCGAATTGATCCAATCCGGAACGGACGGCGTCGGCCAGGCCGGGATTGACAAACAGCGCTACCGTACTTGGTTTCTTCTCGCAAAGGAATCGCTCATAAAAAAGAAGCGGGGTGGCCGTATATGTCGGGAGGGATGGTTTTTCGGTTGGAGAGGTTCCGGCGGCGACAGGCGGATCCGGTTCGGGAGTATCCGCCGCCGGCGGGGTTATACCCGGAGTGAGATTGCACGCCAATCCGATCCACACCAGAAACACGATCCAGAGAGCAACCCGCTTCTGCAAATTTACACCCCGAATCAGAAAAATGAAGCCGCGGAAGCTTATTTCCCGCCAAACACTTCAAGCATTTCCGTAACCGCGTCCGGCGCGAAGTAATGCACATTTTGTTCGATATGCCACATGTGAATCTTCACCGATTCCGCAGGGATCCCGGCCGGTGCGTACGCGGTGAAGATGGCGTTCCGCGTTTCCGGGCGGATCTGGGTGCGCTGGTCCGGCCCGTAAATGATGCTCGAGATTACGCCTTCCCCGTCGCGGATGAACATATCCCCCGCCTTCAGCGTCTGGGTTTCGCCGCGCAGGAGAGTGTAGGTTTCCATGCCGCCGGCGACGTCCAACGTCAGGGGCAGGCGCACGGAATCCAAATCATGTCCGGCCGTCAGCAGCAAATCCTCCATCTCGGCCATGAACATGGCCTCGACCAACGCGGCGACGGCCGGGATGGGTTTTCCCTTATAAATGATCGATTCGAGCTGGAGTTGGATATGATACGTCTTCTTGAAACGGCCGTAATACGCGTCGTATGCCCGCAGCTCGGGAAGCTGCAGCAACGCCGGGCGGTCGAGCCCGGCATGGCGGCCGCGCAGCCGGTCTTCCAACTCGCTCTTTTGTTTTTCCAGTTCCGCATTGTGTGCCGGATTGGTGACGCCCTTCAGGACCAGGACGCCCGCGTGTGCGTTCGGGTATTGCGATGACCAGGCTGGACTGATCTGGAACATGGCTCATCCTCCGTTAACTGCTATTTTAACCTTTCCACGGAGGATGGGAACCGTCGGCCGCTTCCGGGTTTTCGCGGCATTCGGCCGGGTGGAGACGACCATGAGAAACCAGAAGAAGGGGCTGGTAAAACGGCGCGCCGGACGAAAGGGCCGGATAACCATTCCGTGTACAATCAACGGTATTCCTTACGGTCCATGGATCCACAACAATGCGCACTCGTAAATGGATCATCCCATTTTTCCTATTCGATGCAGGGTGTCTCCTGCTCGCCCCGACCGTCAATACGCCCAGCCCGGCCACCGGGGTTGAGCGCCCCTCCTCGGTAACCTCCTCCTTACCCGCATCAGATCACGGCTGGTGGCAGCCCCGGCCGGAAACGTCCTGGCAATGGCAGCTCGCCGGGGATGAGATCGATACCTCATTCGACGTGGATGTTTACGATCTGGATACCTTCGATACCAGCGCGGAAATCGTCGCCTCCCTCCACCGGGAAGGTCGGTGGGTGGTTTGCTACATCAGTGCGGGCAGCTGGGAGGACTGGCGTCCGGATGCGTCGGAATTCCCGGAGAAAATACTCGGGCGAGACTATGAGGGCTGGGAGGGCGAAAAGTGGCTCGACATCCGCCGGATCGATCTGCTGGGACCGATTCTGCAGGCGCGAATGGATCTGTGCAAGGCAAAGGGATTCGACGGGATCGAACCCGACAATATCGACGGGTACCTGAACGCAACCGGCTTTACGATCACCGCCGAAGACCAGATGGCATTCAATCGCTGGCTGGCGCGGGAGGCCCATGCCCGCGGCTTAGCCATCGCCCTAAAAAACGACGCAGACCAGGCGGAGGCACTGGCGGCGGATTTCGATCTCGCGCTGGCGGAGGATTGCTTCGACCAGGATTGGTGCGAACTTTTGCGGCCGTTCCTACAAAGCGGGAAACCGGTTCTGGATGCGGAATACACCGACACAGGAATCACGCTGGACGAATTCTGCCCGCGGGCGCGGGCGCTCGGCATCCAGGCGATTCTCAAACACCGCAACCTGGATGCGTGGCGTCAAGCCTGCCCGTAGAAACCAATTGTTGAGGTATCCTTTCAAACACGGGAACCTTCTTCCGGAATGAATTCTCGTCCGCCGGTCGTCCGAAACTTTTCTTCGCCGCAGACTCACGACCGGACTAGCATTCCGCAGTGAAGAAAACGCCCTCCGACGGGTTATAATCCCGCCTGAATTTCCCGTACAGAAAAAAAGCAAGGCAATCAACGATCTTCGGGAATGGAGAATGCCGATGGCTGACGCCAAATTCCGCGTTTACGGATACCGCTGGGTGGTGCTCGGTGTATTCATGTTTCTTAACCTGACAATCCAGATGCTGTGGATCGGCTACGCTCCGATCACCGGTCCGGCGGCTCAATTCTTTCATGTCACCGACAGCCAGATCGGGCTGCTCGCGATGATCTTCATGCTGGTGTTTCTTCCCCTCTCCATCCCGGTATCATGGGTCATCGACACATACGGTTTTCACGTGGCGGTTGGGATCGGCGCCGTGCTCATGGCGGTTTTTGGGGTCGTGCGCGGCCTGGCCGGAGCCGACTACACCCTGGTGGTGTGGAGCACGGTTGCCTTGGCGGTTGCCCAGCCGTTCATGATGAACGCGTGGACCAAGGTCCCGGCCAACTGGTTTTCGATCCGGGAACGCGCCACCGCCGTGGGATTGGTCACGCTATCCAGCCTGATGGGGATTGCACTGGGGATGGCGCTCACGCCCATATTGATGGAGGGCGGGATGTCCATCCCTTCGATCCAGCTGCTCTACGGCGGCGTGGCGGCATTCTCCTCCGTTCTGTTTATCATCCTGGCCCGTGAAAAACCGGCCTCACCGCCCTGCCCGCCGGGTATGGAAGTGCGGGCCCTGATGCTCGACGGGTTAAAACACGCGCTGACCGTCAAACCGTTCTGGATGTATCTCTTTGTCATGTTCATCGGGATGGGGATATTTAACGGGGTCACCACCTGGGTGGAAACCATCATCCGCCCGCGCGGCTTTACCCCCACCGACGCCGGAACCGTCGGCGCGCTGATGCTCCTGGGCGGCGTGATCGGCGCGGCGGTCCTCCCGCCTTTTTCCGACCGTCAGCACAAGCGCGTCCGTTACCTTCTGCTGGGCGTCTTGTTGGCCATCCCATGGCTGATCGGTGTAACCTACGCCACCAGCCCCGTCCTGCTCTTCTTCTCGGCATTCGGTCTCGGGTTCTTCCTGATCAGCATCAGCCCGATCGGGATGCAGTATGCGGCCGAGATCACCCAGCCGACTCCCGAGGGCACATCCAACGGGCTGATTCAGCTCGCGGGCCAGCTTTCGGTCGTATTCGTATACATAATGGAAGTGTTGAAACAACCCGACGGGTCTTATACACCCGGCCTGCTCGTGGCCGGCGGGATGTTGATCGCATGCGCACTGGTCATCACCCGGATGCCCGATCCGGCCCCGCCGCCGGCGTAATTTTCGCTTGCTCCCGATTCAATTTTAAAAACGGCTCCTCGGCGGTCAACGAGCCGTAACAGGCTTGCGCGGCGGCCTTGCACCCACCCTGGCAATCCGTCCGGCGCGCGCACGCCGCGCAGAAGGCCGGGCCGGCCTGCGTGAACGCCTGCATCCGCGCGGGCGCGATCAGGTCGGCGAACGATTCCTCGAACAGGTTGCCGAGTATCTGCGGCGTGTGATTGCACGGCCGCAGGTTGCCGACCGGGTCGAGCGCGTAATACGCGCGGTCGCCGCCGGCCGCGCAGTAGGCGAAGCTGATGTGCGGGAAGGCGCGGGTATCCACGAGGCAGGGCTGGATCGGGATCGAGCAGGAAACCGGCAGCCCGTATTCAGACGCGGCCGCATCCGCGGCCTCCAGCGCCCCGCGGAGCTGGTCGGCGGTCGGCAGCAGCATATCCAGGTTGGCCCTTCCGCGTCCGCCGGGATTGAACCGGTTGAACATCACCGCCTGCGCACCGAATGCGAAGGCCAGCCGCATCACCTCCGCCGCGTGTTCGATGTTAAGCCGGGTGGCCACAAATGCGGCGGCAAACCGGCCGCGATGCAGGCGCACGTTCGCCATCCCATCCAGGACGGCGTTCCACGCCCCCGGTACGCCGGACAGCCGGTCGTGGATCTCCCGCTGGTGGGAAAGCAGCGGCAGTTCAAAAAGGCTCACGCCGCGGTCGAGGCAATCCACCGCCATGGGTTCGCTGAGAAGCCGCCCGTTGCTGATGATCGTCACCGGCATGTTGCGCCCGCGTAGAAAATCCAGGATTGCCGGCAGGTCGCCGCGCAGGAGCGGCTCTCCGCCGGTCAGCGTCACGTGCGAACACGCCGTTTCATCGAGCGCTTTTGCCAGGAGCGCAATAATCCGGGCGGTATCCAGTTCGCCGCGCGGATATTCCGAAGGCGCGCCGTCCGCACCGTGCCAGACATTGTAGCAATGCAGGCAGGCGTGATTGCAGCGCGGAGTGATTTCAAAGATCAGGGATTGAATGCGGGGGCGGTTGGGAGTCATTTTCCCATCAAGACATCCAACAGAAACTGCGCCGCGGCTTTGACATCCGGCGAAAGCGTCAACGCCACATCTTCGAAGGACGGGATCCGTGTTCCGGAATCCCGGTATTCCTCGAGCAGCCGGTCGTACAGCGCCTGCACTTCGGCATCCGTCAGGGCATAGTACGCGAGGTCGTGTTCGAGCGCGGTTTGGGCCTTGGCAAGCGTTTCGGGCGCGATCGTGGCGCCGTCCGCGATCTCGGCCAGCACATCCGATTGCTGGAGCAGGCTGGCGGCGCCGGCCGGCGCGTAATCGATCATCATCGGCTCATAGCAGGTCATCGGCACGTTCGAGCGCCAGATGTGATACACCGCCGCGGAGAACGCCTCTTGAATCAGGTCTCCGACCGGGGCGGTAATCACCCCGTCCCCTATCAGCGCATCCAGCGCCGAGCGATGCTCGGTATTCATTTCCGTGCCGATCGGGTTGTCTTCCCATCTGTTATCACCATTATCCCGCGCGTCCGCCGTCTCCTGCGCCAACTCATCGAACCGCAGCCAGCACAGGCGCAGGCGCTCCCGGGCGGCGAGCCGGGCCGGCGTCGGCGAGCCGGGCGTGTGTGTAGGCGGTGCGATCGTATAACAGGT
>Ga0307446_1000465_pt1 | contig 13882 bp, 17 predicted proteins | sample SalMarSW160320MG_FD_202141 | JGI IMG/M metagenome (GOLD analysis project Ga0307446, IMG submission 202141) | Salt marsh sediment microbial communities from the Plum Island Ecosystem LTER, Massachusetts, United States - SW1603-20 | ecosystem: Environmental > Aquatic > Marine > Intertidal zone >... | reverse complement strand
CGCGGTCATAGGGAATGTTGGTGACGATGGAGAAGCGTGGGCCGCAATGGGTGCAGTTGGTGAAGGGGTAGCGGTAGCGGCGCGCGAACGGATCAAGCACCTCGGCCGCACACTCCTTACAGATAGCGGCGTCGGGCGTGACTTGGGTATGTGCCGCGCCGCCGACGCTCTCGGCGATGCGGAACTCGCGCGGGAGATCGCCGCAAAAGGGGCGCGTCTCGACCTGGTCGATGCGGCCAAGCGGTGGACGCTCGCTCTCCATGCGCTCGAGGAAGCGCGCAATCGCGCCGCTGTTACCGCCGACCCGCACCAGAACGCCATCAGCGTCGTTCAGCACTTCGCCTATGAGCCCCAGCTCGCGGGCGATGCGCCATACGGTCGGGCGGAAGCCCACGCCTTGCACGCGGCCGCGCACTCTGATCTCGACGGCGTCTGCCTGCTCCTCCGGGATGGGCTGATGCAGGTTCATAGCGCGGCCTTCCACAACAGCACGCGGTTGTTGCCGGAATCGGCAACGACCAGCGTGTCGGAATTTGCTGACACGTTGTAGGGCCAGCACAGGCTGTCGCGCGTGGCGACACCCCACCGATTGTCGCCCTTCTCGGTGAAGCCACGTTGACCGGACAGCCGGCTGGCCGGCGCACCCATGGCGAGATCGCCGCGCTCGAACCCAAGAAGACGGGAATTCGCCGTGTCGGCAACGGCGAGCCGCTCGCCCAGCATAGCGATGCCATATGGCATGTTGAGCGTTGCCGCCGTGGGGAAGTAATGCGCGCGGTTGTGATCGAGCCCGGCAAAGTCCGCCTGCCCGAGCACATAGTCGCAATCCTGGCCATTGGTGGCCGGAAGGCCATGCCAGGCCATCACGCGGTTATTTCCGGCGTCCGACACGAACAGGCTGCCGGCGGCGAGGACGATGCCATGGGGCCAGCGCATGCCGAGCGCGGCCGCCTCGGCGCCAGCGTTCTCGTCGCGCGTGGTGAAATCCTTCTGACCAAGCACGAGGTCGGCCGGTGTCCCGTTCCTGGTCGGGATCTCATCCCAGACGAGCACGCGCCGGTTGCCGGTATCGCCGACGAAAAGGCGACCATCCACGATAGCGACTCCGTAGCACCAGAACAGCGTGTCGGCGGCCGGCCGGTCGCTGCCGCGGTTGGATCCCGTACCGACGAAATCCGCTTGGCCGAGCACAACGTCGGCGGGCCGGTTCGAACTGTCAGGATAGCCGTGCCAGATCAGCACGCGGTGGTTCCAGGCATCGGCAACGGCGAGCACGCCCTCAGCGGCGGCAATCCCGGTCGGCACGTTGAGGGTCGCCGGGCCTGGCTCGCCTTTGGCGTTGCGACCCTCGTGGGCGAAGTCCTTCTGGCCGATCACCAGGTCGGCCGGCGTGAGGTCTCCTTCCGGCACTTCGTTCCACACGAGCAGCCGGTGGTGGCCGGTATCGCAGACGAAGAGCGGACCCTGCGGCCCGGCAAGGCAGCCGCCGCGTGGCCCGAACAAGGTTGCCGCGCCAGGCCGAATGGGCGCAGCGAGCCCGCTCGGTCCCATCTCGCCGCCCAGCACGACATGCGGGCCTTCAGCGGCAAGCAACCGGCGCGCCCCGGCCTCGCCCGCGGGTCGCGTCTTCACATGAGCTGGTGCGAGGGTGACGCGCATGGCTAAACGTTGAGCCTCACTTCGACCTTGCTTCCGGTCACGCGTACGGCGTGGGCCTGAAGCGCGACCTCAGGCGCGGTCAAACACTCGCCGCTCGAGAGGTCGTATTGGAAACCGTGATGGGGACAGGTGATGATGCCGTCATCGACATCGCCGTCATGGATGGGGAAACCGAGATGGGCGCAGGCATTTTGGAAGCAGGTGACCATGGTGCCGCGCCGCGACAGAAGCACTTTCTCGTTGCCGATGATGAGCGAGCGCACGCCGCCCTCAGGGATGTCGTCGAGCGTGCCGGCATCGCGCCAGTCGCTCGCAGCCTGGTTGGCGAAGGGGCTCACGAAATGAACGGCTTTCTCGTTGACGATGCCGGAGCCCTTCACTTGCAAGACCTCGGTGATCTCGGGGCACGCATCCTCTACCGCCTTCTTGACGCCGGCATGGAAGGTGAGCTGAGAGGCGGGGCAGCCGTCGCAAGCGCCGAGGAAGCGCACCTCTATTGCCGGAGGCGTCACCTTGATCAACTCCACGTCGCCGCCATGAGAAGCGAGCATCGGCCTGATGCCGGCGAGCGCGACCTCGACCCGCTCGGCGAGGCTCGCTTTGAGGATGCCGTGGCGCCTGAGCACGGCATAGACAATCTCATCGCCGACGGCGCGCTTCATGGCGGCAAGCGCCGCCGGATCCTCTTTGAGTGCACGCACGAGGCGCACAAGCGCCTCGCCGTGCAGCGCTTCGATGGCCGTGCGATACGCGGCGACGGCGCTCTTGGGCGTCTCGTCCCAGCCCTCGAAGATCGACTCCAGCCGTTCGACATCGCTCAGGAATTCGGCGAGGTCGTTGCGCTTTGTCGGAGTCGTATCGACGACGTTCATACTGCCTCTCAGCGGTATTTGAGATCCCTAAACAGGTAAGGCTGGATCGCGCCGCCGATGAGCCCGGCGACGATGGCGGCGAGCCAAACCGGGGCCCCGATCAAGCCCAATACGATCAGAACAATGGCGGTGACCGCAGTGCCGATGGCAATCTGGCGGTAGGCCTTGTTCGGCTCGGCGAACAGCTTGCCTTGGAAGAAGAGCGACATAGAGCTCATAGCCATGGACCACATGATGCGCCTCCCCTAGCTCAGAAGCGCGAGCACGATGAGCCCGACCACGACGCCAGGCACGCCCGCGAGCGGTCCGTAGAAGCCGCCCATCATAGCCGCAAGCTCGTTGCCGAGCGCCTTGCCGCCGACCACAACGCCGCCGATTGCGCCGCCGATCAGAGCCCCAGCCGTACCGGCGATGAGAGCGACCGCTGCCACGACAATGGATAGATCCCCGCTTTCCAACTTCGGTCTCCTTTCGCTTTCTTCCGTCAATTCACCGCTTCAGTCCCCGCGCCTTTGCCGTTCGTCTCCGGCAACGCCAGGATCTCGCGTTCGATCTGGGTCGAGGCCTCGCCAACGATGCGGCCCTTCTCGACTTCGCCGTGGCGCATGAAAATCTCCCGCGCCTCGGCATAGAGGCTGCGCGCCTGGGTGAGATTGGCGCGGTTGCCTTGTTCGGGCGCGGCTGGGTCGTCGGGCAGGTTCCACAAACAGTTCGCCTTATTGGCGATCGTGTTGGCGTATTCGAGCGGCGTCGTCTCGCTTGTGCGGACTTTCAGCGCCTCGTCGTAAGCCTCAAGGGCGCGGAGATTGTTCTCGATGACGTGACTGGAAGACGCGTATTGCAGCGCGTTGCCGAGATTGTTCTGCAGCATCGCGTATTCGGATGGGTGGCTGACGAGGTCGACGACTTTCAAGCCTTCCTCGAAGGCTTGTACCGCGAGCGCCTCGCGCATCTTCGAGCGCTCATCGGTGAACGGCATCGACAGAAACGCGGTGGCGAGATTGTTCTGGAGGATGGCGAACTCTTCCGGATGCTTCGCACCGTTGAAGGTGCGCAGCGCCCGCTGATAGGCGGAGATGGCATCGGTGATGCGCGCGCGGCTCGCGCCGGCCAATGCTTGCACGACGACGCCGAGATCCATCTCGGCCTCGGCCACCTCTTCCGGCGCGCCTAGCTGCGCCAAAACGGGGATCGCCGCCTCGAAATCTGTGCGTGCCCGCTCCAGACATTCGGTGCCTTCTTCGGGGATGGCCTGAAGCGCCGTGCCTTTGCGCGCGGTGATGCGGGCGCGCAGCAGCTCTTGGGTGTCGGGGCAAACGGCGAGCGCCTTGTCGTAAAGCTCGACCGCGGCATGGAGCTGTTCGGGAGTCTTTGGCCGTTTCTGAAGACCGAGCGCGATCTCCATGAGCATCTCGGCGCGCTCGACCGGACTTGCGGCCTCGTCGTCGGCCACGGCCAACGCCGCGCGTACCTCTTCGGCGACTCGATGAGCCAACACTCCAGGTACCTCCCAACTCGCGCCTTGAGGCGCGTTTTTCTGATTAAGGTCATGCTAGCGGAGTTGGCGAAAACTGTCTATATCCTTCGCAAGCTGCAAACTAAGTTTACAGCTTGAAGGCATCGACCGCGCACAAAGCCGCCTTTTCCGCACTCCACGTCACGGTGAGGCGGAGCTCCTGATCATCCTCGATCCCCTGCTCGCGGAAGAAGTCCGGCGCACTCACCACCCGATCGCCGGCGGCGCTGCGCAGCTTCAAGAGATAGCCACCGGAGGCAGCGTGGCGAACCGGTAGGATCAGAAGATCGTCGTCACGTCTCAGGAGGATGACGGCGTCGAGCTTCGGCAAGTAGCGGTCATAGACCTCAGGCGCGAGATAGAGACTGCCGCGCTTCACGGTCACGCTCAGAGGATCGCTCATTCCTCAGCCGCCACCTCGCTCAAGCGTTCCTCGACCAGCTCTTCGACGCGGGCCGCGACCTTCGCCACCGCCTCGCTGACTTGCGGCGAGAGATCGAGACCAAAACCGACATCGGCCGCCTCGATCAGCATGACGACCACGTCCTCCGGAAAATCTTCGCCATAGATGGACCGGCCCGCATGCAACGCATGATCCCAACGGAAGTCGTGCAGGTTGAGCGAGGGCTGATAGCGCTGCAGCAGCTCCTCGCCAGGCACCTCGAAGACCGCGCCGGGCTCGGAGCCGGACTGGCAAGCGTCGACCACAATCAGCGAACGGCAGCCGCGTGCTGCGAACATCACCGCCATGCCATCGGTGCCGGCATCAAGAAGGCGCACATCGGGAGCCTTGCTGCCAAGCGCGCCCGCCTTCAGCGCGCGCATCACCTCAGGCCCCGCGCCGTCGTCGCAGCGATTGGCGTTTCCACAAGCGATGACAGCGATCATGGGGCACCCGATACATAGCAGACGGGACGAGTTTGCCGCGCCCGCGTCAAATGCGCCAGAGGCGGCAGGACCACTCGGGCTCCACGGGGACTTCGAACTCAGGCAGCTCGCAATAACGGCGGTGGACCTTGTAGTACATGCAGGTCTCGCAGGCCTGCTCGATCCCCTCGTGCTCGATCGGCGTGAGGGTAAAACCGCCGATGATCAGCCGTTCCTTGAGATCGCCTTTGGCCGCCTGAAGGCGGGCCACGATCTCTTGCACCTGGTCGTGGGTATCGGCGCGCGGAAAGACCTCGGTCTTGAAACCGTTCGAGAGCAGGGCTTTGATCTCTTCCCGCAGCTTGTCGTCGTCGTCCACGCTGCTCTCCTCCCGAAGCCCCGCAATTTGATGCGCGGGCGTCAGATGCGCCAGAGCCGGCACCACCATTCGGGTTCGACTGGCACGGCGAGCTCAGGCAGGTCGCACCATTTGCGGTGCACGAGAAAGTACATGCACTCCATGCAGCGCTGCTGCTCGGGCCCGTAAGGGTGATCGACGAACCCGCCGATTACGAGCTTGCCCTTGAGATCGTTAGGGTCGAGCTGCCGGAGCCTGATGAGAATGTCGGCGAACTCTTTGTCGGTCTCTGGAAAGGGCTCGACCTCGGTCTCAAGACCCGCCGCCAGCATGTCGGCGATGGTCTTCAGCAAACCTTCCGGATCGGACGCCATGGGCGCGCCTTTGGCTTCCTTGGGCTCGCCGGGCTCCTCAGCCCGACGAGCCTTTACCTCATCAGGTCCTTCCGGATCGACCGCCGGTTTGGGATCAGGCCGTGCGGAATCGTGCAAGTTCTTCTCCCGTCCGCGCGTCGTGGGCGTGAACGGTGCAGACGAGGCACGAATCGTATGAGCGACAGACATGACCAACCTCCACCGGATCGTGCGCGTCCGCAATGGGCGTGCCGATCAAGGCTTCCTCGATCGGACCCCTCTCCTCATCCGCCGCGCGCGGGCCGACGTTCCAGGTGGTGGGGGCGATGATCTGATAGTTCTTGATCTTACCGCCCTCGACCTCGATCCAGTGGCACAGTGCACCGCGGATCGCCTCGGTGGCACCCCAACCACGGCCGTCCTTCTCCGTGGGCTTGATGTACCAGGGGTCGTTCAGCTTGAACTCGCGCAGGCACCGCTCGGCTTCGCGATAGAGCTTAGCGCCTTCGTGCATGCGCGCGAAGTGGCGTAGCAATACGCTCGGGCCGCCCATCTTGCGGTACATGTCGAGGATCAGCGGGTCGGTGTGCTGCCAAGACTCGCCGTGGCTGCCGCCGGCGATGAGCTGGCGCGAGAGCGGTCCAGCCTCGAGCCGGCCGTTCTCCGCGTGACGAACCGCGGTCGCCCAAGAATACTTGCCCTCCGGATCGATATCATTCTTCTGCACCGGGTTGGTGGTGCGGTCGAACGGATGCAAGCCGCCGGGCTCGTCGTACCACGCGTGCTTGATGTCCTCGCGGGTGAACGCCTGGTCCATGGTCTTGTGGGTGTCTGACTTGCCGTCATAGACGCCGCTCTTCATGATGACCGCGGCGTTGCGGCCTTCGATGGTCGGGTGATTGTACTTGTCCTCGGCCGGCAGGTAGCCCCAGCTCACGTACTTGCCGTGGCCCACGCCGTACTTGTCGAGGCCGATGTCCTGGCTCATGCGCCAGAACAGACCGAGGTCCGAGTTGGCATGCTCGGGCCGCTCGTCGAGCCAAGCCATGAAATCGTCGTAGGACTTGATCTCCTCGTAACGCTCGAGCGAGCACCCGTACCACATGGGTTCCATCCAGTTGCGGCGGAAGTGCTCAAGGATCGACCAGGCGCGGGTGACGTCGGTCAGCGTCGGAGCACACATCACCCCGCCCGGCACCATGTAGCTCGAATGGGGCCACTGACCGCCAAGCAGCGCATAGATCTCGACCGGCCGGCCGGAGATCGTCACGCCATGCTCGTAGTTCGTGCCGGTGAACGGCGCCCAGCGCTTCACCGCCTCCTCATAGAACTGCGAGCCCGAGTAGTTCTTGTGGGTGTAGTCGATCATGAACAGGCCGTAGTGGTGTCGCGGCAGGCTCTGGATCGACTCGGTGATCTGGCCGAGGTTGCGCGCCAAGATGGCGTTGGGGGGCACTTCGGTCGCCCAGGCCGTGTCGAGCGCCCAGGCGGCGCAGGTGAGGTGCGACGCGCCGCAGATACCGCAGGCGCGCGGCGTCACCACGAGGCCGGCTTGCGGATCCTTGTCGCGCAGGATGACCTCGAAGCCGCGAAACAACTCGGCTTGAGTCCAGGCATTGGTGACGACGCCGTCTTGGACGTCGACACGGACGTCGAGGTCGCCTTCAACGCGGCCAACCGGCGAGATGTCGAGAGTTTGTACTGCTGCAGCAGGCATGGGATTCTATCCTCCCTGAGAAGTGGCTTGGCTTCGCGCCAGGTCAAACGACGAACAGATCTTCCTCGGCCCAAGCCGGGGAGGCCGCCTTGGCAGCGGCGGTGAGCTTGATGTAACCGGCCTTGTCGACGCCGGCCGGCATGTCCTTCGGCGCACCCATGACCGTCTGGGTCTTGAACAGCGTTCCGGGCTCCAGATCGAAGAACGGGAACTCCGGCTCGGTGCAGCCGAGACACGGCATGCCTGCGCGCGTCTTCGACGACACGCGGTTCCACAGGACGCGGTTGCACGGCGAATGAGTCATCGGTCCGCGGCAGCCGAGGTCGTAGAACAGGCAGCCTTTGCGCTGACCGAACTCTGTTGCCGAGACCTTGTAGGCGAAGTGCATGTTGCGGGTGCAGCCGGTCTGCGTGAAGCTCGTGAAGAACGTCTTGGGCCGCTGGAACTCATCGAGAGTGAGATCGCCGCCGCGTCCCGTGGCCACGGCCACCACGATCTGGGTGATCCAGTCAGGATGCGCCGGGCAGCCGGGGATATTGATGACCGGCAGGCCGGCTTTGGACGTGTAGTCCTTGCCGAGAAAGCCGCCGTGCTCGCGCTTGAGGAATTGGAGGCCTTCGCTCTCGGACGGGTTCGGCGCCGTGGCCGGGATGCCACCCCAAGTGGCGCAGTCGCCGACGGCGACGGTGAAGGTCGCGACCTTGGCGAGGTCGGAGACCCAATCCTTCATCGGGCGGCCGCAGAAGCGGTTCCACTCGCCCGTCCCGTTCGGCGCGTTCACCACCGTGCCTTCGAAGACGAAGATGTCCAGCGCGATCTCGCCGGACACGATGGCATCGAGCATGCGCTTCAGGTTCTCGCCGAGCTCGAGCCCGAGAGATGGATGCCACAGGACATTGATCCCAAAATCGGTGACGAGATCACAGGCGCTCGGCTCCTCAGCATTGAGGAACGACATGGTGTTGCCGGAGCAGGCCCCGCCCTGGAGCCACAAAAGATTGGCCATCTGCTTCCTCCGCAAACGGCGGCCTGAGTGCCGCCTTAGTTAACGGAGAGCAAGTGACGTGCCACGCGTGGTTGGAATGAGAAAACTTCAAGCATTCTAACGCGCTGGATCGGGCGAAAGTTTGTTGCAATGCAATAACTTGCCGGGAGTGACAGGCAACTTGCTTTGCAACTGCCAAGTTGGTTTGCAGATCGAGTCAAAAAAAATCGGCGCCGAAACGGCGCCGATCCAAGGTGCGCGTCGTGCGCTGACGCGGTTTAGACGTAGCCGATCAGCAAGGCCAGGCCGGCAACGGAGGCAACGCCTCCCGCCACGCGATAGACCGTGTTGCCGAAGGTCCGGCTCATCAGGCCGACCGCCATACCGATGCCGATACCGACGGCGTGGAGAACAGCCGTGGCTAGCATGAAGCCCGCGCCGTAGGTGGCGCCAGAAACATCCATGGGCATCTCGGTGCCATGGGCATGTCCGTGGAAGATGGCGAACAGACCGACGACGCCCATAGCCACGGCAAGCGGCGCCTTCACGCCGAAGGCCACGATCGCGCCGAGCACGACCACGGACAAGGCAATGCCGATTTCCACGAACGGCAACGGCGTCGCGGTGACGCCGAGGAAACCGCCCACCGCCATCATGGCTATGAACGAAAGCGGCACGAGCCACAGCGCGCGGCCGCCGAGCTGATAAGCGAAAATACCCACCAAGATCATGGCGAGCTGGTGATCAAGACCGCCGAGGGGATGCATGAAGCCGTGCACGAACCCACTCGCGTTGCCGATGGCCGGATGCGCGAGAGCGGCGGTAGGAACGAGGCAAAGCGTCAAGACTGTCAGACGAAGAAATGACCGCTTCATGGACAACCTCCCTCTTCTGTCGTTTGTCGTTTTTCGCGGTAAGCTAATTTCGATGAGATGTCATACCACGCGACAGCGACGCGTCACAACTCTTCACGTGCATTCGCACGCAAGAAAAGTTTTGCGTGCAAACTTGGTATGCACATCGCGGCGAGTTTTCACATCGACGCACGCAATGAAACGCATTCGCGCGTCAATGCTTTGAAAAGAGAGGCTGGTTGTAAGCTCGGTCGCTCTATTTTTTGCGCCCGGCGGTGCGAGAGCGCGTCGTCTTGGTGGGACCGTGATGATGATCGTGCGCAGGGCGCTTGCGCGCACCCGACTTAGTCGGCGCATCCAACGGCATGGGCACAAGCCTACCGTGACGCACGCCGCGCTCGGCGATGACGCGTTCACCGAAATGCTGGACGTCGCCCGACTTGCCGCGCAGCACCGTCACTTCGAGGCAAGTGTCGTGATCGAGATGAACGTGGAGCGAGGCTTGCGACAGCTCGTGATGGTCGTGGAACGCCTTGGTCAGACGCTTCGAGAGTTGGCGTGCCTCGTGGTCGTACACATAGACCAATGCTGCCACGCACTCACGCCGCGGGTGGACATTTTCCGCCGCTTCGCGAATGCCGGCCCGCGCTAGATCGCGGATCGCCTCGGAGCGATTCTGGTAGCCGCGCGCGGCGATGATGGCGTCGAGCTCGTCCATGAGGTCGTCGTCGAGTGTGATCGTAACGCGTTGCATCTCTTGGCTTATCTCCGATTGGGCAGACCTATCCCCCGCTATCACCCAGGCGCGGGTGAAGAGGGCGCAATCTAGGCAAAATTTGTGCGTAGCGCGACTGACTTAGCCGTGGCGGTTGCCGCACACGGGACACGCGACCTCGAGAAGGAAGCCGTACCAGATGCCGCGGCAGTGGCTGCACCAATGCCCGGTGGTCTGCTCGGACGGCGCGCCGAGAACACCCGCCAGCGGGCTCGTGCCAATGACCTTGAGCGGCTCTTCGCTGCCGCGCAGGCGCACGCGCGACTGCGGAAAGCGGAGCACGGCAGCGTCGGGTTTGTTGGCGTTGTCTTCGGAGTCCGACATGGCTTCAATTCGTTTCGGCAAGCCCGTAGCGTTTGATCTTGTTGGCAAGACCCACGCGCGAGAGACCGAGCTCACTGGCCGCCCTGCTCTGGTTCCACCGGTGCCGTGACAGTACTTCCCCGACGAGCTGCTTCTCCAGACTCTCGACCTTCTCCTTCAGGGTCACTCCCTCAGGCATGAAGCCGTTCATGCGGGGTGCGCGCGGCGCCGCCGCCAGTATCGCAGGCGAGAGCGTGTCTGTCGTGAGGTATTCACCGTCCTTGGCCAGGGCGACCATGCGCCTGATCTCGTTCTCCAGCTCGCGCACATTGCCCGGCCAGTCGAAATGGATGAGCTTCTCCAGGACGCCGGCGGAGATGCCGAGCACTTTCCGGCCGATGACATTGCTGTGCTTGGCGGCAAAGAACTCGGCGAGCGCTGGGACATCGTCGGGCCGGTCGCGCAAGGGGGGGACTTCGAGCTCGAAGCCGCGCAGGCGGAAGTAAAGGTCTTTGCGAAACTTGCCGGCGTCGGCGAGAGCCTTAAGCGGGCGGTTCGAGGCCACGATCACACGCACATTGCAGGTCTCGGTCTTGTCGGAGCCAATCGGCTTTACCTCGCCCTCTTGCAGGAAGCGCAGCAGGCTCACTTGGAACGAGGGCGAGACCTCGGAAATCTCGTCGAGGAACACCGTGCCCTTGTCGGCGGCGCGGAACAGACCGAGCCGGTCGGAGATGGCGCCCGTGAAGGCGCCGCGCTTGTGGCCGAAAAGCTCCGACTGCAACAGCTCGTCAGGCATGCCGCCGCAGTTCTGGATCATGAGCGGGCTGGTGTGGCGGCCCGAATTGTAGTGGATGCCGCGGGCAAGGAGCTCCTTGCCGGTGCCGGTCTCTCCCTGAATAAGGATGGGGAGCTCCGTCTTCGCCGCCTTGCGGGCAAGATCGCAGAGTTGCGCCATCTTCTCGCTGACATAGACGAGCTTCTCGAAGCGCTGGCTCTCGGGGAGAATGGGTAGGCCGGGGCGGCCGTCGAGCCCTAAGGACTCGCCGGAGAACTTGAACTCCCGCGACAACAGGCGGTGGCGGCGGGCAAGCTCGCGGGTCTCAAGCGCACGCTTGACCACGAGCCCGACCTGAACCGCATCAAGCGGTTTGCGCAAGAACTGGTAGATGGCGGCGGCAGAGAGCGCCTGGGGCGCAAGGCCGGACTGCGAGTCGAGCACGAGAAGACGGATGATATCAGGGTGAGAAATACGAAGGTCCGACAGGAGATCGAGCCCCTCGCCGCTGCCGTCGCCATCGGCAATCACGAGGTCCACATGGGCATCGGCGAGCGCGCTCCGGGCCTCCGCTGCCGAGCGAACGGCCAAAACGCGGTAATATTGGCTCGAAAGCAGGTCCAGCGCATCGGCCCACACAGCAGAGGTCTCGGAGACCGCAAGCACTGTACCGAGCTGTTCCATAGCAACTCGCTTGTCAGTTAGGATACCTTCTTAGCAGTTGGCGGAGCGCCGATCAATTTTTGCGCGCGCCAGTGGTCGTTTTCCGCCCTTTTCCCGGCGCTAACACGGCTGAGATACGGTCGGTATATAAAGTGCGGGCCAATGGAGGATCAGCCGTGATGGAGGCCAGCCGCGAGGATCTTCAGGCAGCACCCGTTGCCGGGACGATTACGGGCGTTGTCGGCTCCATCGTTGACGTGGAAATTGCAGCACCGCCTCTCCCCGCCATCAACCAGGCTCTGGAGATCGGCGACGACGGCGGACGGCCCATCGTGCTCGAGGTGCAGCTCCACCTTAGTCCCAGCACGGTGCGTTGTGTCGCCATGGGCGACACCTCGGGGCTCTCTTGCGGAATGGCCGTGCGCAATACCGGCGGGCCGATCACCGTTCCTGTCGGCGAGGCGCTGCTCGGCCGCATGGTCAACGTCACCGGAGACGCGATCGACGGCGGGCCCGCCTTCCCCGCCGAGACCCCTCGCCTGCCGATTCATCGCCAGCCCCCGCCCTTGGACGAACAGACCGGCGCGCCCGAGGTTCTATTCACGGGGATCAAGGTCATCGACCTCCTGGCGCCGCTTGCGCGCGGCGGTAAGGCCGCGATGTTCGGCGGCGCCGGCGTCGGCAAGACCGTGCTCATCATGGAGCTGATCCACACCACGGGCGAGAAATATGCCGGGCTGTCGATCTTCGCCGGCATCGGCGAGCGCTCGCGCGAAGGCCACGAGTTGTGGCAGGAGCTGAAGCGGACTGGCGTCATCGATCGTACCGCGCTCGTGTTCGGGCAAATGAACGAGCCTCCCGGCACGCGCTGGCGTGTGGGCCTCAGCGCGCTCACCATCGCCGAGTACTTCCGCGACACGATGCACAAGGATGTGCTGTTCCTGATCGACAACGTGTTTCGCTTCCTGCAAGCCGGCGGCGAGGTTTCCGGGCTGCTCGGCCGCCTGCCGTCGCAAGTGGGCTATCAGCCGACGCTCGCGACCGAGATCGCCGATCTCGAGGAGCGTATTACGTCGGTGCGCGGCGCTGCGGTGACCTCGATCCAGGCCGTGTATGTGCCTGCCGACGACTTCACCGATCCTGCCGTCGCCAACGTCTTCACCCATCTCGACGCCTCGATCGTGCTTAGCCGCGAAATGGCAAGCCAGGGGCTTTACCCGGCCATCGATCCGCTCGATTCCACCTCCGTCATGCTGGATGCCAGGGTCGTGGGCGAGCGTCATCACGGCATCGCCGAAGAGTGCCGCCGCCTGATCGAGCACTACCGCGAACTGCAAGAGATCATCTCGCTGCTCGGCATGGGCGAGCTCTCCAGCGAGGACCGGCAGGCCGTCACGCGGGCGCGCCGTCTCGTGCGCTTTCTGACCCAGCCCTTTGCCGTAACCGCGCAGTTCACGGGCGAAGCCGGCGCCTCGGTGTCGATCGAGGACACGCTGGCGGGCTGCGAGGCGATCCTCGCCGGCGAGACGGACACCTGGGACGAGGCCTCTCTGTACATGGTGGGCACGCTCGAGGATGCTCGCCACAAGCAAGACAAGGCAACGAAGGGCGAGGCGGCATGAGGCTGCAGATCGTCACGCCTTTAGCCGTCGAGGCCGAACTCACCGACATCGCCTCGGTTCGGGCCGACGACAGGACCGGGTCCTTCGTGATCTTGCCGCATCACGCCGACTTCATCACGGTCCTCGCCATCACGGTGGTCGAGTGGTGCACGGCCACGGACGAGAAGGGGCATATCGCCGTGCGCGGCGGCATCCTCCGCGTGGAAGGCGGGGATCTGGTGCAGATCGCCACGCGCCAAGCGGTCTCGGGGCCAACGCTGGAGACGCTTGGTACGGCCGTGCTCGATCAACTGCGCGACGAGGCAGAGGCAGAGGCCAAGACCCGGGTCGCGGCGACACGGCTGCATATGGGACTGATCCGCCAACTCGATCGCTACCTGCAAACCGGCCGCGGCTATTTCATGCCAGGCAAAGGCGGCGCATTCTCCACACAAACCGGAGAGCCCGGAGCCACCGATGAGCAATGGGACTGACGATAACGGGAAGCGGAACGGGCTTTATCGCTCGGTCGAGAAACGCGCCGAACGCCGGGCGCGCTGGGAGCGCGAGGGCGAGCGGCC
>Ga0307446_1000463_pt1 | contig 13897 bp, 12 predicted proteins | sample SalMarSW160320MG_FD_202141 | JGI IMG/M metagenome (GOLD analysis project Ga0307446, IMG submission 202141) | Salt marsh sediment microbial communities from the Plum Island Ecosystem LTER, Massachusetts, United States - SW1603-20 | ecosystem: Environmental > Aquatic > Marine > Intertidal zone >... | reverse complement strand
ATCCAATAACGGCAAGCAGACCCGCAAGAATAAGGACAAGGGCGATGCTTATTGTGGTTGCGACATTCACATCAGTGATTGTATTTGGCTGGGTCATTCGTTTCATCCATATCCCAAAGAATGCCCAGAGAACAACCAGACTAAACGCAATATCTTTTCGGAGAACAAGCATAAGAATGGTGAGGAGTGTTCCAACTGCGATAATAATGATTGTCCAGAGTAATGGGTCGATCCCAAAACCATCCCATGTCACAGAGACAAGAAACGCGGTGACATTTGCAATCGTAGCGATCGTGATCCACCCGAGATAGACACTGATTGGAACATGGACGCAGATCTTTTCTGTTATCGTGACATTTGATCTTCCGATATTGAGACGAAGATAAATTGCGAGCAGCGAAAAGAGAAGAATAATAATCATGAGTAATGAAAGGCCGACATATTCATAGTGCCAGAGGAAAATCCAGGCACTGTTTGCAACACTGCTCATAATAAATAAAACGGTAATTTGTTGCATAAATGTCATTTCGATTTCTACTTTTTTAAATAGGTCTCGTGCTTGGTACACCGCGAAGACAATCCAGAGAATGTAAATAATGCTCCAGATGGAAAAGGTAATGCCTGCAGGTACGAATAGGTTTGGTAATGCGTCTGATAGTTCTTGGGTGGTTTTACCGTTGAGTGGTAGAAGCACCGCCAGGGCGTTGATGAGGATGGTAATTATTACTGCAAAGATGTTTCCTGCCTGAAGTATTTTCTTTTTCCCTCGTGGCGTCATACAACTCACTCTTTGGTGAAGAATCTATTTCAGAAAGATAAGCTTTGTGTGTTTCCAACAAAAATTAGTAATAGTGTTTTTTAACGAGGGCAGGCCGCTAATCCGTGTTTTGCTAAATAGTGTTGATGGTATTCTTCTGCAGGATAAAATGTCATTGCATTTATGATGTCAGTCACAATCTTTTTTTTGTATTTTTTTGATTGTTCGAGGTTCTTTTTTGATTGTTCTGCTGCTGTTTTTTGTTCTGGTGTATGATAGAAAATTACTGATCTGTATTGTGTTCCGACGTCTGGTCCTTGTCGATTTTTTGTTGTCGGATCATGGATATCCCAAAAAACGATGAGGAGCTTGTCATAGGATATCTGCTTAGGGTTAAAGTGTATTTCAACTACTTCTGCATGCCCGGTTTTATCTGTGCAAACATCTTCGTAGGTTGGATTTTGTAATGTTCCTCCCATGTATCCTGCTGTTGTTGTGAGAACTCCTTTGAGGTTTCGAAATGCTTCTTCGACATGCCAGAAACAGCCTGCTCCAAACGTTGCTTTTTCCATAAATATTCTCCTATAGAGAACTCGTGAGGATTTTTTTATATTAATAGTTTTTCCTTTCATGATAGGCAGACTCTGAAATATAGACACGGTTCGGATGAGGTTATGTATTCCAATCAATTCGGTAAAAATATATAATCAGTGGATCTATGAAAACGTAATTTTTACGGTGTTTCGTTGGATATCATTTTTTTAATCTAAGGGAGATGTTTATTAAAATATTTTAAAAAACTGGTCTGAGTAGTTCTAAAATGTGCAAATGTTGGCAAGAACCTTACCATTCATCATATGGTATTTATCGATTCTTGTGGGAAAAATTTTTCTTGCTGGAATTTTTTCGATCGTTGCTTAATCACTTCTGTTAAGGTATCTGCGATGCCGTCTAAACTGTCGTCAATCTCTTTCAGTGAATATCGTTTTGTTGCATATCCTTCTTTGAATGATTCTTCATCCTTCATGAGGTCTATAATTAATTGTTCTGGGTCTAAATTATGGTGTTCACCATCAATTCCGATATACAGACGGGCGTCCCTTACAGCTATATCCACATGTTTTGAACTGTTATAGGATTCCAGTTCGCAGAAGACGCCTCGTTTTCTGAGTGATTCATATAATTTCAAGGCATGAGGCGACGATCGTTTTTCACGCTGATGGTGGAGGCATAGTGATTTTCCAAAATTGCTCATAGAATAATCATATTCTGTTTTTGGGAGTTTTACGTTACAGACTTCGCAGAATAAATCTTGTGTAGAAACGTCTCGTTTTAAATCTCGTTCGAGTTTCGCTAATTTTACAAGTTTGTTGTCTTGTTCAATCTTGTCCCAAATGATTTGTAGTACCTCACGTAAGGTCATTGCATCAAGAATGATTTTGTATTTTATTCCAAGTAATTTAGCGAGTTCCTCTAATAAATCAACAGGATATTTTCCTTGATATTTCTCAACAAAGTTATAGACTATATCATAGGCTTTATTGTCATTTATTTTATCTAAAAGTTGCATTAAATGAAAGGTGTAGCATTCATTACACACGACTTTACCATCTGGTAATTTACGATACGTTGTCCACAATTTCTTATTACAACGCTCGCAATTGAACATTTTGTCCCATCCCATACACGAACCCAACACCGAATATCATCTCTTTATTTAAATATCTTTTCAATCTTTCATCCTCAGTGTGATTTTTTGTTTATGAATGGCAATAGAATGGTACTTATTACAACAATAAATCCAAAATTCCTTTTCAGATGCAATCGTTTCATTGGCACCTCTTGTTTAAAAGTATTAGCTCTAGTAGTATTTACTTGCACAGTATTGTGAAGATACTTGATCTGGAAAGAGAATATACGCACATTAAATATCCCAAAAACGGTGGCTTACCAAAACAATAAAGAAATATATATGGTATTGCTATTTCCCTATTGCTCGTAGGGATTCCTGTGAATGAAGAAGACAGAAAAATATTTCTCAGTGATTTCAAAAAAGGAGATATTAATAAAAAACTTGATATGTGGTACTTTGCGATAGAACAAGAGGCTCTTTGGGAAGAAATCCTTGCTGAGATGTCGATGGTTGCACAAGCAGCAAATCCGCAGAAAGGGAAAGTGGTCGAAGAAGAATAACCTTAAAGTGGTCGCCTATGAATGAGGATGATAAAAAAGAACTTATTGAAGAATTCAAGAAAGGTGATGGTACGAAACGCCTTGACCTCTGGGATTACGCACTCGCTCAGCAGGTTCTCTGGGAAAACATAATCGCAGATCTGCAGAAGATAGCCCATGAGCAAGGTGTCGATAAAAAGCTTGATGAGCTTATGGACCGTGACCTTAAAGAGCTTGGTACACAGTAGACTTAGAGTCCGACATATTTTTTACTTATGCCCCAGAGTTTTTCTGCAGCGTCCATATCATATGTTTCTTCATTTGTCTGTTTGACTGCTTTTTTTTCAAAATATTCACCATTTGTTTTCTCAACCTCTGGTGAGCTGGCAAGATGGACAGAGGTTTCTGCACCTTTTACGATATTTTTTCCTAAAAGTATGAAGATCTTCTGAGAAAGGAATCCTGCATCCCGTCCTAATTTAGTCTTAGTCATCCCTGGGTTAACACAATTAATGGTAACTCCTGTTCCTTCTAGTTTTTTTGCAAAAAGCCTTGTGAAAAGAATCAAGGCAAGTTTTGAATGAGCGTATGCTTTCATCCCAGAAAAATTCTTTTTGAATTCAAGGTCATCAAAATGAATCGTCCCGGAGTGCAGTCCTGACGTAAGATTAATGATGCGGGATGGTGCACTTTTTTTCAACACTGGAAGGAGCAGATTCGTTAGGAGAAACGGAGCGAGATAATTGGTGGCAAATATATTCTCAATGCCATCCTTGGATTCTCTTCGATGATAGTCCCAGGTACCTGCGTTGTTGATTAGGACATGTAACGTGTCATATTTTTCGAGAAATTCAGAACAACAGGTTCGGATTGAAACAAATGAGGCTAAATCACAAAATAAAACCTCGATGTTTTTGTTGTTCGTTGTTTGGATGAGTTCTTGTTTGGTTTGTTCACCTTTTTTTGCATCTCTTGTGGTACCGATTATCGTTGCTCCAAGTCTGGCAAGCTCATGTGCTGTTTCTTTTCCTATGCCTGAGGTAACGCCAGTGATAAAAACGATTTTTCCTTCCATCTCAGATCTCTCCCCTTCCATTGTACGATATCAGAATCATTATCCTCTATTAAAGTGTTCGAAAGATTAATGAAAACACGTTCTCTTTCGCAACATATGAGTAGTCGGAAGCAGATCCCGCATCTATCTCGCTTGGTCGAAGAGGATCTCCATGGATTGTCTCCTATTCAGACGATTATGAAAATGGCGGAAGATCAATCGATTCGTGCGATGGGGCTTGACCCTGCGAAGGTCATCTCGTTTGGTGGTGGTTGGTGCAACCATACTGCGCCGGAGACGTTAAGAAATATTTATCAGGAGATTGTCAACGATGTGGAATTGTTTCATAAAAGTGGTAGATATAGTCCTATTATTGGTGATTCGTCTTGCCGCCAACAGGTTTGTCATTTTGAAAAGAATGTTTATGGGTTGAAATCCTTACAACCATCGAACATTTTACTTGGGCATTCATCAACTCAGCTATTCCATGACGTCCTACGTGTATTATGTAACCCTGGTGAGCCTGTAGGTTTTCTTGATCCAACATATGCGAATTATATCAACGCAGTGAAATGTGCACTCCCTCGTTCGCCGATATGGTTTGTTCCTGCGTTGAACCCACAAACGTGGTCGTATCTTGCTGATCCTGATGATTCATTAGAAGTAGTCAAACAGTATTGTGAAAAAGGATTACGGGTGCTTGTCATTCCAATTCCTGATAATCCAACGAGTCAGATTCCCTCTGATGATTTTTTAACTAGCGTACTGGAAATCTTGACAGATACTGGTGGATATCTTGTCTTTGATCATGCGTATAAAGAATTATGGTTTGGAGAGATGCCTCGATGCTTTTCTTGGTCTCCAAGGCTTCATTCACATTTAGTTACACTTCATTCCGTCTCGAAATGGTTATCAAGTCTAGGACGACGCCTTGGATGGATTGAGGCAGATGAAACCGTGATTGGTGGTCTGGAAAAAATCAATGAATCTATTCTCCTCTCTCCTGACACGTTGCATAGTATGGCAATCGCGCGATTTTTAAGCCGTACACTTGCCGATGATACGTTGAAGAATTTTATTGAAGACACCCGCGGGTTATATGAAAAAACTGCTGCAGTGATGATGACTACTCTTGATGACCGACTTGGTTGGAAAAGGCTTACTCCCGCTGGCGGGTTATATACCTGCTGTCCGACACCCCATCGAAAGGATCCATTACAGTTTGTCGAACGCTTATTGAAAGCAACTGGTGTCTTACTCATCCCGGGAACTGGTTTTGGTCCAAGTATGAGTCGTGGGTTGCGTCTCTCCTATGGCCCCCTCTGTTATGAACATGAACGCATCGTTGAGGGCATAGAACGAATCAATCACTATCTTATGAAAACAAAATAATCACCATCTTAAGGGACTATAATCTTTAACCAGTATTTTTATAAAGAGAGCCTCCTATTGTGGAATTGGAGAAATCATACATGAAACATCTCTGGTTGGTTGGCATCTGCCTTTGTTGTATCCTACCTCTTGCACAAGCAGGAACTTTCCCCTTTCAGACGAGCACGCAAAACGCATCGAATGAGTATCTCCTCAATGGAGGTTGGGTAGAGGTACGAGACAATATCACGATTCTTCATGTGAATGGATCCCATTATAAGATGGGATATCAACATGGTTATTTACTACAAGAAGAAGTCCAAGAAAATGTCCGTGCTTTTTTGCATTATGCAGAAGAGTATCTTTCAAAAGGGGATTTGCTTCAGTTATGGAACATATCAAAACCCTATGTACCCTCTGAGTACATTGAGGAAATGCAAGGTCTTGCAGATGGTGCAAACATCTCCTTTGACGATGTCGTCGCTTGTATAATGGCGGTGGAATACTCTGATCATGGGTGCTATGGGATAGCCGCCTGGGGTCCTGCCACCGCCGATGGGCGGTTATACCATGCCCGGAGTTTTGATTTACCCTCGAATGTTCAAGATCCGGTGAGTGGAAAGTATGCCCATGAAAATACCGTCCTTATTATCAGAAATCCGGAAAACGGTACTGCCTCACTTTGTCCTTCAGTTGCAGGGTCGTTTCATACGGGTGGCGGTGTTAATGCAAATGGAGTTGCTCTTGGTATTCAGATCTGCTGGAGTAACGACCAGACGTTCCAGGGGAATCCCTACCATTTTCGGGTGCAAGAAGTCTTGGATTCCGCAACAAACGCTGAAGAGGCTCTTCAGATACTTAATACGAACCGAACCCATGGATTCAACTTTATTGTATCACAGGCAGACCCTGCAGAAGGTTTCATACTTGAACAGACCGCGAACCTTACCTACGTTGGTACCTATAATAATTCTGTTGAAAACAAGCCACCTTTCTGGGCTATTGACCATGTCGTAAGACGAACGAATGTGTTCATTGAGCCAACTATCGCAAAGACCCAACGAAAGCGCTATGAACCCACAGGGTTCATTGGGTTGTTCAACCTTATACTGTTCCAAAAAAGCTGCCCTTTTTTCGCGGTATATCAGTTATATCAATCAGTAAGCAAACACCTGTATACGTCGTTGGGTGCACTGACGCTTAACGAGACCATGGCAGTGTTGCAAAACGGGTATCGTGCCAAGGACGCGCCTCTTTTATGGTTGATAGAGAGACTAGGGAAAGGAACAGGGATGGCAGAAGCATGGAACCAATGGGTTGCTTGTCCAGCAACTGGTGATATGGTGGTAAGTTTTGCTACCCATGACAAAATGGCGTTTCGAACAGAGTCGCATTATTTCAATCTCTTTGATTTGCTCGATGCTGATAAGTCATAATTCGTTTTTTTCTTAACGTTTTTCTTTATTTCTCCATATCCTAATATACTCCATACTTAATGCCTCCGTTCATGCAGGCCCCCCGTATCGACCTCTTTGAATGGTTGCTGCAGAACGCTCAGGACGCTACTTATAATCTCGCGTTTAGTAATATCCATGGGGTCACTATTGAAGAATACAAAAAAATTGCTCATTTCTCATTTCCGAGCAATTTTGACTTAGGCCAGAACGCTCAATATGGTGCTGATAAATTGAAAAGGACGCTTTGTTCGGTGTACAATTGCGCACCTGAAAATATCATAACGACCACTGGGGCATCAGAAGCCAACTTCCTTGTGTTCTCCACCCTCCTCTCGCACGGAGATGATTTTATTATTGAACAACCCGGGTATCAACCTATGTGGTTGACCCCGGAGATGTTTGGTGCTCGGCGGATCAATTGGTTACGGAGGTTTGAAAACAAGTTTAGGATTGATAGTGAATCACTTCAGAGGCTTATTACCAAAAAAACCAAACTGATTGTGCTTACAAACCTTCACAATCCTAGTGGTGTCTTGGCGAATCAAAAGGCAATAAAGCTGATTGCTGAGTTAGCAGAAGAACATGGTGCGTATGTGCTTGTCGATGAAATATTTCTTGATGGTTCCTTTGTTTCATCATCGTCTTCGTTTGGTTTTCCAAATGTGATTGTGACGTCGAGTGCGACGAAGATCTATGGTTTAGGTGGACTTCATACAGGTTGGATTATCGCACCACAAGAAATAGCTGAACAATGTCAGAGACTTAAAGCACATTCTACAGGTGCAGCGTCCTATACATCAGAGGTAATGACTGCCGCTGTCATTCGTAATGCTCGGGGTGATTTTATCAAACGATTTCAGAAACGAGCGAAAATCAACCTTGAGATTCTAAAGCAATGGATGTACCAACATACAGAGTGGTTTGAGTGGGTTGAACCTGATGGAGGAATCGTTTGTTTCCCTAAATACACGATGGATATGCCTTCTATTGCTCTCTGTAAATACTTATTTGAAACGCAGAAAATACTACTTAACCCTGGGGCGTATTTCAACCTGGAAGGTTTTATTCGATTATCCTATGGGTGTAATGAATTTGTATTACAGAGCGCTCTTGATGCACTTGAAAAAGGACTCAGAAACTTGTAGAGTTCTCTACGTATTTTTTTTAAAAATATAGAACTAAAGTATATCCTTTTATATATATTAATATATTCCTAAAATGAAGTCAAGAAAAGCAAGTAATCAAGCTTTTATAACGAAACAACGATTAGATTTTATGACGATGACACTTGTTCGGAAAAGAACAGGAGAACTTGTTGCTTTTGATGCAGAGAAAATTACATTCGCAATCGAGAAAGCAATGCTTGCTCTAGGGCTAAGGAACAGGAACAAAGCTGAATTTCTTTCTAGAATAATAGTTGAATCTCTTAATTCCAGACAATCAATTTTCATTGACGGTATCCCCTCGATTGAACAGATTCAAGAAACTGTTGAAGATGTGCTTGAACAACGAGAAAAACGTGTGTATAAAGCCTATTCCTTGTATCGCCGCTCCCGAGGTATAGCCAGGGAAATCAAGCAGTATTTCAGAATACATGATGATTTGAAACTCGATGTCAACGCTCTCAAAGTCCTTGAAGAACGGTACCTTTTAAAAAACGAAGCAGGAGAGATTATTGAAACACCGACGCAGCTATTCAAGCGTGTCGCAAAAACGATCGCAGAACAAGATAGACTCTATGGGAAAGATCCAACAAAAACAGAAGAAGAGTTTTTTACTGTCATGCGTAATTTAGAGTTCCTGCCAAACTCTCCGACCCTGATGAATGCAGGGACTAAACTAGGGCAGTTATCTGCTTGTTTCGTTCTTCCGATTGAGGATAGTTTGGAAGGAATTTTTACTACGTTAAAGAATATGGCATTGATACAACAATCTGGGGGCGGCACGGGGTTTAGTTTCAGTCGTCTGCGCGAAAAAGGTGCAATTGTGAAAAGTACCAAAGGGGTTGCGAGTGGTCCTATCTCTTTTATGCGAATCTTTGATAGCACTACTGATGTGATTAAACAAGGTGGGAAACGTCGTGGAGCAAATATCGGTATTCTCCAGTGTACCCATCCTGATATCCTAGATTTCGTAACCGCAAAATCCGGTAAAAGACTTACGAACTTTAACATCTCAGTAGCAGCGACTGATTCGTTCATGAGAAAGGCCTTGGCCAAAGAAACATTAGTGTTACGAAGTCCGAAGACCGGTACAATTGTTCAAAAGATCAACGCAGCCGATTTATTTGAAATGATTGTGAAAAACGCCTGGGAAACCGGGGACCCAGGTCTGTTGTTTATTGATGAAATCAATAGAAGACATCCCCTGCGACACATAGGTCAGGTTGAAGCGACAAATCCCTGTGGTGAGGTCCCGTTATTAGCGTATGAATCGTGTAATCTTGGGAGTATTAATCTTTCACGAATGGTAAAAAATGGAAAACTGAATTGGAAGAAACTGAAAGCGACGATACGACTTGCTGTTCATTTTTTAGACAATGTTATTGATGCGAACAATTACCCTTTAAAAGAGACAGAAAAGATTACAAAGGCGCATCGAAAAATCGGTCTTGGTGTGATGGGGTTTGCTGATCTTTTATTTATCCTTAAAATTCCATATGACAGTAAGGAAGCCTTGCAACTTGCTGAACGGCTCATCAAATTTATCGTAAAAGAGGCACGAGAAAAATCCGTAGAACTCGGCAAGGAACGAGGGTCATTTACACATTTTAAACAAAGTACTTGGAGTAAGAGATATCCTGCGATGCGAAATGCGACCTGTATCACGATCGCACCAACAGGAACTATCAGCATCATTGCCGGGTGTTCCTCAGGTATTGAACCTGTGTTTGCATTAGCGTTCTTACGGCGAGTCATGGAAGGTAAACAGTTACCGGAGATAAACGAGACATTTAAACGAGAGTTGATTCGACGTGACCTCTACGCAGATGAACTGATTCGTATGATCTCCAAAACGGGTAATATAAAAACCATAAAGCTTCCTGCGGATTTTAAAAAAATCTTTGTAACGTCTCTTGATATTGCACCAGAGTTCCATGTTCGGATGCAAGCTGCGTTCCAGCGACATGTTGATAATGCGGTGAGTAAGACGGTGAATCTTCCAAAGGATTCCAAACTTGAAGATGTGAGGGATGTTTTTCTGCTCGCATGGAAACTGAAATGTAAAGGAATCACGATTTACCGGTATGGGAGTAAACCTGAACAGGTTTTGTATCTTGGAACGGGGAAACCAATCGTGGTGACAACTGATTATGCCGGGGGTTGTCCGACAGGGTTGTGTCCCCTTTAACTCTGATCAAAACACAAATGTTTAAGTACTATCATAAGATAGGAATTTCTATCCTACGGATGAAATAGATGCACCACCACTCTTGATACTAGTGTATTTTTTTTTATTTGTTGGGATGAGCATTCGGATGGAACGACTATGAAGAATATTAAAGAAGGGGATACGGTTCAGATTGTATGTGAGGCTAAATTAGAAACTGGTGAGCTCTGCTATAAAAACGATGGGGAGAACCCTCTTCAGATTATGGTTGGCGAGGGGAATTTTTTTCCAGTCATTGAAAAAGCATTAGAAGAGATGACTGAAGGAGAATCAAAGGTTCTTACTCTTGAACCTGAAGATGCATTTGGTCCCCATGTGGATGATCTCATCATTAAGGTACCACGATCAGTATTTAAACAAGAAGTGACCTTGGATGTTGGTTCACGTATTAAGATTGATGCACCTACCGGTAAATCTTTTATTGGTACGATTATTGCCATGGATGAACAGACGATAACACTAGATTTGAATCATCTGTTAGCAGGAAAACGTATTGTGGTGAAGGTGACTGTTATTTCAGTTGCAGAGCAGATACATCAATAATGTTTACAAGAATCACTTTTTTTTTAGGTAGTCATGTAATGATTCTTCTATGTTGCTCTTCATAAAGGTTTAAATATCTCTTTTGATTTGCCAGGAAGAAGGTTTGATAATTATGATGACAAATAAGAAAGCAGATCTCGCAGGACCCGGTATTAGTACCTATAAAGAAGTAGAGAAAGTGTTACCAAAAAATTATAAGTCGTTACTGACACCCAAGGAAACACAAAAAGCTATTTTTGCAGCAAAACAGTATATTGAAGAAAATCTGGCGAAAGAACTGAACCTTATAATGGTGACCGTTCCCCTTATTGTTGACAAAGAAAGCGGAGTGAACGATTATCTTGACCGAGATGGTTCGCGAACCCCTGTTGAATTCCCTTGTGGGCTTGGTCTTGAAAAACGAATCCAAGCACAGGTCGTTCAGGCAGCAACGAAATGGAAGCGGATGGCACTGAAAGAATTTGATATGAAACTAGGAGAGGGACTGAACACCGATATGCGTGCAGTTCGCAAAGACTATTTCCTTGACCATGACCACAGCTCCTACGTTGATCAATGGGATTGGGAAAAAGTCATATCAATGGAACAAAGAAATCTCAAGTACCTTAAAGATACTGTCAATAAGATTTGGAAAGTTTTCAAAGGTGCTGAAAACCTCGTTCTTGATAAGTTTCCGCAACTCGAATCCAAAACCATCCCGAATCTTCCAGACGAACTTGAATTTTTCCATGCAGAAGAAATCCTGGATATGTACCCCGACCTGCCACGGAAACAACGAGAAACCGCAATCCTTCAGGATCACCCTGCTATCTTCATTATTGGTATTGGTTCAGTATTAAAAGATGGATATCCACATGAGCTGCGAGCCGCTGATTACGATGACTGGGTCACGGACACATCAAAGGAATCCGGGAAACAGACCTATGGGTTGAATGGAGATATCCTGGTCTGGAACTCTGTGACACAACGACGCCATGAGCTCTCCTCAATGGGTATTCGAGTTACTCCGGAGACACTGAAGAAACAACTTGAGCTCTCAGGTCAAACAGAGTTCCTGAAACTCCCGTACCACCAAGCGATTCTTAATAATAAAATACCATTAAGCATCGGTGGTGGAATTGGTCAATCCCGAACCTATATGTACTTGCTGAAGAAAGCACACCTTGGTGAAGTAAGCGTCACGGTTTGGCCAAAGGAACTCAAAGAAATTTGTATGAAGAAAAATATTCACGTTCTTGAATAAACACCGACGACCTTCTATGGTCGTGTTTTTTCTTTTTTTTTCTTTGATCGCTCCTTCTTTTACACCTTTGAAAAAAGAGTTCACGATACCCCTCACTTATTTTACACTTTTACCTATAAATTCCCTAGTGGATAGAAGCGGTCACCAGGATAAAGGAGGAATTTTTTTCCCGTTCTTCTCAAATTGTATTCGTCTGTTATTAAAGAGATGTTATGAGAGAAAAAATTTGGTGTTGAAAATGATACTGAACAGATAATTGCGGTTACCTGAGTATGTTGTTCGATAGAGGGGAACCTTTTTAGATATCGTGCGATTTCCTCATCGGTTACTATGAAACGAGCAATGGTATATCATGAGGATTATAATAAATATGACCTGGGCACTGATCATCCACTTATTGGTGATAAACCAAGGAATACACTGTCGTTTCTGAAAGAAAAAAGTGTGCTTTCAAACTTTCAAATTTTCACTCCGAAACAAGCGACAGAATCAGATTTACTCAGAGTTCATACTCCTGTGTATGTGAATTATGTAAAAAAAATTAGTCAGACTGGTGGATGGCTTTCAGAAGATACTCCTGCTCCAAAAGGGATTTTTGAAATCGCAAGTCTGGCCACAGGTGGAAGTATGTGTGCCGGTGAAAAACTCTTTGAAGGATATGAGGTGGCGGTAAACCCGCTTGGTGGTTTTCACCATGCAAGCAAGGATCATTCCTCCGGGTTTTGTTTCTTTAACGATATTGCTATCACTATTGAGTACCTCAGGCAGAAATATAAATTGAAGCGATTCATGATCATTGACCTTGATGTCCATCATGGAAACGGTACCCAGGATATCTATATTGATGATAGAACAGTCTTGAACCTGTCGTTTCATCAGGATGGACGAACCTTGTATCCTGGTACAGGGAGTGTCGAAACCATTGGTCGAGAAGAGACGGTAGGATATACTGTCAATCTCCCGTTTCCTCCAGGCACAGGTGGTGTAAGCTATTTACAAGCATTTGAAGAAATAGTCCCGCCAATCACCAAACAGTTCAAACCAGAAATCATCCTCTATCAGTCCGGTGTTGATACCCATCATGCAGACCCCCTTGCAGATCTAAACCTTACCTATCAAACCTATTATTATCTGGCAAAACACGTTGCAGAACTCTCGAAGGAAACATGCCAGAAACTTCTAGTTCTGTTAGGCGGGGGGTATAATAGTATGACCTGCATAAAATCATATTATAATATTTTCTGTGGACTGCTTGGAAAAGAGGACTTCTTAGAAGAAGAGGAAATACCTGATGCCGACCCAAAAGAGGTTCAAAACGATGTTCAAAAACTAAAACAGAATCTCGCTGAGTATTGGAAGTTTTAATCACTCTTTTCCGGATAACCAAATATTTATCTATCAATCCTGAATACCGGTTAGTTGGTCTCCGACTCGATATATGAAAAAAAATGAGATTTTCCTCTCATGAGGTGTTTTTCATGACCAAACAACAAACCATGATGGAAACAAAAAACGACAAGAAAAAAACCGTAATGAAAAGTGTTGATGGAAACACAGCTGCTGCCCATATCGCTTATGCATTTAGTGATGTCGCTGCCATTTACCCTATTACTCCCTCCTCCCCGATGGGTGAGGAGGTTGATGTATGGGCGGCCTATGGACGAAAAAACATTTTTGACCAAGTTCTCAAGGTATCAGAGATGCAATCTGAAGGTGGAGCTGCTGGTGCGGTACATGGCGCACTCAGTGCTGGTGCTTGTGCGACGACATTTACTGCCTCTCAGGGTTTGCTCCTTATGATCCCTAATATGTATAAAATCGCTGGGGAACTGATGCCCTGTGTATTCCACGTGAGCGGTCGTGCTATTGCAGGACAAGCGCTTTCTATTTTTGGTGACCATCAAGATGTG
>Ga0307446_1000454_pt1 | contig 14037 bp, 11 predicted proteins | sample SalMarSW160320MG_FD_202141 | JGI IMG/M metagenome (GOLD analysis project Ga0307446, IMG submission 202141) | Salt marsh sediment microbial communities from the Plum Island Ecosystem LTER, Massachusetts, United States - SW1603-20 | ecosystem: Environmental > Aquatic > Marine > Intertidal zone >... | reverse complement strand
ACCGTCCCTTAGCAATGTAAAAATGTCTTCGGGGTCTAAGTTTCTTTTTCCGTTCAACAGGTTTTCAAGACCATTTTTTCCTTTTGTTATCTTGGGCCAGGGCGTATCCAGAAGACGATTGCTGAGCCCATACATACCGGATGTTAATTTTTGAATCCGGTTTTCACGGTTTGAATAATACAAAAGCGCAGACCGGTCGCCCACAAGAAGATTGTATCCGTTATATCGGTCTTTTTTGGATTGAATATGTTCGAGATACGCTTTCGGCGATGACTCCCCCGCCAAAAAATCTTTGACCAAAAACCCCCTTGAAGGCGCATTTACGATATTGAATTCCGGGTCCCTGTAATTGGTGATCGCGGCAATTCTCCCCCTCCGGGTAACCCCCAACCACATGCCATGATGTTTGAGGTCTCTACCGCCGAGAATTTCCGGTGAATCATCATGAAAGGCTATCGGCGCCGTCGGGCGGTCATAATATTCGTCCCGGTTGGCTGCCAATACCATCCGGTAATCCGGGTGCATGTCATATGAAAACAGAATCAAACACATGTCAGCGTCCTTTGTTTGTCCTAAATTGAGCGTTTTAAATTTTAAAAGGAGATAAAATATCCTGTATTTTTAACGAATTGTTTTGATTAATATTTTTAAAATTTAAAACCCTTCGGGATTGCCGATCTTACCGCATCTACTGCGTCAGATGTCTTCCCGCATAGTTGACTATAGCGGAAAGACATCTTGCTGATATCTGCAGCCACCTCAACAATCGCTCAATCCAGGTTTGTGTCGTATTTAATCTGTTATGAAAGACATCCTCAATAACGGAAGTTAAAAAATTGAAAGCGACTGAATTATTATGTCGATTTTTTCTTTACTTGTAAACACGTTATTGCTAAAAGCTATGAGTTGATTTTGAGAACAAAGTTTAATCACAGTCCTATTTTAAAAAATAAGCAAGCTCGCGGGGTATTTCAAGCGCTATTTGGAAGCGGTTTAACCATTGCCGGCTTGAGCGTTTCAAATTTTGAAACGGTTAATGTAAAGATAATTTTAATGAGCGAAACCGAAACAGCGTAAATAGGAGGTTGCATTCGATGAATGTCAGCAGAAGGTTGGGCACGCTGGTGGTATTTGGTGTGCCGGCGATCATCGGCGGGGGTATCATATATGCGTTAACCGGCCAAAATTATGTGTCTGTTTTCGCCTATGAAATTCTCCTGTTATTTGTAGCGATTGGATTTGCCGCCAAATAAATCATCAGATACCAATCACCCGCACCTTTATTTCACTTGGTATCTTTCCTGACAATCGGCCCCACGTGGGACAAATACCCAAAATGTCTTGATCGGGGTGGAGCCGGAAATGGGCAACTACAATGCAGGACAAAACTTCCGGAAACTTGATTTTATGGTTCTTTCTGGCGCTTTTTCTTGTCTCGGCGTTCCTTCTCGGCCGTCTTTTATGGCCTTTTATATCGGTTATTATTCTTGCCGCTGTTGTAACCAGCCTTTTCAAGCCGGTTTATGCCTTTTTTAACCGCAAAATCAGTTCGTCTCTCTCATCCTTTCTGAGTTGCGCTTTAATCTTTTTTATTTTGTTTATTCCAACGCTCCTCTTTGTAAGCATATTATCAAAAGAAGCTTACGGCCTGTATCTCATGGGAAAAGGCGCGGTTATCAGCGACCAGATCAAACAAATCCTGGAAACCAGCAAAATCCTTGAAAAAATAAATCATTACCTTTTGCCCTTTCACATACAAATTACCGGCGAAGAGCTCAATAAAGGGATTTCCGAGTTAGGCAAGATCGTCGGCCTTTTCCTGTACCAGCAAGCGAGTTCCATTGCATCCAACATACTGAATTTTTTTCTCTATTTCTTTTTCATGCTCTTGATCATCTATTATCTTTTGATGGATGGCGAAAAATTGGTTTCTTTCATTGTCGACCTTTCTCCCCTTCCCAAAGAACAGGACGAAAAACTCATTCAAAAATTCAAGGATATGGCAGGGGCCGTTCTCATCGGCAACGGCTTGGGGGGGCTGATCCAAGGAATAGCCGGGGGTATTGTTTTTTCGCTTTTCGGTTTAAAATCACCTTTTTTGTGGGGAGTGATCATGGGACTTCTGGCGTTTCTCCCTATTATCGGCATTGGTGTGGTATTTATCCCCGCGGCACTTTATCTGATATTTACGGGCCGGATGGCATCGGGTATATTTTTCATCGTATTTTATCTTGTCCTTTCCATAAGCGTCGATAACCTGATAAAACCCAAACTGGTGGGGAAACGCGTGAAAATGCACACGCTGCTGGTCTTTTTTTCGATCATCGGCGGATTAAAACTCTTCGGTATCCTCGGCATTATTTACGGGCCACTGGTTACAACGGCTTTTTTAACGTTAACAGATATTTATTACACCAGCTATCAAAAAATGGTTGAACCTTCAAAAAACAAAGAAATCCCCTGATTTAAAGAGATTCCGACATTTTCCCGCCATATAGCGGAATGAGCAAAGTGAGCCGAATTGTAAATCTATTTTATCCTTTAGACATATATTGCGATATGAAAACACCAACCGAAAACTTTCCGTTGATTCTTGCGTCAAAATCTCCGCGTCGCCGATATTTACTGGAACAGGCGGGTCTGAAATTTTCCGTAATACCAAGTCATATTGACGAAACCAAGATCCCCCTGTCATCACCTGAGATCTATGTGCGGATCCTGTCTGAAGCCAAGGCCGGCAGCGTGTCTCAAAAATACCCGGACAAATGGGTCATTGGAGCGGACACCATTGTGCTTGCCAACGGCGAGATACTCGGAAAACCGCAATCAAAAAATGATGCATGGACCATGCTCAAACAACTTAGCGGACAAACCCATCAAGTGCTTACCGGCTACGCCGTCGTCTGTAAGGCCAAAAACAGAAAAATCTCCGATACCGTCAAAACGGACGTTCTTTTTAAACATCTAACCGATGAAGAAATTCAATGGTATATCCAAACAAAAGAACCGTTCGGCAAGGCAGGTTCTTATGCGATTCAGGGGATTGGAAGCTTTCTTGTCAAAAGTATTCGCGGCTCATACACAAATGTCGTGGGACTTCCGGTTTGTGAAGTTATCGAATTTCTGATAAAGGAAAAAATTATTCACATAAAAGCTCAAACCTGAAAGGAAAGAGAAAAGAGAAAATAGGAAAGAGGAGGTAAAGACGAACGTCGAACATCAAACGTCGAATGCCCAAAATCGAATGAAAAAGCGGGGATTAAAGATTAAGGCAAAAGCTAAAGACTCAAAGCTGAAAGCAAAACCCATATAACCAATATAACGATCCAAATTTACCCTGTGAAATTTTGCTTAGCAAACCCCAAAGGGGATTTCACCAGGGCGATCTGCGACAAATGAACAAAACCTGTTAACCGATGAGTGTAAAACAACGGCTTAAAAACATAAAGTATCGCATTAACAAATCGGCCATAAGATTTGGCCGTGACCCTAAAAGCGTTCGTCTGGTTGCGGTCAGCAAAACCGTTTCGGCAGACCGTATAAAAGCAGCCATTGACGCCGGTATCGACATTTTTGGTGAAAATTATATCCAGGAAACCCGAACCAAGCTTAACGCGCTGGCCGCCTATCCGGTATCGTGGCATTTTATCGGCCACCTGCAAACCAACAAAGCCAAATATGCTGTCAGGATGTTTGACATGATTCACTCCGTGGATTCGCTAAGGCTGGCGCGAGAACTCGATAAACAGGCAAAAAAGATTAATAAAATTCAAGACATCCTCATACAAATCAATATCGGCAAAGAACTGTCAAAATCCGGCGCCGACGCCGGAGATGCATCGAGCCTGATCAAGGATGTCTCTTGCTTGCAAAATTTATCCGTAAAAGGACTGATGATCATGCCGCCCTATTTCACCGACCCTGAAAAAGTTCGGCCTTATTTCTCCGCTCTTCGGGATTTAAGGGATCGAATTCATCAAACCGTATCCGGGGTTGACCTGCATGAACTCTCAATGGGGCTGAGCAATGACTTTGAAACCGCCATTGAAGAAGGGGCAACCCTTGTGCGGATCGGAACGGCAATATTCGGAGAAAGAGAATGAAGATTCTTCTTCACACCTGTTGTGCCCCGTGTACCATATACCCGGTCAAAGTCCTTCGCCATGAAGGGTTTGACATTATGGGTTTTTTTTATCGAAACAACATCCATCCATACACGGAATGCCTAAAACGGCAAAAGACACTGGAATCATATGCCGGCGATGTCCATCTCAGAGTCATTTACCAGGAAGGCTATGATCTGGAAGGTTTTATCAGAAATACGGCGTTCAGGGAATCGAACCGATGTTTTTACTGCTACCATGAGCGGCTCCGATCAACTGCCCTGACGGCAAAACGCGGAAAGTTCGACTGTTTCAGCACCACATTGCTTTACAGCAAGTTCCAGAAACATGATGATGTAAAGTCAATCGGTGAAGCCGTCGGAAAATCAGTGGGCGTCCCGTTTTATTATAATGATTTTCGGATCGGATGGAAAGAAGGCGTCGAGACTTCAAAACGCCTGGGAATGTATCGCCAGCAATATTGCGGTTGCATATACAGTGAAAAAGAAAGGTTCTACAAATAAAATCGTGCCACGATTTTATGAAACTCCCGTCCCGCTTACAGCGGGGCTGAATCTAATCCGCCACAAATATCGGCGGACAAGCAAGCGAAAGGCTAACATTTCTATCGCCGTCAAGCAACGGGGAATCTAAATTTAAAATTACATATGTTCAGCAATTTTATATATTATATTGTCGTGCTGCTGATATACAGCACCTATCAGCCTTCGGAAAAGACAAATTTTTCGGGCCCTGAAACCCTGTTTTTCTTTGTAGCCCTGATTGCTGTTTTTGTGGGATTCACCTGGCTGCAGTTTCGCAGGGTGGAAAGACAGATCTTAAAACAAACCTCGTTCCGCGCTGACCATAAATTAAGATCAACGTTAACACGTCAATCCATCATGGCAATCGTGCTCTTTTCGATTGATATTTATGGTCTGAATCTGTCGTCTTTTTTAGTGAGCGTCCCGCTCTTAAATGTCATCCCCACCTTCGAGGCGTTACTATTTCTCATACTTTTTACCGGTTACCTGGCAATTGTTTGGGCGTGTGCCCACACCCCTAGTCAACGCCTCTATCCGTCCGGGATGTCACGGAAAACATACATTCTGTCCCAAATATCATTTTCAGTGCCGATCCTTTTACCCTGGATTTTGTTGTCCGGCGTAGCAGATATCATCAATGTGCTGCCGTTTTCTCTGCCCAAACAACTCCTTGCCACCACAGCAGGTGAAATCACCTATTTTTTAATTTTTCTTTTGGCCATTGCCGTACTCGGTCCGGCCATGATCCAAAAATTCTGGAGATGCAAACCCGTTGAAGACGGCGAACATAGAAGGCAAATTGAAAATTTGTGTAAAAAAGCCGGTTTGGAATATCACAATATTCTTTACTGGCCTATTTTCGGCGGCAGAATGATCACCGCCGCCGTGATGGGGTTGATAAAAAAATTCAGATATATCCTTGTGACCCACGGCCTTCTTGACATGCTTCAACCCGAGGAGATCGATGCGGTGATAGCGCATGAAATCGGACACGTCAAAAAATATCATCTCCTTTTTTATCTGTTATTTTTTATCGGTTATATGATCATTACATATGCCTCATTTAACCTTCTGATCTATTCCATTGTCGTTTCGGAAACCATATACCGTTTGATAATCAGCACCGGTATCGATCAAACCACCGTGACCACATCGATTTTCAGTGTAACGATCATCGTTATTTTTTTGATCTACTTTCGTTTTATCTTCGGCTATTTTATGCGAAATTTCGAGCGTCAGGCAGACACTTACGTATATGCGCTGTTCGACAACGCCCAACCATTGATTTCAACATTTAAAAAAATCGCCGCTACCAGCGGCGAACCGGCGGATCGGCCCAACTGGCACCATTTCAGCATTAAAAAACGTATCGATTATTTAATGAAATGTGAATCGGACAGGATGTGGATTCGTCGCCATGACCGCAAAGTTAAGAAAAGCATCGCCGTATATCTGGCCGCAATGGTCCTGATTTGCGGCGTGGGGTATCATTTGAATTTTGGTGAAACCGGCAAACAGATCAATACGCAATTTTTTTTAAAAATCATCCAAAGAGAGATAGAAAAAACCCCGAACAACCCATCGCTTTACAGCGCGCTGGGAGATCTTTACTATAGCAGCAAAAATTTTACCGAAACAATTAACGCTTACCAACAATCACTCCGGATCGATCCGAACAACACCCATGCATTGAACAACCTCGCATGGCTCTATGCAACGTGCGAAGTTGAACGCTTTCGCGATCCGAAAAAAGCGCTGGACCTTGCCAAAAGAGCTGCCGAACTCGAAGAAACCCCGCAAATCCTCGATACCGTCGCCGAAAGTTATTACGTCAACGGCCGGTTTCAAGAAGCCGTCGATGCTGAACGCAAGGCTCTGGAAATGACCGTAAAAAACAGGGCATATTACCATAAGCAACTTCTGAAATTTAAGCTGGCCATGAAAGAAAAGGTCTTTCTTTAATGCTTGCAAAACAAACCGGGTGCTCTGCACCCGGTTGCAAGTTCAACGTCGAAAGCACTGACGTGCTTTTGCCTTTTCGGCCTATGGCCGAAAATTCAAGCCACCCGCTTCGCGGATGGTAGTTGACGCATCCGATCAACACCCCGTATGCCCTTATTTAATTTGACAGAATATCATCCGTCATCTATAATTATTAAAATTTTCGAGATGTTTGATTCATATCACCAATTGAGAATGTAAATGAAATTAAGATTAGCGCTTGATTCATACCACCAATTGAGAATGTAAATGAAATTAAGATTAATCCTGATCCTTGCCGCAGGTTTTTTACTGGTTCAATATGAATGGGCGGCAGCCGCTAATTTAAGCAAGGTCAGAACCGGCAAACATGAAAATTTTGCCCGTATTGTATTCGAATTCCAGAGCGCCGTTCAATTCAAAAAACCGGAGATCAAGGGTAAAGGAAAATTCTCCCTGATTTTTCTCAACAGCACCACCAACCTTCCGCATATGACAGTATATAAAACAGGTAAAACCCAGTTGGTTCGTTCCGTTGAATATATTCGGCAGAAATCAAATCTAACAGCCGTTGTCAGCCTGACTTTTCCATATTTTATTCTCAAATCATATGCACTTTCAGCCCCTGATCGAGTTGTTGCGGATGCATACTGGATGTCTTCTCCGACCGAAAATTCCGAACAAAAGAAATCATTACCCAAAGCATCCGTAACAGAATCGTCTGTTTCGCCCGACAAAAAAGAAACAAGGAATATTCTTCAAAATACACCGGAAAAATCAGCGCCCGAATCCGCTATTAAACCCTTGGTCGAAAAAAAACCGCCGTTGAATGAATCGCAGACATCTCAAAATACATTATCAAAAAGAACGTCGAATCAAATTTCCGAGGAAAAGAACACGTCGCCGCCTCCTTCCAAGGGGCATACCGCCACTCAAACCTATCTGCTCGCGGTATTGGATGTCATTGCAGGTTGTATTGTGGTATTATTGATTTTGACATTATTCAGCAAAAAACAGACGATGAGCATCGCCCATCTGTGCGAAATTTTAGATTTCATCAAAGCCTCGGATAAACGCATCGCCGATATAGACGGTCAAATTCAAAGTGCGTTCAAAAAATATGATCAATCGTGATGGCAGGGGATAATATGAACGACAAAGTTCTGGAAGAAATAACCGTCGGTCTGTCGGAGGCAGAAAAAAATGATCTTGAGAACATGATAAAAGCTTTCAGAAAACAGCAGGCGTCTGCGCCGGCGACTTCGGCTTCGGCTTCGGCTTCGGGCGAGGTGCATAAACAATTTGTGTCAATGAGTGAAAACCTTGCTAAATTTGGAGATATTTTACTGAAATTCGATACGAAAATAAAATTATTACACAAAATCCTCAGCCTTTCTGATAAAAAAAACCATATTATGAACCAGCGTATCGACGCCATAATCGAAATGCTGAAAGAACAAAAAATTTTATCCGAAAAATAAATTTTTCCGCAAAGTTTTCACTTCAAGGTGAGTCATGAGCGACTGGATTGATAAACAACATAGCGTTGTCAACCGCATCATTGACGGTTCTATTACCATCGATTCCATCGAAGAGTTCGAGAACCTGATCAAAGCCTTTCCAAACGATGCGCGGCTCCATAGAGTTTTTGCCGATCGACTGGTAAAAGAAAAATCACTGAATGCCGCCGATGAATACAAGACATCAGCCAGGTTATTTATAGAAACGGGCCTGCCGTTGCAGGCGGTTGCATCCAAGATCTTTGAATGGCGGATCGCCAAACCGTCACGAGAAGATGGGCTGGCTTTTCACGAAGCCTTACGGAACTGCGTCCCTATGGACACCCAAGCACAAAAATTCTTCACCGGTCTGGCCTATGAAGAAATGGTCGCCTTATTGACCAAGCTCGTTCCTTATACCTGCCCCGCCAATACAATGGTAAAAAAATTTGGCGATGAAGAACGCGAGCTGTGTTTTGTGGTTTCAGGAGCACTTGAAAAGACCTTTCATCATCGCCCTGAAAACGAGGAAATTCTGCAAAAAAAATCCCGGACAAATCTTGTCGAAGGTGACTTTTTTGGCGAAATCTATCCCTTGACAGATGAAAATTTATCGCCATCGGATATCGAATCCATTACCCATGTTGAATTGCTTAAAATATCCAAAGCAAGGTTGCTTTCCCTTTGCACGGAGCATTCGAACCTTGATCTTCTGATACAAACCCTTTATAAATCTCGACGTGATTCCGACGAAGAAGAATTCTCAAAAACGGTTCGAAAAACGACACGTCATCAACTTCCAATGCAAGTGAATTTGATGATTTTTCAGAGCGAAACCGGAAAAAGTCCCTTAAATCTATCAGGGTTTACAGACGATATTTCTCTGGGCGGCACCTGTGTTGTACTGGGCGCGAAATATCAAACCGGCCATTTAGATAATTTGACCGGAAAAAATGTCAAAATGCAGATGAGTCTGCCAATAGAATCTATGAGACTCAATATCTTAGGAAATATCGTCTGGAGCAAGGAAATTTCAGTCGAAGGGAAAAAAACATCCATTATCGGAATTCAATTCAAGGAAATGAGCGATATCGACCGAGAATTGTTGAAAGGCTATTGCTGTGGGTCTGAAGCGGAACAAAACCTCATCTGGAGCTTATGGAATTCGCTGATGGAAAAATAACTCGAAGTGGTTGCAAATTAAAATCAAACAATAAGGTGCCAAGTGAACGAAGAACTGAACAAGGTAAGCGAATCTAGTCCCAAAATATGGGCGCTCGGCGGTGGAAAGGGCGGCGTCGGGAAGAGTGTTGTCAGCACCATTATGGCATTCTGGCTGGCCCGAATGGGCAACCGAACGATCCTCGTGGATGTCGATTTGGGAGGGGCCAATCTGCACACCCTTCTTGGGATTAAAAGTCCGGCCAGAACGCTGAATGATTTCATCACTCGTAAATTTGAGTCACTGGAAGATATTTGCATCGAAACCGAAGAAAAAAATCTTCGCCTGATCAGTGGCGCCAGTGATGTTCTTTCTTTGGCAAATCCCCATTTCAGCCAAAAAATCAAACTGATCACCCACCTGTCAAGGCTGGATGCAGATTATGTCGTGCTCGACCTCGGGGCAGGAACTTCTTTTAACGTTCTGGATTTCTTTCTTGTTGCCCATAAAAAAATTGTGGTCCTTACCCCGGAGCCGACAGCGATTCAAAATGCATACATATTTGTTCGCAATGCCGTTTACCGGAAGTTAAGCCGGCTTTCCAGCAAAAATCCGTCTCTTCAAGCACTGATTAAAATTGCCATGGACCCTAAAAATGTTCTCAAAATTCGAACTATCAAAGAACTGATTCAGATGATTGAAGAATCGGATGAAAATGATATCGTTGAATTGTTAAAAAAAGAGATCGGAGGTATCCGCCTCTCGATAATCACGAATATGGTCAGAAACGATAAGGATGAAAATGCCGGTCGTATTGTTCAGATCGTCGCTGAAAAATACCTCACCATTTCTTCGTCGGATATGGGCAGTATATCTTATGACAAACATGTCCAGAGCAAAGTTTCCGATATGGTCCCTATAATCAATCTGGAGCAGTCAAGCCATGCTTTCGGCAATGTTTATGAAATCACGAACAAGCTGATCCGGGATTGATCTATTCGCGTTATTTCATACATACTTTTCTGATCTGCAGCAGGTCGCAGTGCCCTTTTATAATTTTTTCAATACCGTCCTGCTTCAAGGTCTTCATGCCGTCTTTAACGGCCTGGCGGCGTATCGCTTCCACTGATGAACTATTCTGGATCAGCTTTTTCATTTCATCGGTTCCCCGCAATAGTTCATGCAGCGCGATTCGACCGGCGTATCCCGTATTGTAACATCTATCGCATCCTTTGGGCCGATACAATTGCACATCATCGTGATTTGGGATATCAAGATGTTTTTCGAAATCGTCGGGAGAACCATATTCTCTTGCAAGTTCATCACGCGCATCTTTGGATAAAGGATACGGCTGTCTGCAATGGACACAGGTCGTACGCACCAGGCGCTGAGCAAGGATGCATAAAATTGCATCTGCAAAATTAAATGGGTCCATTCCCATATCCAGAAGCCGTGTAATGCTTTCAGGGGCGCTGTTTGTGTGCAGGGTTGACAGTACCAGATGACCGGTCAGAGATGCTTCGATACCGATGGATGTCGTTTCTCTGTCTCTCATTTCACCCACCATAATAATATCCGGATCCGACCTTAAAAACGCCCGCATGGCAGACGCAAAGTTAAACCCGATTTTGGGTTTGACCTGAACCTGTCTCAATCCCTTCTGGCTGATTTCCACGGGGTCCTCGGCGGTCCAGATCTTTGTATCCGTCGTATTGATATGTGCCATGGCAGAATGCAGCGTGGTGGTCTTTCCCGAACCCGTGGGACCACAAACAAAAACAAGGCCGTGGGGCTGTGTGATGGCCTTGGTAAAATAATGGTAATTACTTTTTGAAAAACCTATTTTCCCCAAAGGAAGCGGTTCACCGGCATCGAGTATTCGTAAAACAACATCTTCCACATTGCCCTGGGTCGGAATTGTCGCTACTCGAAGTTCGATATCCGGTCCGCCGTATTTTTTAAATTTGATCTTACCGTCCTGAGGTTTGCGCCGCTCCACAATATCAAGATCTGCCATGATTTTGATTCGCGACACAATCTTGTCTCGCAGTATATAGGGAATACTCTCGAACAACCTGCAGGCGCCGTCAACCCGTATACGTATCTGGGTATTTGTTTTTCCCGGATAAGGCTCGATGTGTATATCGGAAGCACCATTCCGATAAGCATCGATAATCACTTTATTAACAAACTGGACGATGGCACTGTCTTCTTCGTATAATACGGATTCCTCGTCCTGTATCTCCACCTCCGGGATTTTAAGCCGCGACAGGATCTCCGATCTGGAAGCCAGCGTCTTTTCTTTCCGAACCGCGCGTTGAATAAAAGCGAGGATATCCTTTTTTAAAGCCACTTTTAAAGAAATGGGCCGGTTTGAAAAAAGCGTCTTTATTTCGCCGATTTTTCGGAGATCGTGCGGATTGTCGATGGCAATTACGATTTTTCCGTTTTCCATCTTCAACGGAACCCAGGCGTTTTTTCGCATAAAAGCCACTTTGAGATTGGCAAAAAGTTTATCCGAAATCGATATGCCGGGATCATAGGCCACAAACGGCACGTTGTAAAATTGACTGAAAGATTTTCCGATATCCTGTTTGGAAATTTTATAATCAGACATTAAAACCGATTCAACAGCCGCTTTTCCTGCCCGGGCATCTGATACGGCTCTTTCGAGTTCTTTTTGAGTTAATATATGGTTTTGAACAAGATAATCAAATTTTCCCGGCGTTGACTTTGCCATCTTTTTCTGATTATACAGGGCAATTCCAAGGATGTCGGCCATCTCCTTGGCGGACTGTTCATCTGTCCGGGTAAATGCACCTCCGCCGTTTCGATTGATGAGTTGAATGACGCCCATCAGAAATTTTTTAAAAATAATCGGGACCGCTAAAACCTGGTGCGTCTTAAAGCCGGCCTTTAGATCCCATCGTTGATCAAATTCAAGCTCGGGATCGACAGCCTTTAATTCCGATTTATCATACACATTTTTAATATTGATAAGTTTTCTCTTAAAAGCAGAACACCCGGAAATACTGGCGGTAGACATGAGAATCCGAATTTCTTCAGTTTCATTACCGGATTTAAACCGGGACACCAGTTCATGGGTTTTCCCGTTTACAACATAAACCGTGATCCGCTCGGCTTCAAAAAGCGCGGTGATCTCATCTTTCAGGTCCACCAGGATCTCATCCAGATTTTCGGCCCCATGTATCTTGTTGCAAATATCCTGGAGATTTTTCCGGTAATCAATCTCGGATTTCAGTTTACGAGGATTCAGGCCGACGGTCTGGCCGTTCTTTAAAATTTTCTTCTTGATCAACATGATATTCCTCTATCGTCACTGCGATGCAGCGACGAGTGTTCAGTGTTCAGAGTTCAGGATGGCAATCTTTCTTAGCCGTTCAATCGTCCTTGCTGAACGCTGAACACTGAACTCCGAACACTCAACTCCTCAGCAATCCCTGTGCCAAAAGGTTATTTCTTTGAGAAACCAAAGTATCGGTAACGGATCCTACCATCGATAAGTCTCTGCAGCACATGGATTGAACCCGGTTTAAGCGGTTGTATAAAAAACTGAAATATAGAAGGATGTATGAATCAAATAAACCGGAAAAGATTAAAGGTCGATATTCAGATGGGAAATCGCACAGAAAAATGTGCACTGCTGCACAGTTTTCGATGCATGCACAATATTTATTTTCGAGAGATCCAGTCGAAAAATAATTCCACAGACTGCGTGCAAAGCTGGGTGCCGGTGGCATCTTTTATAATTTGAAGCGCTTTATCCTGAGCCATCCCTTTGCGGTAGGGCCTGTCACTTGTCAAAGAGTGATAGGTATCGGCAACGGCAGTCATTCGCGCCCACAAATGGATATCATCTCCTTTAAGCCCCTCGGGATATCCCTTTCCGTCAATACGTTCGTGGTGGGATAACACAATGGGGATGACGTCCGAAAAACTTGGAATCGATTTGATAATATTGGCGCCGATAACCGGATGTTTTTTGATATGTGCGAACTCTTTATTTGTCAATCGCCCGGGTTTGAGCAGGATTTCGTCTCTAACCCCGATCTTACCGATATCATGCAGCCTGCCGCCGATGGTAACGGTTTCGATTTCCTTCTGACTGGCGCCGGCTTTTCCCAACATTCCGGACACGATTTTCCCGACCGCCTCGGAATGTCCTTTGGTATAATTGTCTCTGGCCTCAAGTGCGGTAATAAGGCTGGTAATACTCGCAATCATCAAGTTCCGCTCGGAATCCAGACGCTCTCTTTCCATCAGCAGCATGTGGAACTGATCCGACAGTAATTTTTCAACGAGAATCACCAGTTCATCGATATTGAATGGCTTGCAAAGATAGGCCGAGGCGCCATTTTGCAGCATCCGCTTCATATAACCACGGTCGGTCTTCGTACTCATTGCTACGATCGGTATCGAGGACAATTCAGTGTTCGTGAGGATCGCTTCACAGAATTCAAAGCCGTTGATATCGGGCATTTCGATATCGGTCAATATCAGATCCGGCCGGATGTCATCCAACAGATCGAGCGCTTTTTTCCCGTTTTCGGCAGTTATCACCTTAAACCCGGCTTCTGCCAAGCCTTTTTCGACAATCCGAAGTATAACCTTGGAATCGTCCACCACCATGACAAGGCGATTGCTCTTAAACTTGGATTTTGACAAGACACTGTCTACGGTTTCACGCAAACTGTTTTGTATCTCGTATTTTGACAGGTAGGCTGCTG